>Ga0209051_1000048_pt1 | contig 292755 bp, 256 predicted proteins | sample AraplaCvi_mMS_r2_2_FD_184286 | JGI IMG/M metagenome (GOLD analysis project Ga0209051, IMG submission 184286) | Arabidopsis root microbial communities from North Carolina, USA - plate scrape MF_Cvi_mMS_r2 (SPAdes) (version 2) | ecosystem: Host-associated > Plants > Roots > Endosphere | place...
AGGCATTAGCGTGGACCATGAGGACCTCTCGGTAGCGATGTGCGTGTGGTAACCACACCGATACCGGAGGTCCTCACCTATTCGCGCTCACCACGCCGTTCACAACCTGCCTGGGAGTTACAGCTAGCCCCCCTTCCCGCGAGCGGCCGTGTCTGTACCGCGACACGCCGCTTTTTGCGTGCACTTCGGGGCCGCTCGAGCCCGACGAGCGGGCGTTGAACGCGCAGCTACCGCGGCTGCCGCCACATCGGAATCAGGCTCGGCCCGCCGTTCGGCAGCACCATCTCGCCGGTGACCTCGAACCCGAACCGCTCGTAGTAGGGCACGTTCACGGGGTTGCTCGACTCCAGATAGGCCGGGGCGTGTTCGGCGTCGACGCGGTCCAGCCGGGACCGCATCAGCGCTTGCCCGAACCCGCCGCCGCGCACCGTCGGGTCGCTACCGATCACCGCGAGGTACCAGTGTGGCTCCTCCGGATGGTGCTTCTTCATCAACTCCGCGGCCGCCTGCCCGCGCAACACGGCGGTGCCCAATGTCCACAGCATGATCGGCCCGGTCCGCAGCTCGTCGCCGCGCGTCTGCTGCCACTTGCCCGGCGGATCCCACAACGCCGCGGCCCCGATACCGTCCGCAGACGCGGCCACCTCGACGCCGCCATGGTCCAGATGCTGGTACTTGGTCAGGGCCGCGAACAGGCGCGGCAGCCGGCGGCGGCGCACCTGATCGTCGGGAATCATCCACTTCATCACCGGGTCGTCGGCGAAGGCGCGGGCAAGGGTCTGCGACAAGTCACCGATGTCGGCACGCGTGGCCGCCCGGGTCTGAATTTCACGCATGCCGCCAGCTTGCCTTGAACTGCCACGCCCCGCCCGGATCTCCGAACAGTCTGCGGCCGCTCGGCGCTGACGAGCGGCCTGAAATTGCACACCGAACACGGCGTGTCGCCGTACAAACGCGGCCGCTCGCGGGAGAAAACGAGAAGTCACCCGCCCTGGGTGATGTAGTCCTGCAGGTGCTGCTGCTCGGTCTCGAGTTCTTCCATCCGGGTCTTGACCACGTCGCCGATGCTGACGATGCCGGCCAGCCTGCCCTCGTCGAGGACGGGCACGTGCCGCACCCGGTTCTGGGTCATCAGCACCACGAGGTGATCGACGGTGTCCCGCGGCGTGCAGGTCGCCAGCACGGTCGTCATGATCTCCGAAACCGGCTGGCCCAGTAGGCCACCGCCGCGCTTGTGCAGCTCGCGCACGACGTCGCGCTCGGACACGATGCCGGCCAATCCGTCGGCCCCGACCACCACCATGGCGCCGATGTTGAGCGCCGCGAGGCTGGCCAGTAGTTGCGACACCGTGGTCTCCGGGGCAATGGTCGCTACCGCGGCACCCTTGTTGCTCAGAACGTCCGCGATCCGCATCGCCCGCCTCCGATCGTGATCCACCTCACATCCATGGTAGTCGGCGGCGGAGAGTGCGCGGCGAAAGTCAAGCGAGCCGGGTGATTTCCACGACGACATCCAGGTCGGTGGAGCCCTCGCCCGAGTAAATGCCCTTCAGCGGGGTGACGTCCGAATAGTCCCGCCCCACCGCGACCGTCACGTACTGCTCATTGATCTCGACGTCGTTGGTCGGGTCGTAGTCCCACCAGCCACCGGTCCAGGCCTGCACCCACGCGTGGCTCTGACCTTCGATGGTGTCACCGACCTCGGCCCGGCGCTGCGGGTGCAGGTAGCCGGACACGTACCGGGCCGGAATCCCCATGCTGCGCAACAAGATCAGCGTCAGGTGCGCGAAGTCCTGACAGACGCCCTTGCCTTCGCGCAGCGCATCCAGCCCCGACGAGTGCACACCGGTGGTGCCGGGGACGTAGTCGAGTTCGGTGTTCACCCAGTTCGCCGCGGCGATCACGGCTTCCTGCGGGTCGTAGTACTTCATGATCCGCTGGCCGACGCGCTGCAGACGCTTGCTGACCGGCGTGTATCGGGTCGGGACGAGCAGTTCGTCGAACCGGTCCCGCACGCCGGCACCCGCCAGGTCCTCCCACGTAACCAGTTCCGCGGGCATTTCGCCCTTGTCGGTCTCGACGACCGACGACGACGTCACCTCCAGCTCGGTGTGCGGCGCATGCAGATCGAAGGCCGTCACCGCGGTGCCCCAGTAGTCGATGTACCGGTACGACCGTGTGGCCGGCGTGGTCTCGACGCGGTTGAGGACGACGTTCTGCCGCGAATCCGAGCGCGGCGTCAACCTGGCCTCGTTGAACGACGCCGTCACCGGCGACTTGTAGGCATACCCGGTGGCATGGACAACTCTGAGCCGCCACATATCAGATCTCACCTTCTTCGATAACCGACACCGGGTGGCCCGCGTCCGTCCATGCGACCCACGGCGCCGAGTGAAAGTACTCCAGCGCCAATGCTTCTCCGATTTCCCGGCAGCTGCGTTGCAGACCCGCCAGGCGGTCCTCCAGCGAGTCCAGCAGCAGGCCCGGCTGTAGGAACTCCAGTTCGCTGCGCGCCCGGCCGAGGAGGCGTTGGGCCTCCCCGGTGGCACCGACACGGTCGTGCGGCCGGTGGTGCAGCTCGTCGAGATGCCGCTCGGCCAGCCGCAGCGAATAGAACACCGACCGCGGAAAGAGCCTGTCCAGCAACATGAATTCGACGACCCGGCCGGCGTCGAGCACGCCGCGGTAGGTCCGCAGGTAGGTGTCGTGGGCACCGGCCGAGCGCAGCACCGTCACCCACGCCGGCGACGACGCGCTGTCACCGACACGAGCCAGCAGCAGGCGCACCGTCATGTCGACGCGCTCGATCGCCCGGCCCAGCATCATGAAGCGGTAGCCGTCGTCGCGTGACAACGTGGAGTCGGCCAGGCCCGCGAACATCGCGGCGCGGCCTTCCACGAAGCTCAGGAACTCGTGCGGCCCAAGCCTTCTGGCGGCCCGCTCCCGCTCGGCGAGGGCGTTGTAGGTCGTGTTGAGGCACTCCCACATCTCGGTGGACGTGACTTCCCGTGCCCCGCGGGCATTCTCACGGGCCGCGGAGATCGACTCGACGATCGAGTTCTGACCATCCCCGCGGCCGAACGCGACCAGGTTGGTCAACGACCACATGTCCAGCGGCGCCGCAGGCGGCTCGATCCCGAGGACCCGCAGCAGCGTTCGGGATGCCAGGTCGGGGTCGACGCTCGAGTCCTCCAACAGCTGGTGCACGGTGACATCCAGGATGCGGGCGGTGTCGTCGGCCCGCTCGACGTAGCGGCCGATCCAGTACAGCGATTCCGCGTTGCGCGCCAACATCAGTACATCACCGCCTGTTGCTGTTGCTGCTGCTGTTGATGGGCAGTTTGGACGGCCTGCTGTGGTGGCCCCTCGTCAGCGGCCTGACCGGCCGACGGCAGCGCGCGGACGACTTCGGCGGCCGCCAGCTCATGGTCGGCGGTCGACGCCCGCGACGCCAGCACCCAGGTGTCCTTCGATCCGCCGCCCTGGCTGGAGTTCACCACCAGTGAGCCCTCCGGCAGCGCGACGCGCGTCAGGCCGCCGGGCAGCACCCAGACGTCGTCACCGTCGTTGACCGCGAACGGCCGCAGGTCCACGTGCCGCGGCGCCAGCTTGTCGCCGATCCGCGTCGGCACCGTCGACAGCTGCACCACCGGCTGGGCGATCCACCCGCGCGGGTCGGCGCGCACCTTCTTCGAGATTGCCGCGATCTCCTTCTCGGAGGCGTCCGGCCCGAAGACGATGCCGTAGCCGCCCGAGCCCTCGACCGGCTTGATGACCAGCTCGCGGATGCGGTCGAGCACCTCCTCACACTCATCCTCGAGCCAGCAGCGGTAGGTGTCGACGTTCGCCAGCAGGGGCTTCTCGCCGAGGTAGTACTCGATGATGGTCGGCACGTACGTGTAGACGAGCTTGTCGTCACCGACCCCGTTGCCCACCGCGCTGGAGATCACGACGTTGCCCGCGCGGGCCGCGTTGAGCAGGCCGGCAACGCCGAGCACGGTGTCGGGCCGGAACTGCATCGGGTCGAGGAACATGTCGTCGATCCGGCGGTAGATGACGTCCACCTGGCGCTCGCCCTCGGTGGTCCGCATGTAGACGACGTTGTCGCGACAGAACAGATCGCGGCCCTCGACCAGCTCGACGCCCATCTGCCGGGCCAGCAGGGAGTGCTCGAAGTAGGCCGAGTTGTAGACGCCCGGGGTGAGGACGACCACCGTCGGGTCCGCTTCGTTCGATGCCGCGGCGTTGCGCAGCGCCCGCAGCAGGTGCGACGAGTAGTCACCGACCGCCCGGACCCGGTGCGTCGCGAAGAGGTTGGGGAAGACGCGGGCCATGGTGCGCCGGTTCTCCATGACGTAGGAGACCCCGGACGGCGAGCGCAGGTTGTCCTCGAGCACCCGGAAGTCGCCCTTGTCGTCGCGGATCAGGTCGATGCCCGCCACGTGGATGCGGACGCCGTTGGGCGGGACGATGCCGGCGGCCTCGCGGTGGAAGTGCTCACACGAGGTCACCAGCCGGCGCGGGATGACTCCGTCGCGCAGGATCTCCTGATCGCCGTAGACGTCGTCGAGGTACATCTCGAGCGCCTTGACCCGCTGCTTGATGCCCTTTTCCAGCTTCGACCACTCGGCGGCCGAGATGACCCGGGGCACCAAATCCAGCGGAAACGGCCGTTCCTGGCCCGACAGCGAGAACGTGATGCCCTGGTCGGTGAACGCCCGGCCGAGCGCTTCGGACCGGGCTGCCAGCTCGGACGTGTCCGACGGCGCCAACTCGGCGAAGACGCCCTTGTAGAGACCGCGCACGGCCCCCTGGGCGTCGAACATCTCGTCGTAGGCGGCGGCATAACTGTCGACGTCGTCGTAGCCGTTGAAAACACCGTCGTAGCGATTCCCTGGGGAGGTGGGCCGCGTCCGCGCGGGACCACTGTGCGATGTCCGTGGGCTCATGGCAGACATGCTGCATCAACCTGGCAGTTTCGGCAGGGCAACTTGGCATTCACGGATATGCTCGGGGTCGTCGCCGGCCAGTGCGCGTATCCCGCGCTTTGGGGATTTCGCATGGACGCTGGTAACCTGAACAGTCGCTGCCCGTTGACGGGCGAAGAGCACAGACTTAAGACCGAGCACGCTCGTCTCAGAGCATGCCCAAATTGAGATTTAGAAGGAACGACACGCGTGGCCAACATCAAGTCGCAGGAAAAGCGCATCCGCACCAACGAGCGTGCACGTCTGCGCAACCAGTCGGTGAAGTCGGCGCTGCGTACGGCCATCCGCGGGTTCCGTGAGGCCGTCGAGGCGGGCGAGAAGGACAAGGCCGGCGAGCTGCTCGTCGCCACCAACCGCAAGCTGGACAAGGCCGCCACCAAGGGTGTCATCCACAAGAACCAGGCCGCCAACAAGAAGTCGGCGCTGACCCTGGCGTTCAACAAGCTCTGATCTGAGCCTGTAGTTTTCGCGAAACCGCGGCCCGTTGACCGGGCCGCGGTTTTGTTGTGCGCGCGACCCTGTCCGCGTCAGTTGTCGGCCAGCTCCGCGACCCGACGGACTGCCGATTCGAGGGCGTAGTCGGCGTTGGCCGCGGCACCCTTGACGTCGGCGTTCAGTGCCGCGACCACCCGCAGCGCCTCGGCGACGGTGTCCCGGGTCCAGCGCCGGGCCTGCTTCTGTGCTTTCTGGACGCGCCACGGCGGCATCCCCAACTCCCCCGCCAGCCGGTACGGGTCGCCGGACTGACCACCGACCCGCGCGATGGAATGCACGGCCTCGGCCAGCGCATCGGCCAGCACCACGTGCGGCACGCCGCCGGCCATCGCCCAGCGCAGCGCTTCTGCGACACCGCTGACGTCACCCGAGACGGCCTTGTCGGCGATGTCGAACCCGTTCACTTCCGCCTTGCCGGAGTGGTAGCGCCGCACGGCGGCCGCATCGATCTGGCCGCCCGTGTCGGCCACCAGCTGCGAGCACGCCGCCGCCAGTTCGCGGATGTCCGAGCCGACGGAATCGAGGACGGCGGTGACGGCGTCGTCGCCGACCTTCACCTTCAACGACCGGAACTCCTTGCGGACGAAGTCGGCCCGCTCTGCGGCCTTGGTGATCTTCGCGCACGGATGCACCTCGGCGCCAAGCTTTTTCAGCTGATCGGCCAGGGCCTTCGCGCGGCCACCGCCGGAGTGCACGACGACGAGCATGGTGCCGCCCGGCAGGTCGGCCGCCGCGTCGGAGATGAGGGCGACGGCGTCCTTACCGGCTTCGGCGGCCGATTCGAGGACCACCACGCGTTCCTCGGCGAACAGCGACGGACTCAGCAGTTCGGCGAGCTCGCTGGTGGACACGTCACCGGCCCGCAGCCGGTCGACCGGGACGTTGTCGTTGCCGGCCAGCTTGCGCGCGTTCCGCAATACGTCCGCCACGGCACGCTCGACCAGCAGTTCCTCGTCGCCCAGCACCAGATGCAACGCCTCGGTCGATCCACTCACCCGTTGATCGTTTCATGGCGGGCAGACAATCAGCGCAGGGCGGGCTGCGAATACGGGGTTAGGGTTGCAATGCGCGATTGGTGATGCCGGGGAGGGGGGCCATGACGGTGGGGCGGGACATGCGCATACGGGGGCTATTCGCAGTACTGGTACTGCTTCTCTCCACGTTGTTGCTGGCATTGCCGTCGTCGGCGATCGCCTATGCCGATGCCGCTGCGTGCCCGGCACAGGTAGCCGCACTGGATGCCAACCAGGCCAAAATCGCCGCCCACAACAAGCTGCTACCGCCGAGCGGCGTCGCGCCGCCCGAGGTAGCGGGCCCCGTCAACAGGGAAGCTGATCAACTCAACGCAGAGAAGGACGGGCTCCTCGCAAGCCTCGCGCGATGCGAAGCGGTTGTCGACAGGCTGCGCGACAACGGTCCCGCACCGAAACCTCTGAGCGAGAAAAACTCTCAGGCCATGGCGCGGGCCACCGCCGCTGCACGGCCAAGATGGCAGAACCCGACTCCACCGGCAAAGATGTCCGACGGACGAGTGACGATTCCCCGGAATCATCCGCTGCGGCCACTATGGGACATCGTCAAGAAGCTACAGAATCCGATGGCCGACTACCCTCTAGTTCCACTACAAGGCGAGCAGCCGCCGAAGCCCGACGCAAAACACGCTTCCGGCTACGGAGTGGGGACCAGAGTGGTCAAGGGCGAAAATGTGCCCGCGATCTCACCTGACCATATCGTCCCGAAAGTCGAAATCCTGTATCTGCCTAGATTTCTGGAGTTGACACCCGAAAATCAGTGGGAAGTGCTCAATGCGCCAATAAATTTGCAGTGGCTGCCGTCAGAGGTCAACGCACAGAACAAAAACTCCAAATCAGCCGAAGACATGAAGGGCGTCGACTCGGACTGGCAGCAGGAACAGATCGCATTGCAAGACCGGAAGCGCAAAGAACTCACGGACTTGATCGCCCAACTGGCTGACAGCCAGGTTCGCTAACTCACGCAAGGACGACAACATCGATGGCCGAAATCGATCAACAGGCTCTGACCGCGGCAGTCGGCGACTGGCTGGTCAAAGATGTGACCATCCTCGAACCGAGTTCACAAACGCGAGCCATCATCCCCGAAAATTGGTGGCCCGTAGCTGAATCCACTGACCCCGAAGAACGTAAACACGCCGCATTGGCACTGTGGAACGCCGACTTCCTCGCCTTGATCCCCCGTTACGCCCACGCGCTGCAAACAAGCTTGGTTGACGTTCGGGTCGCAAGGCATGGACACCTGACCACGGCCTCACTCGATTACGTGCTACGCACCGATGAGGGCGGACTCTGCGTCTGGGCGGGTGAGGACCCGCGCACCTTCGACAATGCCGACCCCCCATTCTTCGCTGCCCTACCCACACCGGTGCAGACCTTTCTGAGGCAGGTGCACGCCGGCTACACCACCTTCGATGATGAAACATACGGGTTGGCCACGCCTGCCAACATGACTACCCTCGCCGCTCGGTGGGGCGATCCAGACACCAACGAGATCATCGAATGGTTCGAAGACCTGCCGTTCCCCGGCACCCAACGTTTGATGTTCGTCACCGGCGTCAATGACGAAACTGCCTTGTATTTCTCTCCGGATCTCCCGGCAGGACAAGCAATTACCTACTACGAACCCGACTTCGAAATCGCACCATTTGGTGAAGCGTTAGACGACTTCATCACCCGGCCATTGGATAACTGAGCCATGAGTACTCCCGGACCGTGGCCGCCGCAGCCCAACCGTTCAATGCCGCCAGCGCAGTGGGTGCCTGGCCCGCAGCCGCAGTGGGGCGCGCCACCGCAACCCAATTGGCGTGGCGCACCACCCAACTGGGGCGGACCTCCACAGCCGCCCAGCTTGCCACCGTACGGGTGGCAGCCCACCGCGCCGAGGCGTGCACCGCGAACCTGGCTGCTGCCTGTGCTGCTGGCCGTTGTCGTAGGCATTGGTGGATTTGGGTACTGGGGGTTTACCCAGTACCAGAGCGAGCAACAACTGGCCAGCATCCGAGACACAGTGAAGGCGTTCGCTGAAGCATCCGACACGGCTGACACCAAAAAGCTGGCTTCGATGATGTGCGAAGAAGAAAGAGCTCAGTTCGTCGACGGCTTCGAAGGCCAACCGGACGACGGTCCCATCCTGCCCGCAACGCGCCAGCCAGTGAATATCGGTGCCATCGAAGTCAAGGACAACACGGCTACCGTAGAGGTCACCCGGCCTCCCTCCACCATGGTGACCCTCAAACTCAAGCGCGAAAACAGGACATGGAAGCTCTGTAACCCCAGTTAATCCAGCCTCACCGGAGCCCTCGAATACCCACTAGCCCACGAGCTTCCGCGACCCGACCGATCACACGCTCCACGCCAGCCGGAACTTCTCGACCAGTTCGGTGTCGGACAGGCCGCCGTAGTTCTGCTGCTCGTAGCCGCGCACACCCAGCACGGCGTCGACCGGCGCGTCCCCGAGGATGTCGCGGACCACGTCGCTGTTCCGCAGCGCGTCGAGTACCTCGGTCTGCTTCGCCGGCAGCGTCACCACACCGGCGTGCTGTCGTTGGGCCGCGGTCAGGGACGCCGGGTCGACGGTGACTTCAGGCGGCAGCGACAGTTCCCGGGTGATGCCGTCGAGCGCCAGGCCGAGGATGGTCGCCGACGCCAGGTATGGATTCGCCGACGGGTCGACGATCTTGACCTCGACGTTGGCGCCGTACGGATTGCCGGACTCCGCGCCGACGAAGCGGACGGCGGCCTCCCGGTTCTCAGTACCCCAGCAGACGTTGGCACCGGACCAGCTCCCCGGCTGCATGCGCAGCCCGGAGACGATCGAGGCACACAGGACTCCCTGCGCGCCGGGTAGACCCGTCAGCAGACCCGCAATGGCCGACTCCCCCGCATCAGTCATGCCGCGCTCACCTGAACCGCCGGAGAACAGCGGCAGGCCGTCGCGAATCAGCGAAAAGTGTTGGTGCGCACCGGAACCCACACTGCCCGCGAATGGCACCGGAGACAGGCTGACGCGCAGCCCGTGGCGGCGGGCGACGCGGCTGATGATGATTCGCGCGAGCACCAGCTGATCGGCGGCGGCTACCGGATCACGGGGTTTCAGCGAGAACTCGAACTGGTTGGCCCCGTATTCGGGATGGAACTGTTCGACGGACACGCCAGCGGCGGCGGCCGCGTCCATCACGTCCCGGACGAACCCCTCGAATTCGAGCACGCCGGCCAGTCCGTACTGCGCCCACAAATCGGACGGCAGCTGCGCGCCGTCCGGACCGACGAGCACGAACTCCACCTCATGCCCGACCGCAGCCGTCAGCCCGGCGGCGGCCAGCCGCCGCGTAACCCGCTGCAGCACACCGCGACCACAATACGGGTCCTGGTTGCCGTCCTGGGTGAAGAACGCACCGGGCGCCCACGCGAGGCCGTCGTCGAGGATGCGCAGACCCGACAGGTCGATGCGGACGCGCCGATCCCCGATGACCCCCGTCTGTTCACCGAACACGATGCCGGTCTGGTCGATGGCGAAGACGTGCCACGTCGGGCTGGTACCCAACCCATGGTCGGCGAACGCCGCCACCCGGTTCAGGGGAACCACCTTGACCTGTGTCAGCCCTGCGGCATTGACCACGGTGCCGATCAGGGTCCCGACGCCGGCCGCTTCGAGCGCCGCTACGGCTGCCGCCGCGGACTCCACCGAATGGTCGTTCACGTCAATAAGTCTGCACCGCGGCGCGCGAGTTCATGGCCGGATCGCATTTCCTCGTCGCCGGCGCCACGCAGCCAGCAGGAGCGCTCCTACCACCGTCGTCGTGCCGAGCAGCAGCGCGCCGCCCCAGCCCGACGGGACGCTGACCGCCGCTCCGGGAACGGCGGCGCTCCACCGTGCGACGTGCAGCAACCACCAGAGTTCGGGTCCGGTGAACCGGATCAGCAGTTGCGCCGCCGCGGGCCAGCACCACGCCACCGCGGCAGCCGCGGTGCCGAGAATCGTGATGGGCGGAATCACCGGAGCAACAAGCAGATTGGCCACGACGGCAATCAGACTCAGGCTTCCCGAGATGGCCGCCACCAACGGTGCGGTCACGAGCTGCGCGGCGGCAGCCACACACACGGCGTCGGCGATCACCTTCGGCCAGCCACGGCCGACCAGTCGGCGCGACCACCCTGGCGCGATCACCACCAGCCCCGCCGTCGCCACCACCGACAGTGCGAAGCCGGCATCCACCGCGAGCCCCGGGGACACCACCATGAGCACCAGCACACTGGCCGACAACGCGGGGATGGCCTGCCGCCGCCGGTGCACCAGCATGCCCATCAACATCACCGAACCCATTGCCGCAGCGCGCAACACGCTCGGCGAGGGCTGCACGATGACGACGAACGCGAACAGCGTCACCGCGGCCAACGCCACCGCGATGCGCGGTCCCACCAAGGCCGCGCTCAGCAGCACCGCGCCGCACACGATGGTCACGTTCGCACCCGACACCGCCGTCAGATGCGTCAACCCCGCCCGGCGAAACGCCGCCGTGGTGTCCGACTCGACCGCCGACACATCGCCGAGCACCAGCCCCGGGAGCATCGCGGCCTGATCGAGCGGCAACGCCAGGCGCGCGGCCTCGCCGAATTCAGCCCGCACGTGCCCCGCCGCGCGCTGTCCGGTCGAGGCGGTCCCGAACCGGGGCGTACCCACCGCGGCCAGCACGGCCACCGACAGATCGCGCCGCTTGGGCCGGGTAACCCGGGCCCGGAACGCCATGGGGCGGCCCACGCTGACCTCCGAATACCCGAGAGCCGGCGCGAAAACCATGACCCGCCCTGATGATTCGGCATCCTGAAGCCTCTGCAAGGCCGCCGTGAACATCAGCCGGCCACCCTGGATCGTCTTGGGCGACTCGGCGGGTGTGACCGTGACGGCCACCGTCGTACCGAACCGTGACGCCAGCGGATGGGTATCGACCGCGTGCACTCGCACCGTCGCGACGATCGCGAACGCCGCCCCCACCGCCGCTACGGCAAGCACCGCGGGCCAGCGCACCAAACCCACCCGCAGCCCCACGCCCACGACGGCCGCCACTGCGATCACCACCGCCGTCAGCGCCGCCCACGGCCCCCACCACACGCCGACCGCCGTCACCGTCCAGCACGTCACAGCGGCCGGTACCAACCGCAAGTCGATGCCGGGGACATCCGGCGCGGGGCCGGCCGTCACACCTTGACCAAGGCACGCAGTTTCTCCAGTCGACTCGGTCCGATGCCGTCGACCTCGCCCAACTGGTCGACGCTCGAGAACCGGCCGTTGGCTTCCCGCCACGCCACGATCGCTTTCGCCATCACAGGACCGATGCCGGGCAGGTCGTCGAGTTGCTCCGCCGTCGCGGTGTTCAGATCAACGGGTCCCTGTGTCCCAGCACCTTTTCCATCGCCGGGCGGACCCTTCTCCGGAGGTCCGGACGTCGCCCCGGCCGAACTGCGCATCACCGTGGGCGCGCCCAACGGCGCGGTAATTCCGACCAGAATCTGCTCGCCGTCGGCCACCTTGCGGGCCATGTTCAGACCGACGATGTCTGCGCCGGTCAGCGCTCCCCCGGCTGCGGTGACGGCGTCGGCGACGCGGGCGCCGGCGGGAAGCGTCACCAGCCCGGGTTTGTGGACCAGACCTGCCACACTCACCACGACGTCTTCGGCCTTGGCAGGCGCGGGCGCCCCAGGCACAGATGACGAAACCATCTGCACCGGAGGCAATTTCGCTGCGGTCACGGGTGGCTTGTCATCGCCGAGCACCGCCATCACGGTCACCAGAACCGCGACCACGCCGACCACCGCGAGCGCGATGACCCCCGCACGTCCCGGATCGGCCCGTACCGACGCCAGCCAACCCGGACTGCCGGGCATCGCTTCGGGCAACCATCGCGACAGCGAGGTGTCGTCGTTCGGATCGGATTCGTCATCGGAATCTGTCGCATCTCCGGGCTGCGCGGCCAACCGCCGCTGCGCCCGATCGACCGGTGTCTGAGTGACCATGTCCGCGACGTTAGGCATCGCCCCCGACCAGAACGGCGCCAAATGGCGACCGAGCGCGCCGCCTGTGGATGAATCGCGTTCTGTGGATAGATCGGCCGAACCGGCGCCAAAGTTTGGCATCGGGTTGCGCCGAACTGTCGACCCAGCGAGGCCGACGCGCTAGCGTCGGGATAACCATGACGACCCAAACACCTTCGCCACGTTTGAGTTTGACCGCACAGCAGCGCGAAGCGCTCGCCGCAGCTGCGCAGTTCCCGCTGTTGAGCGCGATTCAGGGCAGGCGGTCGCGGCGCTTCCCCGTGGGCGGCTCCATCCCTTCGGGGCCCTTGGCCTACACCAGTACTCGCGATGTCGAACCACTCGACGAGGTCGAACGCGCACTGATCCTGGCGACGGTAACCGGTGTCACCGGCTGGCATTTCGGGATCAGTCACCATCCCGGATACGCACCGGCGTTCCCGAACTACAGCGGGTCGGCATCAGGTCGCACATTCCCGTCCGCCGCAGGATTCGAGATCGTCGAGTTCTTCTTCACCGACGACTCGGGCACCTACTTCCTGTCATCCCGGGACACGGCACCGACTGTGCCGGTCAACGACGGTGTGGTGGACATCGACGAGTGGCTGGCAGCGACAGTGTCCTCCTACCGCCAGCTCTCGACCGATCGCATCCACATTCCACGGTCCGAGCCCTACCTCGAAGGCCACAACACGTGGATCGCCAATCACCCCGGCTCGCTGCTTGTCATCCCGGTCGCTGATATCGCTCAGCATTTGTTGGCCAATCTGGCGTTCTTCTTGCAGAACGGCTACCTGATCTATGACGACGTCCACAACCGGCCGATCCCTGGACTAAAAGAGGCCGCGGCGGGCCTGGCGCACCGCGACGACGACCCGTTCCCGCTGACCTTCGTCGAGCAGTACTCGCTCACGGAAGCCACCGCCGAGTTGATGACGAGCGTCTACAACGGGCACCTACTGCTCGGGGCGCTGGGGTTGGGAGGCTGGACATTCGACGGTATCGACCGGCTCACCATCCTCGGCGCGTCAGGCGACCCGGAGGTTCCCGGGCTGGGATTCAACGTTCAAACCGACGAACGGTGGGCGCTGCCCAATCCCACGGGGCTGACCGGAGTCTTCGAAACCTACAGCCGACCCCACTACCCAGACATCGCGGCCGCGGTGCGCGCCTTCGCCGACAGAAAATTCGGCCCCGGCGGACCCTTTCACCCGGACACCCCGGGCCCGTGGCGGGATTCGAGAGCCGTGCGGTCGGCTGCCGCCGGGCACGATGAGCAGTTCATCACCTTGTTGACCATTGCCGCGCAATACATCGACGACACGTTCGGCAAGTTTCCCGGCACTGTACCGACCGTCCACATCATGAATTACCTTCAGGCCCAACACATCGACCTCGGATTCTACGACACGCATTTCCAGCCGGGGGCGTATCTGTCGACCCATGCAGAGCATGACCGGATTTGGCATGGGCGATAGGCCTCCTGCTGAGCTGCGAGTCAGAGACTCTCGTACTTCATGAGTTCCGTGAGCCGGTCAGCGGCTCCACCGCCACCTCAGTGCCGTTGAAGCCATACACGGCGTTGTCATCGTTGTTTTCGTGACATCGACGGTGGGCACGGCAGTCCAAGCTGTATGCCCACCGGAGCCCCCGGTGCTAAGTCAATGCCGGTTCATCGACGCGGCGACCAATTTCCCCGCGCATGTCGCGAGCATGCATGAACCGTCCGGCCACCGGGACTCCCGAAGCCGGGTAGACATATGCGGCATAGTGTCTAGCGAAAGCGCACAGCCGCAACGAGGAGGCCTCCATGACCCGCCCGCTCCGCGTCATCCAGTGGACCACCGGCAACATCGGCAAGCGATCGCTGCACGCCATCATCGCCCGTGACGACATGGAGCTGGTCGGCGTCTACGCGTACGGCGCCGAGAAGGTCGGCGTGGACGCCGCCGAGCTGGCAGGCTGGCCGGAGCCGACGGGCATCAAGGCCACCAACGACATCGAAGAACTGGTCGCGCTCAAACCGGACGCCTGCTGCTACAACCCGATCTGGCCCAGCGTCGACGAGCTCGTCCGGCTGCTGGAGTCCGGCATCAACGTGTGTTCGACCGCGGCCTGGATCACCGGCGGCAAGCAGTCCCCGGAGGACCTCGCGCGCATCCAGAAAGCCTGCGAGGCAGGCAATTCCACGATCTTCGGCAGCGGCGCCCACCCCGGCCTGACGAACATGATGGGCATGGTGCTCTCGAGCGCATGCGAGAGCGTGGACGAAATCCGCATCACCGAGTCGGTCGACTGCGGCGTCTACGAATCGGCAGGCACGATGGCCGCGATGGGCTTCGGCAAGGACCCGGAGACGCCGGGCCTGGCCGAGAGCGTGCGCCTGGAGAGCGAGGTGTTCGCCGAGTCGGCCGCGATGATGGCCGACGCCATCGGCGCCAAGCTGGACCGGATCGACTTCGACGTCACCTTCACCCCGGCGACCGAGGACTCTGATCTGGGTTTCATGCGGATCCCGAAGGGCACCGTGGCCAGCGTCTACGGCTACCACCGCGGCTGGGTTGGCGACAAGAACGTCGTCAGCGTCGGCTTCAACTGGATCATGGGCGAACACGTCACGCCGCCGAAGCCGGTGGCACACGGCCACGTGATCCAGGTGTTCGGCGTACCCAACATGCGCACCGTCGTCTACTGTCTGCCGTCGAAGGACTGGAGCGAGGTCAGCCTCAACGGGCTCGGCATGATCTACACGGCACTACCGGTGACCAACGCGGTCCCCGCGGTCGTTGCCGCCGCGCCGGGCATCCTCACACTGAAGGACCTGCCGCCGGTCACCGGACGGTTCCAGGGCTGACCCGGTCGCACTAGTCCTGAGTGTTGACGATCACGCCGACGGCGCCCGAACCGACATGCACCGCCAGCACCGGCCCCATATCGGTCACCACGAGCGATTCGACCTGCGGCAGACGGGAAGTCAGCGCGGCGCCGATCGCAGCGGCGTCGTCGTGGTTGTCGACGTGGTGTACGGCGATGGATGCGGGCCGGTCGCCGACCAGCGCGACCACCCGCTCGATCATCGCGGCGTGCGCCTTGGCGACGGTCCGGATCCGCTGATCCAGTACCAGTCGGCCATCGATGTCCAACTGCAGCAACGGTTTCAGCGACAAGGCGGTACCGAGCCAGGACGCCGCCGTGCCGATGCGGCCACTGCGGCGCAGGTTGTCCAGCCGGTGCACGACGATGAACCCGTGCTGCTTGCCGGACTCCGAACGCGCTCGCGCTTCCACGGTATCCAGATCAGCACCTGACGCTGCGGCCCGGGCTGCGGCCAGGGCGACGAAGCCGACGCCCATCGCCGCGGAGCGCGAATTGACCACACGCACAGACGAACCCAACTCGCGGCCCACCGCCGCGGCAGCACTGAACGTGCTCGACAGACCTGCCGACAGATGCACCGCCACCACTCCGTCGCCGCCACTGTCGGCCAGCGCCTGCTTGTAGACGTCGGTCAGATCCGCGGGCGCCGCACCCGAGGTGGACACGTGCGACCGGTCCTGGATGTCCTGCGGAATCGGGTCGATTCCGTCCTGGTAATCGATGCCGTCCTGCAGCACGTGCAGCGGGACCACCCGAATGTCCCAGCGCTTCAACTCTTCTGGGTCAAGCCGAGCCGACGAGTCGGTGACCACCACCACTGCCATGGCTAGCCGTCGGTCCGCTGCGACACCACACCGGCCTCGGCCAGCCCCTTGAGCATCAGTTCGGCGACCGCGCGGTGCGCCTCGAAATTCCAGTGGATGCCGTCCGGATTCGCCCGGCCGGACATCACCTCGTCACCGACGGCAGCCTTGAGGTCGACGACCGGAATCTGCTTCGCGTCTGCCCAATCGGTGATCGCCGACACCGTGGCGTCGCGCCAGCGGTGCGAGCTACCGTAGGTCTCCGCAATGTGCACCGACGGAATGGTCGCCACGAACGGAATGCCCGGGCGGTTGAAATCGATTGCCCCACGGGTCTCTTCGAGATACTCGACCGTCAGGTGCGCCGGCAGCGCAGGCCGCGCGATCGGCGACAGCCGCGGCTGCAGCCAGCCATAGCCGTCCCGCACGATGCGGCGCAGCCACGGCGGCCGCACGTAGCGGATCAGTTCCCGCAGCGCCGTCGGCAACGGCGACGGCAGCGAATCCATGCCGCACGTCGCGAAGATCACCGCACCGGCCTTCGGCAGCGCCGCCCACGACCGCGGGTCCTGCGTCGCGGCCCACCACACATCGCGACACGTCCACCCGATCCGGCCGATCAGCTCTAGGTCCCAACCGAGTTGGGACGCAACGATGTTGGGCCAGATGCGCGGGTCGTCGGACGGCAGTCCGCCGGTCGGTCCGTAGTAGGACAGCGAGTCGCAGAAGACCAGGAGAACGGGCCTGGTCGGAGTAGCCGGAGTGGTCGGGCTGTCAGAGGACATCGTTCGCCACCTGAGCCGAGGCGTTCCAGACGTCCAGACGCCACTTCACGGGATCGTCGTCGGCAAGTCCGGCACTGTGCCCGGACAGCTGCACCCAGCTGGCATTGCCCATGCCGCCGAGTACCGGCCAGTTGTCCACCGGCAGCTCCAGCAGAGCCGCGGTCAGCGCGGCGATCAACCCGCCGTGCGCGACGAGCACCACGGGCCGGTCGACCTCGTCGATACCCCATTCAGGCAGCTTGCGCAGCTGCTCGGCCACCACCGGGAGGCTGCGGTTCGCCACGTCCACCCGGCTCTCTCCGTTGTGCGGCGCCCAGCGGGCATCGTCACGCCAGGCCAGCCGCGCACCGGGCGCAATGTCGTCGACCTCGTGATGGGTCAGGCCCTGCCAGTCCCCCAGGTGCGTCTCGCGCAGCCGCTCGTCGATCGACACCGGCATACCGGCCTGCTCCCCGAGCGTGGTCGCCGTGTCGAGGGCACGGCGCAGATCCGAGGACACGATCACCAGGGGCTGACGCTTGGCGAGCACCTCGGCCGCCGCCACCGCCTGCGCCCGGCCCAGATCACTGAGGTCGGTGTCGAGCTGGCCCTGCATCCGGCTGGTGGCGTTGTATTCCGTCTGGCCGTGACGCAGCAGCAGGAGGCGGCGGTTCCTCACTCGCCGTCCTCGTCGGACGCGTCGTCACCGTCCGGGTTCACCGGCAGCTCACCATTCAGGTCGACCTCGACGGCCGGGCAGTCTCGCCACAGTCGGTCCAGCGCGTAGTACTCGCGCTCTTCCTGGTGCTGGATGTGCACCACGATGTCGACGTAGTCGAGCAGCACCCAGCGGCCCTCGCGGGCGCCTTCACGGCGGGCCGGCTTGTGGCCCGCCCAGCGCATCTTCTCCTCGACCTCGTCGACGATGGCGTTGACCTGGCGGTCGTTGGACGCGGAAGCGATGACGAAGTAGTCGGTGATGACCAACTGATCCGAGACGTCAATGACGCTGATGTTCTCGCCGAGCTTGGCAGACGCCGCACGGGCGGCGACGGTCGCCATGCTGAGGGCTTCGGGGGTGGCGGTCATGAACTCTCCTGCTTGTTCCTGGCATGGTCGCGAGCCTGGTAGAGCCCACGTTTGGATACGTATTGGACGACGCCGTCGGGCACCAGGTACCAGATGGGCCGGTTGGCCTGGGCGCGGCGACGGCAGTCGCTTGACGAGATGGCCAGCGCGGGCACCTCGACCAGGGTCAGGGCGTCGGACGGCAGTTCTTTCTGGGCTTCCTCGATGTGCTTGCCGTCCAGCTCATAGCCGGGCCGGCTGACGCCGATGAACCGGGCCGTGGAGAACAGCTCCTCCCAGTTCTGCCAGGACAGGATCGAGGCCAGCGCATCAGCGCCGGTGATGAAGAACAGGTCGGTGTCGGGGTTCTGCCTGGCCAGGTCCCGCAGGGTGTCCTTGGTGTAGGTGGGGCCGCCGCGGTCGATGTCGACGCGGCTCACCGAGAACCGCGGGTTCGCGGCCGTCGCGATGACCGTCATCAGGTACCGGTCCTCGGCGGCGGTGACATGACGGTCCCGCTTCTGCCAGGGCTGCCCGGTGGGGACGAACACCACTTCATCGAGCTGGAACAGGTCGGCCACCTCACTGGCCGCGACGAGGTGTCCATGGTGGATGGGATCGAACGTCCCACCCATCACTCCCAGCCTGCGTCGAGTCACGATTGGCCAGCTTACGGCAGTGTTCGGAGCCGACTCGGGGGCAGGACCTCGGCGGCTAGACCGGCAGCAGGTTGTCGATCACCGACGCGAGCTGCTTGGCCGACCGGCATTCGTGCATGGTGATGACGTCCTGGTACTTGGCGGTCGCCGAGTCGCCGCTGCCCCACAGGTGCTTGGGCTCGGGGTTGAGCCAGTGCGCGTGCCGGCTGGCATTGACCATGTGCGCCAGCAGGTCGGCCTGCGGGTTGCGGTAGTTGTTGCGGCCGTCGCCGAGCACCAGCAGGGCCGTGCGGGGCGAGAGCGCGTTAGGCCACTTGTCCATGAACGAGACGAAGGCGTGGCCGTAATCGGAGTGCCCGTCGCGGGTGTAGACGGCCGCCTCGCGGGTGATCTTCTGCACCGCGACGGCCAGATCGGCGTCCGGCCCGAACAGCTCGGTGACCTCGTCGGTGGTGTCGATGAAGGCGAACACGCGCACCCGCGAGAACTGCTGGCGCAGCGCATGCACCAGCATCAAGGTGAAGTGGCTGAAGCCGGCGACGGAGCCGGAGACGTCACACAGCACCACGAGCTCGGGGCGGGCCGGGTGCGGTTTCTTGAGGACGACGTCGATGGGCACGCCACCGGTCGACATCGACTTGCGCAGCGTCTTGCGCAGATCGATCTGCCCCGCATGCGAACGACGCCGGCGCGCGGCGAGGCGGGTGGCCAGCGTACGGGCCAGGGGCGCAACAACATTGCGCATCTGGCGCAGTTGATCGCCCGACGCCCGGAGGAATTCGACGTTCTCCGCGAGCTGCGGGATGCCGTAGGTCTGCACGTGGTCGCGGCCGATCTGCTCGGCGGTGCGCCGCTTGGTCTCCGACTCGACCATGTGTCGCAGCTGTGAAATACGCTTGGCGGCAATCGCTTTGGCGATCTGTTCCTGAGTCGGCGTGGGCTCGTCGCCGTACGGCGCCAGCAGGCCGGCCAGCAGCTTGCCCTCGAGCTGGTCCAGACCCATGGCCTTGAGCGCCTGATACGACGAGTACGACGGACCGCGGCTCGAGTTGTACTTGCCGTAGGCGTCGACGATCTGCGCGATCATCGCCATCAGTCGGTCGTCCAGGTTGGCCATGTCGGCGTCCGACAGCAGGTCGATGAGCGCCGACCGCATGCCCTCGACGTCCTCGGGCGGGATCCGGTCGGGCCGGTCTTCGGGGTCTGCGTCCTCGTCGAGCTCCAGGACGGCCCGGTCCCCCATGGCCGCGGGGAACCACAGATCGAACAGCGCGTTGTAAGTCTCGCGATGGTCGGGCCGGCGCAGGACCGCGCAGGCCAGACCCTCGCGCAGCACCATGCGGTCACCCAGCCCGAGAGTGGCCATCACCCGGCCGGCGTCGACGGTCTCCGACGGCCCGACGTTGATGCCCACCTTGCGCAGGGCCTCGACGAACCCCACGAGGTGACCCGGAATGCCTTGCGGGGCAAGCGGTTGTGCGGGGGTTCGTCCGGCAGCCATGGCGCGTGTCCCTAGTTCAGCTTCAGTTCGCCGGCAGCACGCTGCTGATCGGACTGGTGCTTGAGCACCACGCCCAATGTGGCGGCGATCATGGCGTCATCGAGGGTGTCCATGCCCAGCGCCAGGACCGTGCGGCCCCAGTCGATGGTCTCGGCGACCGACGGCAGCTTCTTGAGCTGCATGCCGCGCAGCACGCCGATGATGCGGACCAGCTCGTCGGCGATCTTCTCCGGCAGCTCGGGCACCCGGGACAGCAGGATGCGCCGCTCGAGGTCGGGGTCCGGGAAGTCGATGTGCAGGAACAGGCAGCGGCGCTTGAGCGCCTCGGACAGCTCACGGGTGGCGTTCGAGGTCAGCACCACCAGCGGCGTCTGCTGGGCCTTGATCGTGCCGAGTTCGGGCACGGTGACGGCGAAGTCGGACAGGATCTCGAGCAGCAGGCCTTCGATCTCGATGTCGGCCTTGTCGGTCTCGTCGATCAGCAGCACGGTCGGTTCGGTGCGGCGGATGGCCGTCAGCAGCGGCCGGCTCAGCAGGAACTCTTCACTGAAGACGTCCATCTTGGTCTGGTCCCAGTCGCCGGACTGCTGACCGGACTGAATCCGGAGGATCTGCTTGGCGTGATTCCACTCGTACAGCGCGCGGGCCTCGTCGACGCCCTCGTAGCACTGCAGCCGCACGAGCTCCGAACCGGTGCACTGGGCGATGGCCCGCGCCAGTTCGGTCTTGCCGACGCCCGCAGGTCCTTCGATCAGCAGCGGTTTACCCAGCCGGTCGGCCAGGAAAACCGCTGTGGCCGTTGCGGTATCGGGCAGATATCCGGTCTCGGCGAGTCGCTTGGCGATGTCGTCGATGGCGGCATTTTCGCCGAACAGCGGCACCGAACGAGCGGGTGTACTCAAGTTCTTCTCCTCTTACACGGGCCGGGTCTGGCCGTCGCCCCACACGATCCATTTGGTGGATGTCAGTTCCGGCAGCCCCATCGGACCGCGCGCGTGCAGCTTCTGGGTCGAGATGCCGATCTCGGCGCCGAAGCCGAACTGCTCGCCATCGGTGAAGGCCGTCGACGCGTTGACCATCACCGCGGCGGCGTCCACCTGTTCGGAGAACCGCTGGGCCGCAGCAAGATTGGTGGTGACGATGGCCTCGGTGTGTCCGGTGCCGTACTCGTTGACGTGCGCGATGGCGCCGTCGACACCGTCGACCACGGCCACCGCCATGTCCAGCGACAGGAACTCGGCGCGCAGCTCGTCCTCGCTCGGGTCCAGGTGCACCGTCACCCCGGCGTCCTGCAGCGCGGTCACCAGCCGCGGCAGCGCGGTGTCGGCGATGGCCCGGTCCACCAGCAGGGTCTCGGCCGAATTGCACACGCTGGGGCGGCGGGTCTTGGAGTTCAGCAGGATGCTCTCGGCCATATCGAGATCAGCGGCTTCGTGGACGTAGACGTGGCAGTTGCCGACACCCGTCTCGATGGTCGGCACGGTGGCGTCGCGCACCACGGCGTCGATCAGGCCGGCACCGCCGCGCGGGATCACCACGTCGACCAGACCGCGAGCCTGGATGAGGTGAGTGACGCTGGCGCGGTCCTCGCTGGGCAGCAGCTGCACCGCGTCCTCGGGCAGCCCCTCGGCCGCCAGGGCCGCCCGCAGCGCGGTGACCAGAGCCTCGTTCGACCGGACTGCCGACGAGCTGCCGCGCAGCAGCGCCGCGTTGCCCGACTTGAGGGCGAGGCCGAAGGCGTCGACCGTCACGTTGGGCCGGCTCTCGTAGACCATGCCGACGACGCCCAGCGGTACCCGCTGCTGACGGAGCTGCAGCCCGTTGGGCAGCGTGCTACCGCGCAGCACCTCACCGACCGGGTCGGGCAGCCCTGCGACCTGCCGCAATCCGGCAGCGATGCCGTCGAGCCGTTGCGGGTTCAGCGCCAGCCGGTCGATCATCGCCTCGGCGGTACCCGCGGCGCGCGCGGTCTCGATGTCCTCGGCATTGGCGGCGAGCACCGTGTCCGCGGCGGCCAGGACGGCATCCGCGGCGGCGTGCAGCGCGCGGTTCTTGGCTTGAGTGGTCAGTGTCGCCAGCACGCGCGACGCGAGGCGGGCCCGCCGGGCGGCGTCATGCACCTGCTGGCGAAGATCGGTGTCCGTAGCTGCGTGCACACTCATTAACCCAGGGTAACGAGCTATCTGCGGTTCAGCCCGGTCGGGGCTACCGTGGCCGGGTGACTCGGATCACCGTCGTGGGCAGCGTCAACATGGATCTGGTGTTCGGTCTCGCCGACCTTCCGGGACCGGGGCAGACGGTGCTGGCGTCGGCACTGCATTCGGAGCCCGGCGGCAAGGGCGGCAATCAGGCCGTCGCCGCGGCACGGGCGGGTGCCGATGTGCAGTTGGTCGCCGCGCTCGGGGCCGACGCCACCGGCGATGTGTTGCGAAAGCATCTGCGAGACAACGGTGTCGGCCTGGTCGGCACCGTCAGCCTGCCGGTCCCGAGCGGCACGGCGGCCATCATGGTCGGCGACAACGCCGAGAACATGATCGTGGTGGCGGCGGGCGCCAACGCGCACCTGACCCTGGACTCCGCACACGTTCGCGCCGTGGTCGCCGACTGCGATGTGCTGTTGCTGCAGTTGGAGATCCCGACGGCCACAGCGTTGGCGGCGGCGCGGCTGGCGAAGGACAATGGCGCGACGGTGGTGCTCAACGCTTCTCCCACCGGCACCGATCCGGGTGCGCTTGCCGAACTGGCCGGCGTCACCGACGTGGTGATCGTCAACGAAACCGAAGCCGGCCAATGGCATTGGGGCGTCCCGCATCTGGTCATCACACGGGGCGCCGACGGGGCGGTGCACCGCACGCCCGCGGGTGAGACGTCTGTCGCGGCACCCGCGGTCGAGGCGATCGACACCACGGGCGCAGGTGACGTCTTCGCCGGGGTCCTGGCCGCCGGTTGGACCGCGGACCCCTCCCATGCGCTCCGGCGGGCGGTGACGGCAGGCGCGCTGGCGACGCTGGTTCCCGGTGCCGGCAACTGCGCACCGCGTGACGAGGTCATCGAGGACGCGCTGGAGAGCGGCATCGATAACTGACGCGCAGATCTACGCCACTTGGCCGATGATGTTCCGGCCGCGGCGCCGGATAGTCGATGCATGACCATCGCAAGCGGTATTCCGAGCGTCTTCGACGTCGCGCTTCCGACCATCGACTATTCGGGCGCGCACGGCCCGGACGAAGCGCAGGCGATCCTCCGGGCGGCGCGTACGCAGTCGCCGATCGCGATCGGGCCGCACGGACCGGAGGTGCTGACCTACGATCTGGCCCACGAGGTGCTGCGGGACCCGCGCTTCCGGATTCCCCAGGGCATGTTCCTCGTCGCACAGGGCATCACGTCGGGTCCGGTGTGGGACCGGGTCAGCTCGTCGATCATCAGTATCGACGGCCCCGAGCACACCCGATTGCGGCGACTGATTGCGACGGCCTTCAGCCGTCGCGCCATCGAACGCTTGCGCGCCACTGTCGTCGACGTCGTCAGCGACCTGATCGACCGTCAGGTGGCGCGCGGCCACTGCGACGTCGTGACCGACATCGCACGGCAGTACCCCACTCCCGTCATCTGCGCCTTGCTCGGCGCCCCGGCCGAGGACTGGGCGCAGTTGTCGGTCTGGGTCGACGATTTCATGCAGGCTTTCGACTGGCACGCCGCCGAGCACGAAGGCGCGATCCTGACCGCGTGGCAGGCCCTCGACGACTACATCGACGGCATGGTGGCCCGTCGTCGCGACAACCTCACCGACGATCTCCTCTCGGATCTCATCCGCGCCGAGGAGGACGGCGACCGGCTCAGTGCCGACGAACTGCGAATGCTCTCGACCGGCCTGCTGGCGGCCGGCACCGACACCACCCGCAACCAGGTTGCCGCGTCGGTCCAGGTGCTGTGCGAGCACCCCGACCAGTGGGCCTTGCTGGGCACACATCCCGACCTGGCCGACCGCGCCGTCGAAGAGACCATGCGGCACTCACCCATCGTGATCAGCTCGCTGCGCATGGCCCGCGAGGACGTCGAACTCGCCGGAATGCTCATCCCCGCAGGAACTTTCATGCAGGTGAACACCGGCGCAGCCAATCGCGACCCCGCCGTGTACGACGACCCCGACCGCCTCGACATCACCCGTGCGGGCGCCCCGGCGATGCAGACCTTCGGCGCCGGGATGCACTACTGCCTCGGCGTGCACCTGGCCAAGATGGAGCTGGCCGAAGCCCTCGCCCTGATGACGCAACGCATGCCCAACGCACGGGTGACCGGACCGGTGCCGTGGAAGCCACTGGTGGGCCTGAGCGGACCACTCACCCTGCCCATCGCCTTCGACCGCGTCGATCAGTCCTGGCGGGCGGCTTCCTGAGCGAGCTGCCTGCACACGGCGACTGAACGCGCTATCGTCCCAAATCCGCGCGCCGGTTCCGATACAGCAAATACTGCGGGTTTGCCCTGGGTGGCCCTAGAATCTGACGTTCAAATGGACGGCCACAAACGAATCGCGGTGTCACGGCGATTCTTCATGCTCACCGTCGCCATCGCGGTCTTCTATGTGCCGCTCGCACTCAACTACACCTGGCCACTTTTCGCGTCCGGCTTGTCGCGCTGGCAGGACAGCGTCAACACCGTCATCAACGGCCGCACCTACGCGGTCGGTGACGGATCCGTCGAATCCGTGCGTCACGGCGCCTACGCCGAGCATCGCGTGGTCCTCATGGTGCACACCACCCTGGCCGGACTTGCGTTGGCGCTGGGGCTGTTTCAGTTCTCGTCGCGGTTGCGCGCACGACGGCCGGCCATCCACCGATGGATCGGCCGCGGCTACCTCACGCTGATGTCGTTCAGCATGCTGACCGCGTTGGTGTTCCTCTACCTCACGCCGCCGGCACAGCATTTCATCGGGCCGGCATTCGAAACACAGTTGCGCGCCTTGGCAATCGGAACGCTCGGCAGCGGCTGGTACGCGGTCTACGCGATCCGCCGCCGCGACGTGATCACGCACCAGGCCTGGATGACCTACGGCATCGCCCTGATGATGACGGCACCGTTGCTGCGGGTGATCTGGATCGGGATACAGCCGCTGATCCCCCAGCACGATCTGCTGACCAACATCGGCGTGGGTTCCATTCTCCTCGGCGTCGTCGCACCCGGCAGTGCGGTGTTCGCGTTCATGTTGACCAAGCAGGCGACGCCGGAGGCCGGCGTTCGTTCCGTCCCGACGTGGACGTACGGCGCGGCGGTCGCGTTGGCCGTTATCGGCTCGCTGGCCTACACCGCGTTGGTCCTCCGACTGCCGGCGCCGATCCCGCGCAGCCTCGTACTTTTTCACCTGGTACCGGCCTGGATCAGCATCGCAATCGCCGCGCGTGGGGTGTTCCGGGCTCGCGCCGCGGACGATGTGGCGCGCGAACGGCAGTGGCGCTGGATCTTCTGGGGTTTCGCCGCCGCGCCGACCGCAGCGAGCCTCTACGCGCAGATCGTGCCGCCCGCCTTCACCACGGCCGACGCCGTCCTCGCCGGCGGCATGGACGGCCCGGTCATCCCGATCACCGTCGCCTTCGCGCTGGTGGTGCATGCGGCCGCGCGGTCGCAGTGCCGGACCGACGACGATCTCGATGAACCGAACGTGCTCGCTGCCGCCTGAACTCTGCTGCGTCGGCGAGTTATCCACAGAACGCGATTCATCCACAATCTGCGCCTGCCAGGAAGTTTGAAGCAGTAAACGCCGCTAGAATCGAAAGCATGTTCGAACCGCTGGTCATCGAAACCCGGGAAGCCGACGACGCTTCCCTGGTCGACATGATGACCAGCGCTACCCGCGCCGAAGCCCAGCACGCCGCCCGCCGCCTGGCCGCCATCGCCGAACTCACCCACCGCCGCTGCACCGACTACGAAGAGCGCGAACTGTGGGCATGCGACGGCTGGGACGCCGCCGCCGCCGAGATCGGCGCGGCCCTGACGATCAATCGCTGGCAAGCCGCCGCCCAGATGCAACTGGCCCTGACCCTGCGTGACCGGCTCCCCGAAGTCGGCGCCCTCCTGGCCGCCGGAGAATTGTCCCTGCAGTTGGTCACCCAGATCTGCTGGCACACCGAGCACGTCCAGGACCCGGCCACGCTCGCCCTCATCGACATCGCCATGGCCGGCAGCGCGCGCGAATGGGGTCCATTGTCGAAAGCTGACACGATCCGGCAGATCGACAGCTGGATCGAAAAGTTCGACCCGGCCGCTGTGCGTCGTACCCGTAACGCCGTCCGCGGTCGCGATGTCGAGTTCGGCAAGCCGGGTGACCCCGCAGGCGTCACGTCTGTCTGGGGTCTGTTACTGGCCACCGACGCCGAACTGCTCAAGCGCACCCTCACCGCCATGGCCTACGAAGTCTGCGACGACGATCCCCGCAGCCTCGCCCAGCGCCGCGCAGACGCGTTGGGCATCCTGGCCGTGCGCGGCGATCGACTGCCCTGCCACTGCGGCAATCCCGACTGCCCCGCCGCCGGCGCCGATCCCCGCGCCGCCGCCGTCAGCATCCACGTCCTCACCCGTGCGGCACCCGAACCGATCAGTGACCCGCACCTCGATACCCCCGAAACCGCCGCAGACGCCGCACCGGTCACTGCCGATACACCCGTCGGCGAGGCCCACGCCCCGTCACCCGAACCCGCCCCCGTCGTCGACCAGACGGCGGTCGGATTCCTGCTCGGTGGACCCGTAATCCCCGCCGTCCTACTGTCGGACCTCGCGGCCCGCGGCGCCACTGTGAAAAATGTTGAAACACCAGAGGTCCCGGCCGACGGACAACCCCACTACCGGCCGTCGACCGCGCTCGACCACTACATCCGGATGCGGGACATCACCTGCATGCACCCCGGCTGCGACCAGCCCGCCGTCGACGCCGACCTCGACCACACCATCGCGTGGCCGGCCGGAGCGACGCATCCGGACAACCTCACCCCCAAATGCCGCAAACACCACCTGCTCAAAACCTTCTACAGCGGCGCGACCGGATGGCGCACCCGCCAACACCCCGACGGCACCATCGTCTGGACCGCACCCACCGGGCACACCTATACCACCGTGCCCGGTAGCCGAATCCTGTTCCCCGACAGGCACTTCCCCACCCCGGCGCCACCACCGTCGGCCGCGGTAACCACCAGCGACCAACCCGGCCGCGATCTGATGATGCCCACCCGCCGGCGCACCCGCGCCGACAATCGCGCCCGACACATCCGGTACGAACGCACACTCAACTGGGCCGAACTACTGCAATCCGAGCCGACCGCCGACGCCAAACTCCAACTTGCCCAACGCCTCATCGACGGCGACAGCTCCCCACCGTTCTGACAGCGGGACGGACGACTACGCGGCCACCGGCGGCGCGCTGTTGACTGCCACCACACCAGCGCCGACCGTCGGCAGCGACACCGCCACCGAGGACACGTTGATGACGCCGGCCGACGTGAAGCTCTGGTACGGCGTGGTCGAGGCGACCAGCTGCAGCGTCAACGAGTCCCCTGGCCCCGCCGTGTAGGCGATGTCCTCGAGGTCGACGGTCACGTGGCGGGACTGCCCGTCCAGCGTCACCGGAATGGGGGTCACCACATTGCCGACGACGCGGCCGGTGTTGTTGTCGACGATCTGGGCGTAGACGAACCGGCTGGTTCCGAGCCCGGAGTAGTTGACCGTCACCGTCGGTGCGCCGACGAGCTGCGTGGTCCCGGCGGGCAGGGTGAGCGGAATGTTGATGGCGTTCTGCGCCTTGGTCGGGATCGGCAGTGAACTCTCCAGTCCCAGTGGGTTTCCGAGCGGACCCGACCCGCCGGCGATCGGCAGGATCGGCATGAAGCCGCCGGCGCTGGTCGAGTTGATCGGGGTGCCGTGGAAACCCGGATCGGTCGGCATCACGTCGGACGCGTAGAACTGCCCGTCCTGGTCGACCCACTGGAACGTCGGCCCGGTGTCCGTCGCGGTGTTGCCCTTGACGTAGCGGTCCAGCCAATTGAGCGTCTCGCTAGTCAGAAGCTGATTCTGGATGGGGCTCGCCGGATCGAGGCAGACGCCATGCCCGCCGCAGAACCAGATCATCTTGACCGGCACGGGATTACCGTTCGCGTCGAGGTTGTCGGCGAGCATCTCGACGTTCGTGTTCGCCTGATCGAGCGTGATCAGATCGTCGACCGTGCCCTGGATGATCAGGGTCGGGACGGTGATGCCATCGACCAGAGCGCCGGGACCACTGCTGGTCAACACATCCCGCTGGCTCTGGGTGAGAATTCCCAACAGGTCACCGAGAATGATGCCGCCGTAGATCTGCGGATTGATCCGTGCGCCGGTCTGCACCAGCCCGAGCATCAGCAGCGATGCCCAGGCCGTCTTGAACGCGCCGCGTGGATACAGCGCGTCGTTGAGCGAGTTCCAGGCGAGGCCCGGGACGATCGCGTCGATGCGCTTGTCGCCGGCGGCCGCCACGAGCTGGATACCGCCGCCATAGGACACCCCGACCATGCCCAGCCGGGGATCGAGCGTGGCGGCGTCATCGAGTTGCACGCCGGGCTGATCTGCCATCCAGCTGATGATCGACGAAACGTCCTTGCCCTCGAAATTCGGATTGTCCAGCTGCAGCAGCCCGCCCGAGGCGTACTCGCCGCGGGGGTCCCAGGTGACGACGTTGTAGTCGGCGGATCGGAACGTGCCGATGCCGACGAAACCTGTTGCATACGGGTTGGTTTCGCCGGGACGCGTCATGCCCGGGCCGTACAGGACGGTCGGCGCCACTTCGCCTGCGGCCAAACCCATTGCCGGGAAGAAGTTGACGCTGATGGGCGTGCCGTCGAACGACGCGATCTTGTAGGTGTAGGCGACCGGCGTTCCCGCAGGCACCAAATGGGCGAGGTCGACATCGACGGGGACCACGACCGACGATCCGATGAGCGGCGCCAAAAGCCCACTGACACCGGGAATCTGACGCAAGTTCACCAACAGGTTCGGCACCATCGAACCGATCAGCGGAATCTGCTTGAGCGCGGTGACGAACGGCGTCTGCTGCGTCACCCGCACCTTGAACTGTTCGGGGGTTCCTGAGATGACGTCGGCGTAGTTCGGCAGATAGGTGAAATCGCCGGTCTTGAGCATGCGCACTTTGCCGGGCGAGCCACCAAGGACGCTGTAGGTGACCGGACCACTCAGCGGCGTCCCGATCGAACCGTGGATGATGCCGTCGTCGAACTCGACGACCGGGCCGGGTGCGGCGAGTGTCGACGCCGGACCCGCCGCCGTCGAGCTGGACGCAGCCGTCAGGCTGACCGGGGCCGTCGGACTGACCGCCGATGTCGGGGTAACGCCCAGGGTCCGGTCGATGCCCAGCTCGCGACGGGCCGCCGCCAGCAGCACCCACGCCCCCGGCGATTGGACCGGGCCGGTGGGTGTCGAGCCGACGCGCGGCTTGGTTGCCGTCGGCACGGTCTGGACCGTAGATGACGCGACACCGACGGCCGGGGCCGCCGGCGCGGATGCTTGCGCCACCGGCGCAGACACTTCCGCTTCCGGGTCCGGCGTGACGGCCGTCAGCGCCGCGGTGGGATGCTCGGGCCCGCTGCTCGCATCACCGGTCTTGGGCTGTTTCGCTTTGGGCGCCTTCGGAACCTTGGTCGCCTTGACGACCTTGGACGCCTTGGGCTTCTTGACCTTCTGCGCTCTGTCCTGACCGGCCGCCGGTGCGCTGCTCGACGTGCCGTGGGAGACGGCCCCCGTCCCCGAAGCGGCCGTGTCGGCGTACGCGACGCCCCCGCCGATGACGATGACCGAACCCACGCCGAGGGCGACGGCCAATCCTCCAACGCGACCGACATAGCGTGCTGCAGACATCACTACCTCCCCGGCAGTTGGCACCAACTATCTGGAAGTTAGCCCAGAATCACGCTCATATTGACGCTTTTGCAGAAAAAACATACCAAGGGTAGGTTTTCTGGGCGGTCACCGACTCCGGCTTGCTCAGGCTTCCGGCACGTTGCGGTCGATCTCGTCGAGCCAGATGCGTGCCGACATGTCCGACGGCGCCCGCCAGTCCCCGCGCGGGGACAACGCGCCACCGGCCGACACCTTCGGGCCGTTCGGCAGCGCCGACCGCTTGAATTGGCTGAACGAGTAGAACCGCTGGACAAAGACTTTCAGCCAGTGCCGGATGTCGGCCAGCGAGTAGGCCACGTGCTCGTCATCCGGGAATCCGGCCGGCCAGTCGCCGGCATCGGCGTCGCGCCAGGCATGCCAGGACAGGAACGCGATCTTCGATGGCCGGAAGCCGTACCGCAACACCTGGAACAGCGAAAAGTCCTGCAGCGCATACGGTCCGACCTTGGCCTGGCTGCTCTGCACTGCCTCACCGTCGGCCGCCGGAACCAGTTCCGGGGTGATCTCGGTGTCGAGCACCGACTGCAACACGTCGTTGACGTCGCTGTTGAACTGACCCGAGGAGATGACCCATCGGATCAGGTGCTGGATTAGGGTTTTCGGCACCCCGCCGTTGACGTTGTAGTGCGACATCTGGTCGCCGACGCCATAGGTGGACCAGCCCAGACCGAGCTCGGACAGATCGCCGGTCCCCAGCACGATGCCGCCACGCTGGTTGGCCAACCGGAACAGGAAGTCGGTCCGCAGGCCGGCCTGCACGTTCTCGAACGTCACGTCGTACACGGCCTCGCCGCGGGCGAACGGGTGCCCCATCTCGCCGAGCATCAGCCGCGCCGTGTCCCGAATGTCCAACTCGGAGAACGTGACCCCGAGCGCCTTGGCCAGCGCGGTCGCGTTGTTCTTGGTGTGGTCGCCGGTCGCGAAACCCGGCATGGTGAAGGCCAGGATGTCGCTGCGCGGCCGGCCCTCCCGGTCCATCGCCTTGGCCGCGACGATCAGCGCGTGCGTGGAATCGAGCCCGCCGGACACCCCGATCACCACCGTCGGGAAGTTCAGCGCCCGCAGCCGCTGTTCCAGACCGGACACCTGGATGTTGTACGCCTCGTAGCAATCCTGTTGCAGCCGAGCCGGATCCGCGGGTACGAACGGGAACCGCTCGACCTCGCGCAGCAGACCGATATCGCCGGCCGGCGGCGACAGCGTGAATCCGATCCGGCGGAAGTCCGACGTCCGGTCTGCGAAGGTGCGCCGGTTGTCGTCGAACGTGCCCATGCGCAGCCGCTCGGAGGCCAGCAACTCGGTGTCGACGTCGGCGACCGAGCGTCGCTCCCCGCGTGGAAAGCGCTCGGATTCGGCCAGCAGCACACCGTTTTCGTAGATCATGGTCTGGCCGTCCCACGCCAGATCAGTCGTGGACTCGCCCTCCCCCGCGGCCGCGTAGACATACGCCGCCAGGCATCGCGACGACGCCGAACGGGCCAGCAGCTTGCGGTCGTCGGCCCGGCCGATGGTGATGGGGCTGCCCGACAGATTCGCCAGCACCGTCGCACCGGCCAGCGCGGCCGTCGCACTCGGCGGCACCGGCACCCACATGTCCTCGCAGATCTCCACATGCAGCACGAAGTTCGGCAGATCGTCGGCGGCAAACAACAGGTCGGGGCCGAACGGCACGTCGACCCCGTTCAGCCGGATGGTTCCCTCGACATCATCACCAGCCGCGATCTGACGCGATTCGTAGAACTCGCGGTAGGTCGGCAGGTACGACTTGGGCACCACGCCGAGGACCGCGCCGCGGTGGATGACCACCGCGGTGTTGTAGATCCGGTGCCGGTACCGCAGCGGCGCACCCACCACCAGGACCGGCAGCAAGTCGGCCGACTCCTCGACGATCGTCGCCAGCGCCTCGGTCACCGACTCCAGCAGCGTGTCCGACAGCAGGATGTCCTCGATCGAGTACCCCGACAGGGTCAGTTCCGGGAACACCGCCAGCGCGACGGCGTCGTCGTGACACTCACGGGCCAGGCGCAACACCGACTCGGCGTTGGCCGCCGGGTCCGCGAGCGCGGTGTGGTGCGTGCACGCGGCCACGCGGACGAATCCGTGCCGGTAGGCGGAGTAGAAGTCCACGGCTCGATTGTTGCACCGACCCGTGGTGCAACTCCCTGGACGGCCTACCCTCGATGAGGTGCAGGCTCCTGAACTGGTCAATCTACTGGCCGACCGGCGGCTCGCCGTGCTGACCGGCGCCGGCATCTCCACAGATTCGGGCATTCCGGACTATCGCGGGCCGGACTCGCCGCCGAGCAATCCGATGACCATCCAGCAGTTCCTGTCCGGTCCGGCATTCCGGCAGCGGTACTGGGCCCGCAACCACATCGGGTGGCGACACATGGCTGCCCGCCGGCCCAACGCCGGCCACCGCGCCGTGGCGGCCCTGGAACGGGCCGGGTTGGTGACGGGCGTCATCACCCAGAACGTCGACCTGCTGCACACCAAGGCCGGCTCCCAAACGGTGGTGAACCTTCACGGCACCTACGCGCAGGTCGTCTGCCTGAGCTGCGGGCACACCATGACCCGCGCCGCGCTGGCTGTCGAGCTGGAACGGCTCAATCCCGGGTTCACCGAACGCGCCGAAGTCGGCAGTATCGGCGTCGCGCCCGACGCCGATGCGACGGTCGAGGACACCGCGACATTCCGGTACCTCGACTGTCCGCGCTGTGGCGGCATCCTCAAGCCCGACATCGTGTACTTCGGCGACAGCGTGCCGAAAGACCGGGTGCAGCGGGCGTACGCCCTGGTCGACGACGCCGACGCGCTGGTGGTGGCGGGCTCGTCGCTGACGGTGTACTCGGGCTACCGGTTCGTCCGGCACGCGGCGGCGGCCGGCAAGCCCGTCGCGATCATCAACCGCGGGCCCACCCGGGGCGACGACCTGGCGACGGTCAAGATCGACAGTGGCTGTTCGGAAATCCTCGCCCTGCTGGCCAGTGAACTGCCGGCTCAGAACCTGTCTGGGTGCCAGTAGACGTCTTCGGGCGTGCCGGACAACGCGTTGTCCACGGCTTCCCGGCCCTGCATGTAGCCGTAATCCTGGTTCGACGACTCATAACGCCACCCGCCGAACCGGCCGCGGCTGTAGAAGCCGTGCGCGCGCAGCCGCTCGTCGACGGTCCGCACGATGTCGTCGCGGCCCAGCGTCGGCACCGGATAGCCCATCGGTACCTCCTGCACGAACCGGCTCACCACGTACTCCGATTCGGCGCCCAGCGCCCGCAGTGATTCCTCGGTGCGCCGCACCGCGTCGTCGGCGGTCAGTGTTTGCCCGGGCAGCAGCGGCACCTCACACAGCACGTTCCAGCGGCCGTCGCCGGCGTTGGCGGGGTCGTAGTTGTTGAGCATCGTGGCCCGGTACCACGGCACGCCGAGGTCCGGACAGTACAGCCAGGTCTTGTCCGCCAGCGCCTCCGGCGCCGGACCGCGGTAGCCCAAGCCGACCGCGTAGATCCGGCTGGCGCACAAGGTGTTTCGCCCGGCCGTCCCTGCTGCGCCGGCGCCTCCGAGCCAGCCCCAGGCCGTCGTCAGCGGTGCCGAGCTGATGCAGTGGTCGTACGCGACGGTCGAGCCGTCATCCAGTGTGGCGACCCGCCCGGCCACATCGACGCCGACGACGCGGGTGCGCAGCCGTACCGTGCCTGGCTCCAGCAGCTGGTCGTGCACGCCCTGCCACAGCGCACCGGTGCCACCGATCGGATAGGGAAAACTGCCCGCGGCTGCCGGCGCCGAGCCCGCCAAACCGAGGCGCGGTACATTCGGCGCGGCGCTGCCGCTGCGCAACGACGTCCATTCGTGGTCGATGTGCTCGAGTGGGGCCGTCCACATCTTGTAGTTGTAGGGCCCGAAAAACTCGTCAAAAAGTTTGCCACCGAAATTGTTCCGGTAATAGTCGGCGAGGTTGTGCAGCGGTGCGTCCGGGTACAGGTCGGTCGGCATCTCGGCGAGTTGCTGCTGGATGGGTGTGGGCACCAGACTCTGCGGCCCGCTGCCCTCGAGCCACACCCAGCCGTTGCGGGCGACATCGTTCATCTTCACGCCCGAGGCGTCGACCGCGCGGTCGAACTCCGCGAAGTGACTGTGCAGCACATGGCCGCCAAGATCCCAGGTGAAACCCTGTTCGTCGCGGACCGACGTGGCCATGCCACCGACCTGATCACCGGCATCCACCACCACGTGGTCGATCCCGAGTTCGGTCAGCCGGACGGCAGCGCCCAGCCCCGTCGGGCCGGCACCGACAATGAGAAAGGTCGGCACCGGGTCAGAAATCGACGACCAGTCGGGCCGGTTCGAACCCCTCGGCGAACGTCCGGCGGCACAGGAAGCCGTAGTGCTCGGCGGAACTGCGCACCCAGGACGCACTGACCTTTTCGCTGGCCTCGGCCTGCGACACATGCGACATCAGTGCCTCGATCTTCTTGTCCAGCGAGTCTGAGATGTCGACGAACGCCGTCGGGTTGAAGCCGATGGCCGACGGTCCGCCGTAGGTCATGATCGACGACACCCATCGCGCGGCACCCAGGGTGCACCGGGAAACCACCCGGTGATCCTGATGACTGTCATTGGCAGTGTGGGTGTAAACAATTGTGGCAGAGGACTTTTCGATGGCGTCTTCGATCAGGTGGACCAACTCGAACTCCTGCAGCGAAACGCGGCAATCGCCGAAACCCTGGCCCCACAGCAGTTCGTGGACGCCGAGCACCTCCACCGCACGAAGTTGCTCACGCACCCGCTCCTGCGAGTCACCCGGCCCCTCCTCGCCGCGGGTCACCACCAGCATGGTGACGCGGTCACCGGCCGCCACATGCTTTGCCAGCGCACCGCCGCAGCCCAGTTCGATGTCATCGGGATGCGCGCCGACCGCCAGCACGGACTGTCTCGCCATCGCCCCCTCAATTCTGTTTGCTGCGCCAGTGTTGAAGGCAGCATAACCCTAATTTAATAGGTCGGCCTTCTTCAGCAGGGAAAACACCGAACGAGGCGTCGATTCTAGCCAAATACACACGAAGTCGACGTCAAATTGCTACCAGGTCGTCGGCGTGCACCGCGGGTCGGCGCAGCTCCACCGGCAATTCCGGGGTGGACCGGCCGATGATGCCCACCAGCTCGGAATCGTCGTACGCCACGACGCCGCGCGCCACCGCGTTGCCGTCGGGTCCGTGCAGCTCGACGACGTCGCCGCCGTGGAAGCGGCCCGAGACTCCGGTGATGCCGGCGGGCAACAACGACTTTCTTTGCCCCACAACAGCCCGCACCGCACCGGCATCCAGGGTGAGGGTCCCCGTCGTCTCCGCCGCGTAGCGCACCCAGAATCGGCGTGCCGACATGCGTTCCGGGCGGGCGGCGAACACCGTGCCCACCGAGGCGTCGGTCAGCGCGGCGGCCGCGTCGCCGGCCGCGGCCAGCAGGACCGGCACACCGGCGTCGGCGGCCAGCAGGGCGGACGACAGCTTCGAAGCCATACCGCCCGTGCCCAGGTGGCTGCCCCCGGTCGCGGACACGCCGTCGAGGTCACCCGACGCGGCGACCTCCGGGATGAAGCGCGCGTTGCCCTTGCGCGGGTCGGAGTCGTACAGCCCGTCGATGTCGCTCAGCAGGATCAGCGCGTCGGCGCCGACCAGCTGGGCCACCAGGGCCGACAGCCGGTCGTTGTCGCCGAACCGAATCTCGTTGGTGGCCACGGTGTCGTTCTCGTTCACGATCGCCACCGCGTGCAACGCCCGCAGCCGGTCGAGCGTGCGCTGCGCGTTGTTGTGCTGCGCGCGCTGAGCGATGTCATGGGCAGTCAGCAGTACCTGACCCACGGTCCGGTCGTACCGGCCGAACGCCGCACTCCACGAGTTGACCAGGGCCACCTGCCCGACGCTGGCCGCGGCCTGCTTGGTGGCAAGGTCCGTCGGGCGCCGGCTCAGGCCGAGCGGCTCGATGCCCGCGGCAATGGCGCCGGACGAGACGATCACGACGTCCGAACCGGCCTTCATCCGCTTCTCGATGGCATCGGCCAGCGTGGCCAGCCGGCCGGCGTCGAACATGCCGTTGGGCGCGGTGAGCGCCGTGGTTCCGATCTTGACGACGACGCTGCGCGCGGTGCGCACGGCCTCGCGATGCGATGAGACCGTGTCGGAGCTGTGCGTCACAACTCTTCCTCGGCATCCTCCGCTGACCGACGACGCTCCTTGCGGGCCGCCTTACGTTCCGCGGCCCCGACGCGGTCGGTCTGCTCCAGCCGAATGTCGGTGCCGCGCCCGGACATCTGCATGTCGACACCTGCGGGTGTCTGTGGCTCCCAGTCGAACGTGACGTCGCCGATGGTCACCGCGCAGCCCGCGCGGGCACCCTTCTTGAGCAGTTCGTCCTCGACGCCCAGGCGCGCCAGGCGGTCACCGAGATAGCCGACCGCCTCGTCGTTGTCGAAGGCAGTCTGGGCGATCCAGCGTTCCGGCCGGGTGCCGCGCACGATGAAGCCACCGGAGCCGTCCGATTCGACGGTGAAGCCGGTCTCGTTGACGGCGACGGGCCGGATGATCGGCCGGCGCGGTGCCACCACGGGCTGCGCGGCGCGGTACGCCGCGACCATGTCCCACAGCGCAAACGTCAACGGGCGCAGCCCATCTCGGCTAACGGTCGAGATTTCGTAGACGGGCCAGCCGTACTTGGCCGCCACCTCTTCCTTGACGAAGTCGGCGAGTTCGCGGGCGTCGGGCACGTCGATCTTGTTGAGCAGCACCGCACGGGGCCGCTCGGCCAGGTCGCCGAGGGTCGAATCCCCTTGCAGCGTGGGCGTATACGCGGCCAGCTCGGCTTCGAGCGCCTCGATGTCGGAGATCGGGTCGCGGCCCGGCTCCAGGGTCGCGCAGTCCACCACGTGCACCAGCACGGCGCAGCGTTCGATGTGCCGCAGGAAGTCCAGACCCAGGCCACGGCCCTCGGAGGCGCCGGGGATCAGACCCGGGACGTCCGCGACCGTGAACGTGTTGTCGCCGGCCGAGACCACACCGAGGTTGGGCACCAGTGTCGTGAACGGGTAGTCCGCGATCTTCGGCTTGGCAGCTGAAATGGCGGACACCAGAGAGGATTTACCGGCCGACGGGAAACCGACCAGGCCGACATCGGCGACCGTCTTCAGCTCGAGGGTGAGATCGCGGATCTCGCCCTTCTCCCCCAACAGCGCGAAACCGGGCGCCTTGCGGGCCCGCGAGGCGAGTGCGGCGTTGCCCAGCCCACCGCGGCCACCGGCGGCGGCCTCGAAGCGGGTACCGGCACCCACCAGGTCGGCCAGCATGCGGCCCTGGTCATCGAGCACGACGGTGCCGTCGGGCACGTGGACCTCGAGATCGGCGCCCGCGGCACCGTCCCGGTTACTGCCGGCGCCGGGCTTGCCGGAGGGAGCATCGACGTGCGGACGGAAGTGGAAGTCCAGCAAGGTGTGCACCTGCGGGTCGACGACCAGCACGATGCTGCCGCCCTTGCCGCCGTTGCCACCGTCAGGCCCGCCGAGCGGCTTGAACTTCTCCCGATGTACCGATGCACAGCCATTGCCGCCGTTGCCGGCGCGCGCGTGGATCACCACACGGTCAACGAACCGGGGTGCCATCTGACGTCCTCTCCCTCACACGACAATCCCCGTCACCGGGGAAAAAGAAAAGCTGCCACGAGGCGAAACCTCGTGGCAGCTTCAGACCTCGTGAAAAGGTTAAGCCTCGACCGGGACGATGTTGACCGTCTTGCGACCACGCTTGGAGCCGAAGAGCACCGAGCCGGCGGCCGTGGCGAACAGGGTGTCGTCGCCACCGCGACCGACGTTCACGCCCGGGTGGAAGTGAGTGCCGCGCTGACGGACGAGGATCTCGCCGGCCTTGACGACCTGGCCGCCGAAGCGCTTGACGCCCAGTCGCTGGGCGGCTGAATCGCGACCGTTACGAGAGCTGGACGCGCCCTTTTTATGTGCCATGTCTGTTCGCTCCCTTACTTACTTGATGCCGGTGACCTTGACGACCGTCAGCTGCTGACGGTGGCCCTGGCGCTTGTGGTAGCCGGTCTTGTTCTTGAACTTGTGGATACGGATCTTCGGGCCCTTGGTGTGCTCGAGCACCTCACCGGTGACGGCGACCTTGGCCAGCGCGTCGGCGCTGGTGGTGACCTTCGCACCCTCGACCACGAGAGCGACAGGCAGCGACACCGAGGCGCCCTGCTCAGCGTCGAGCTTCTCGACCTTGACCACGTCACCGACGGCAACCTTGTACTGCTTGCCACCAGTCTTGACGATTGCGTACGTGGCGTTATCGGCTGCCATCGTTGGTGTTCCTCTGTTCTTCGTTTCGTCTACTGCGGGGCGCGCGCCACCCGAAGGCTGCGAGCGCGGGTCTGTGATGCGGGGCCGTCAAGGCGCCCACTGTCGCCGGTGTCGGCCAGGCGACAACTGGTCAAGGGTACGTGACCAGCTATTCGAGGGTCAAACCGCGTGGACCCTCACGGCATCAGCCATCGACACCTCCGACCGGCGGACCGGCGGGACGGGCCGCGGCGCGGCGCCGCTGCCGGACGACGGGAGCCCGGGCGACGACCGGTTCGGCGGGCTGATCAGCCTCTTCGTCCTCGTCGTCGTCCTCGTCCTCGTCGTCTTCGTCGTCTTCTTCGTCCTCATCCGAGTCGTCCTCGTCCGAGTCGTCGTCTTCGTCACTGTCGTCGTCGAGGTCCAGCTCGTCGCTGTCGTCGTCGTTGTCCTCGAAGTCCTCGTCGAGCTCGACTTCGAGTTCGTCGTCTTCCGAATCCTCGTCTTCCGAGTCCTCGTCTTCGTCGTCCTCGGCCTCGTCGACATCCTCGTCGTCTTCGGTGTCCAGCTCGGTCAGCGCCTCGGCCGACTCGACGGCATCGCTGTCGGCCGCTTCGTCGGCAAGTCCTTCGGCGTCCTCGGCGATGTCTTCGTCATCGAGCTCGTCCTCGTGCTTACCGTTCGCGGCCGCCATGGCCTTGAACATGGGGTGCTCACCCTGCGGATGCGGCGGCACCTTCGCCACCGGCGTCTCCTCGGGGCGCGGTGCGGCCTTCTTGGCGCGCTTGCTGCGGCGGCCGCCGCCACCGCCGCTGCCGCCCGCCGCCTCGGCTTTGCGGCCGTTTGCCGACGCGGTGTCGACCGGATCGCCGTGCAACATGATGCCGCGGCCCGCGCAGTGGGTGCACGTCGTGGAGAACGCCTCGACCAGGCCGGTGCCGAGACGCTTGCGCGTCAGCTGCACCAGACCCAGCGAGGTCACCTCGGACACCTGGTGCCGGGTGCGGTCACGGGCCAGCGCCTCGGTCAGGCGGCGCAGCACCAGGTCGCGGTTGGACTCGAGCACCATGTCGATGAAGTCGATGACGATGATGCCGCCGATGTCGCGCAGCCGCAGCTGACGGACGATCTCCTCGGCCGCTTCGAGGTTGTTGCGGGTGACCGTCTGCTCGAGGTTGCCGCCCGAACCGGTGAACTTGCCGGTGTTGACGTCGACGACGGTCATGGCCTCGGTGCGGTCGATCACCAGGGTGCCGCCCGAGGGCAGCCACACCTTGCGGTCCATGGCCTTGGCCAGCTGCTCGTCGATGCGGTACACCGAGAACACGTCCGGACCCGCCGGAGCCGGGTTGCCGGCGACATCAGACTGCGCGCCGCCCGACGATCCATATTGCGACATACGTGAAAGCAGTTCCGGGGCAACGGAATTGACGTAGTTACTGATGGTGTTCCAGGCTTCGTCACCCGACACGACGAGCTTCGAGAAGTCCTCGTTGAACAGGTCGCGGATGACCTTGACCAGGACGTCGGGCTCTTCGTACAGCGCCACGGCGGCGCCGGCGGCCTTGCCCTTGATGGTTGTGGCTTCGGCGTCGATCTGATTCCAGCGTTCCTGCAACCGGTTGACGTCCGCGCGGATGTCCTCTTCCTTCACGCCCTCGGACGCGGTGCGGATGATCACACCGGCATCGGCGGGCACGACCTCCTTGAGGATTTCCTTCAGACGCTGACGCTCGGTGTCGGGCAGCTTGCGGCTGATCCCGGTCGACGACGCGCCCGGCACGTACACCAGGTAGCGCCCGGCCAGCGAAATCTGCGTGGTGAGGCGGGCGCCCTTGTGCCCGACCGGGTCCTTGCTGACCTGCACGACCACGTAGTCGCCGGGCTTGAGCGCCTGCTCGATCTTGCGGTTGTTGCCACCGAGGCCCGCGGCCTCCCAGTTGACCTCACCGGCATACAGCACACCGTTGCGGCCACGGCCGATGTCGACGAACGCCGCCTCCATCGAGGGCAGCACGTTCTGCACGATGCCGAGGTAGATGTTGCCGACCAGGCTGGCCGACGCCGCGGAGGTCACGAAGTGCTCGACCACGACGCCGTCTTCCAGCACCGCGATCTGGGTGTACCGGGCGCCCTCGTGCGGCGGCTCGGTGCGGATCTTGTCGCGCACCACCATCACCCGCTCGACAGCCTCGCGGCGGGCCAGGAACTCGGCCTCGGACAGGATCGGCGGGCGCCGGCGGCCGGCGTCGCGGCCGTCGCGGCGGCGCTGACGCTTGGCCTCGAGCCGGGTCGACCCGGTGATGCCCTGGATCTCGTTGTTGTCCGACTTCGCCCGCGGGGCGCGCTCGTGGACGACGGTGTTGGGCGGGTCGTCCGGCGAACCGGCCTCGCCGTCGGCATCGTCACCACCGGCACCGCCGGACTTGCGGCGGCGGCGGCGACGGCGACGGCGGCTGGCACCGTCGGACGCGTTCGCGTCGTCGTCGCCGGAGTCCTCGTCGGCCTCGCCGTCGGCGTCCTCGTCACCCTCGGCCGCGGCATCCTGCGTCTCGCCTTCGGCGTCGCCGTCGGCCGCGTCGTCGCTGCTCTGTTCGCCCCGACCGCGGCCACGGCCACGGCGACCACGACGGCGGCGCCGGTTGGCGGGCCGTTCGCCGTCTTCATCGGTGCCGTCCTCGCCACCGTCGTCGGCGGCGTCGGCCGCGTCGTCGGCGGTGTCGTCGTCGGCGAAGTCGTCAGGCTCGGCGGGCGGCCGGAACGTCACGGGCTGCGGCGCCACGAACAGTGGCAGGTAGTCGGCGGGTTCGGCAGAGGTTGCCGCGGGGGCCGGCACCGTCTCGAGCAGCAGGCGGGACTCGGGCTCGTCTTCGTCGGGCTCCGCGTCGCCGGCGTCGGCCGCCTCGCGGGCGATCTCGACGGCTGCTTCGGCGACGTCGACGGCTTCGACGGCGACCTCGGCGGACACCCCTTCGGTTTCGGTGGCGACCTCGACCAGCACCTCGGCAACCGGCTCGGCGGTCTCCGCCGGCGCGGCAGCGGCCGGGCTCTGCGTCGCTTCGCCGCCGAGACCCAGCAGGTCGCGGACGCGCTCCGCTTCGGCACGGGTCACCGTGGAAGCGGGGTTGCGGGGCCTGCCGTCGACCCCGGCGAGGGTCTCGGTGATGTTCTTGCTGGTGGTCCCGAGGATCCGGGCCAGCGAGAAAATCCGCAGGCGCTCGGGGAGCTCTATCGGCTCCGCCGCGCTGCCGGCGTCTTCGGATCGGGCTTCAAGTTGGGCATCGTCGGCCACGTATTCTCCTCAAGCCCCCGGGCGCGTCGTGCGACGCGGCCACGCGAGGGCTTCTTGTATTGGCTCGGGGAACTTCTCCCGAGATTGTTGTGGTCTCGCACCTAGCGGCCCACGGGGAGCCCTCGGTGCCTGGCTGAATGATGGCTGGACGGTCGGCGCCGCACCTGGATTTCTCCGGGTGGTCGCGTCGTCTAAGTCTTCATCCGGGCGTCCGCTCCTGGTATGAAGCAGGTCACCCGTACGCCAGTATCCCACATCGTCGGCCAATCTCCGACGAGGTGCCGCCGGTAGCTGCGCTACCGGCGGCCCACAGTGTCAGTTACCGGGGAACCACAGGGCGATTTCGCGGGCCGCGGACTCCGGGGAATCCGAGCCGTGCACCAGGTTGTCCTGGGTGATCAGGGCCAGGTCACCACGGATGGTGCCGGTCGCGGCCTTCTCCACCGGGTCGGTGCCGCCGGCGATCTGCCGGAAGGCAGCGACGGCACGCGGGCCCTCGACGATGGCGGCCACAACCGGGCCGGAGGTGATGAATTCCAGCAGGTCACCAAAGAAGGGCTTGCCCTCGTGCTCGGCGTAGTGCTTGGTCGCCAGCTCCACGCTGACGGTCTTCAGCTCAAGAGCAGCAAAGGTCAGGCCCTTGCGCTCGATCCGGCTGATGATTTCGCCGATCAGGTTGCGCTTGACGCCGTCGGGCTTGATCAAAACAAGGGTCTGCTCAGTCACGGCGGACAGCGTACTAGTCAGTAACCGAAACCAGCGATTTGTGCACGATTTTCCGCGTTCACCGCGGATTATCGTGCACAAATCACGACTGTTGGCCGGGCAACAGGCCGCGGTCCTGGCGGCGCTTGACCTCGGACCGGAGATACGCGATCAAGACCCAGACGAGCAGGAAGATGATGCCGACGATGCCGATTGTCACGTCGATGAACGCACCGAGGATCAGCACGAACTGCATCCCGATGTTCGCCCACAGCGCCCAGGACCGGCCCTGCATCCCCGACAGCAAAGCCAGCACGACAGCCATGCCGATCAGGTAGCCGCTGCTGAGCGGCGTGAGCCCGCCGTGGAACACCGACACCACCGGCAACGCCAGCAGCACCACGATGACTTCCAGGATCAGGGTGCCCGCCATCACACCGCGGAAGCTCTTCCACGGGTCGGGCTGGTTCGGGGCCGTCATGCCGGGTCCTTTCCGAACAAGGTGCGGGCCGCGCCGGCCGTGACGACTGAACCGGTGATCACCATGCCCGCACCCGAGAAGCCGTCGGACGAGCCGTCGTTGCCCGACTCCTCCACCAACGCCGTCGCCGCCTCGATGGCGTCGGGCAGGTTCGGCGCGGTGACGACGCGTTCGGGCCCGAACGTCTCCTCGGCCAGGGACGCCAGCGTTTCGGTGTCCATGGCGCGCGGCGACCCGTTGTGGGTCACCACCACCAGGTCGAACGCGGGCTCGAGCGCGGTCAGGATGCCGGCGACGTCCTTGTCCGCCATGACCGAGATGACACCGACCAGGAACCGGAACTCGAACTCCGTCTGCAGCGCGTCGGCGAGTGCGGCGGCACCGGCCGGATTGTGCGCGGCATCGATGAACACCGTTGGGGCACTGCGCATCCGCTCCAGGCGACCGGGGTTGGTCACCGCGGCGAAGCCCTGTCGGACGGTGTCGACGTCGAGCTGACGGTCGGCTCCGGCACCGAAGAACGCCTCGACCGCGGCCAGCGCCAGGACGGCATTGTGCGCCTGATGCTCGCCGTGCAGCGGCAGGAAGATGTCGGAGTAGACGCCGCCGAGGCCCTGCAGTTCCAGCAGCTGCCCGCCGACGGCGACCTGCCGGCCCCGCACGGCGAACTCGGAATCCTCGCGCGCCACGGCGGCATCGGCCGTAACCGCCTGTGCCATCAGCACTTCCATCGCCTCCGGAACCTGGCGGGCGATCACCGCGACGGTGCTGAGGTCGGTGCCCGCGGGCACCAGGTCGGGCTGCTGACGCGCGATGATGCCCGCCTTCTCCCCCGCGATGGCGGCGATGGTGTCGCCGAGGTAGTCGGTGTGGTCCATGCCGATCGGGGTGATGACCGCGACCGGCGCGTCGACGACGTTGGTGGCATCCCACCGTCCGCCCAAACCGGTTTCGACGACGGCGACGTCCACGGGCGCGTCGGCGAAGGCCGCGAACGCCATGGCGGTGAGCACCTCGAACTTGCTCATCTTGGGGCCGGGTTCCCCCAGCTCACCTGCTTCCGACTGCCGGTCGACGATCTCCACGAACGGTTCGATCTCGGTATACGTGGCGACGTATTGCGCTGGGCTGATGGGCCTTCCGTCGATCGCGATGCGTTCGGTGGCGGCCTGCAGGTGCGGGCTGGTCGTCCGGCCCGTGCGCCGCGAGAACGCCGTCAGCAGCGCGTCGATCATCCTGGTGACCGAGGTCTTGCCGTTGGTGCCGGCCACATGGATGCTCGGGTACCCGCGCTGCGGCGAGCCCAGCATCTCGAGCAGCGCCTCGATGCGGACCGTGCTCGGTTCGATCTTCGTTTCCGGCCACCGCTGGTCGAGCAGATACTCGACCTGCAGCAGCTCGGCGATCTCGTCAGGCGTCGGCGTGCTCATGCGGACGGCAGGCCGGCCAGCCGGGTGTTGATCCGGTCGACCTCTTCGGTGGCCAGCTGCTGACGGGCTTTGATCTTGGCGACGACGTCCTCGGGCGCCTTCGCGAGGAACGCCTCGTTGCCCAATTTGCCTGCGGTCTGGGCGAGTTCCTTCTGCGCGGCAGCCAGGTCCTTCTCCAGCCGGCGCCGCTCGGCGGCGACGTCGACCGTGCCCGAGGTGTCCACCTCGACGACGACGGTGCCCTTGGACAGCCGGACCTCCACGGCCGCGGACGGGTTGAAGCCGTCGGCGGGCTCGGTCAGCCAGGCCAGCGACGTCACCGCGGCCACCTGGGCGTCCAGGTCGGCTTCGCTGATGCCCACCAGGCGGGCGGGCACCTTCTGCCGGTCGTTGAGGCCCTGATCACTGCGGAAGCGGCGGACCTCGGTGATGAGCTTCTGCATGTCGGTGATCCGCTGCGCGGACACCTGGTCGAGCGCAACGCCGGAGGCCTGCGGCCACTGCGCGATGACCACCGATTCGCCACCGGTCAGCGACTTCCACAGCGCCTCGGTGACGAACGGCATCACGGGGTGCAGCAGCTTGAGCAGCACGTCGAGCACCGCGGCCAGCACGGCCTTGGTGTGCTCGGTGCGCGAACCGCCTTCGAACAGTTGGGCTTTCGCGAGCTCCAGGTACCAGTCACAGAACTCGTCCCACGCGAAGTGGTACAGCGCCTCGCAGGCGCGGCTGAATTCGTAACGGTCCAGCGTGTTGTCGACCTCGACGCGGACCTCTTCCAGCCGGCCCAGAATCCAGCGGTCGGCGTCGGTGAGCTCGGCAGCGTCCGGCAGCGCAGCGGGCGCCGCACCGTTCATCATCGCGAAACGCGTTGCGTTGAACAGCTTCGTCGCGAAGTTGCGGGACGCGCGGGCGTGGTCCTCACCGATGGACAGGTCGCCACCCGGGCTGGCGCCACGGGCCAGGGTGAAGCGCAGCGCGTCGGCGCCGAACATCTCGACCCAGTCCAGCGGGTCGATGCCGTTGCCCTTGGACTTGCTCATCTTCTGCCCGAACTGATCGCGAATCAGGCCGTGCAGGAAGACGTTCTCGAAGGGCACCTTCGCTCCGTCGAGCACCGGGTCGTCGGCCACGAACGTACCGAACATCATCATCCGGGCCACCCAGAAGAACAGGATGTCGTAGCCGGTGACCAGAACCGTTGTCGGATAGAACTTCTCGAGCTCCGGCGTCTTGTCCGGCCAGCCCATGGTCGAGAACGGCCACAGCGCCGACGAGAACCACGTGTCGAGCACGTCGGGATCCTGCTCCCAGCCGGCCGGCGGCTCCTCGTCCGGGCCGACGCAGACCGTCTCGCCGTCCGGGCCGTGCCAGATCGGGATGCGGTGTCCCCACCACAGCTGCCGGGAGATGCACCAGTCGTGCATGTCGTCGACCCAGGCGAACCAGCGCGGTTCCAGGCTGGTCGGGTGAATCACGGTGTCGCCGTTACGGACCGCGTCGCCGGCAGCCTTGGCCAGCGACTCCACCTTGACCCACCACTGCATGGACAGCCGCGGCTCGATGGCTTCGCCGCTGCGCTCCGAGTGCCCGACGCTGTGCAGGTAAGGCCGCTTCTCGGCGACGATCCGGCCCTCGCCGGCCAGCTTCTCGCGCACCTTGACGCGGGCCTCGAAGCGGTCCATACCGTCGAATTCGGTTCCGGTGCCCGCGATGGCGCCCTTGGTGTCCATGATGGTCGGCATCGGCAGGTTGTGCCGCAGGCCGATCTCGAAGTCGTTGGGATCGTGCGCGGGCGTGACTTTGACTGCGCCCGTGCCGAATTCGGGGTCGACATGCTCGTCGGCGACGATGACGATGTCGCGGTCGAGGAACGGGTGCGGCAGCGTGCTGCCGACCAGCGCGCGGTAACGCTCGTCGTCGGGATGCACGGCGATGGCGGTGTCACCGAGCATCGTCTCGAGACGCGTGGTGGCCACCACGATGTGGGGCTCGGCGTCGTTCATCGAGCCGTACCGGAACGAGACCAGCTCGCCCTCGACGTCGTCGTACTTGACCTCGAGGTCGGAGATCGCGGTCTCCAGCACCGGTGACCAGTTGACCAGCCGCTCGGCGCGATAGATCAGGCCGGCGTCGAACAGCCGCTTGAAGATCGTGCGGACGGCGCGCGACAGGCCTTCGTCCATGGTGAACCGGTCCCGGCTCCAGTCGACGCCGTCGCCCAGGCGACGCATCTGGCCGCCGATGGTGCCGCCGGACTCACGCTTCCACTCCCAGACCTTCTCCACGAAGCCCTCGCGGCCGAAGTCTTCCTTGGTCTTGCCGTCGGCGGCGAGCTGCTTCTCGACCAGGGTCTGCGTGGCGATACCGGCGTGGTCCATGCCGGGCAGCCACAGCACCTCGTAACCCTGCATGCGCTTGCGCCTGGTCAGCGCGTCCATCAGGGTGTGGTCGAGCGCGTGGCCCATGTGCAGGCTGCCGGTGACGTTGGGCGGCGGCAGCACGATGGAGTACGGCGGCTTGTCACTAGTCGGGTCGGCGGTGAAGTATCCGGCGTCGACCCAGCCCTGGTACATGTCAGCTTCTACCGCGCTCGGATCCCACGTTTTGGGCAGAGCTGTCTCCGCATCGGAGGCCGCAGTCACGGTCGCGGAATCAGGCGTATCGCTGGCAGTCACCGGCCAATTCTAGGTAAACCCCGTGAGCAGACGTAAAAGCGCCCCTCGGGGCCTACTTCTTGTTGCCGAACAGGCCGCCGAGAACACTGCCGAGCACGCCGCCGGCGCCCTGGTTGCCACCGCCGCCGAGGACGCTGCCAAGGATGCTGCCGAGCGGGTTGTCACCGGAGTTCCCGCTGCCGCCGCTGTTGCTCAGCGCGCCGCCGAGGATGTTGCCCAGCACGTCGCCGAGACCGCCGCCGGACGCCGCGGGCGTCGAGGCCGCGCCGCCACCGCCGGTGAGCTGCTTGCCGATGTAGGCCAGCACGATCGGCGCCAGGATCGGCAGCAGCTTCTGGATCAGGTCGCTGTTACCCGCGCCGCCGCCCGCCAGCGCCGACGCGACCTGGCCGCTGTCGTTGCCGCCGAAGATCTTCGCGACGGCGTCGGCGCCCTGGTCCTGGTTGACCTGGTCGACCGTCACGCCACCGTCGAGCAGTCCGCTCGCCGCGTGGTCGGCGGCGTCGTTCTCGATGCCGGCCGCGGTATCGGGATCCTCCGCGTTGTGCTGCAGACCGCCCACCAGCAGCGGCACCAGTTGTTGTACGGCGCTGTTCACCTCCCCTTCATCAGCGCCGAGCTTGGCCGCAATCTCTTGTGTCGGAATCTGATTGAGCAGTTCGTCAAGACCAGCCATGGCTTTCCACCTCATGTCCCCGGGATGTGTGTGAAACCTCGCCGCCGACACTAGCCGGGTCGGCGACGAGGCACAGCACTTCCACGCTCGCTGCGCGAATCAGCGCCCCAGCGCCTCGGTTTCGAACGTGACCCCGGCGGCCGGCAACCGGGTCATCAGCACGTCGCCCATCGCCGCGGCCGGCGTCAGGACACCCGTCAAATCCGACAGCCGGTCGCGGTCGAGGGCCAGCCCCAGGCCGCTCTCCCCCAGCAGTACCGCGGTGGCCTTGTAGCCCGGGTCGCCCTGCTGTGCCATGACCGAGCGGTAGCGGGCGCCACTGGTGGTGCGCGTGTACGTCTCGACGCGGTAGTGCCCCTTGTCCCGCGCCTGCTCGCTGGGCCCCGTCCCGGGCTTCGGCACCACGCGGTCGATCAGGCCACGGGGCAGCTTGTTGAAGAAGCGGCTGCCGAGGTTCATGACGGCGGCGTTGGCCGCGGTGCCCAGCGCCGAGGCCACCGGGGCGATGGGCGACGAGCCCAGGCTCATGTGCTCCGAGTACCGCAGCCGGCGGCCGTACTCCCAGTCCAGCAGCGCGTTGCTGCGCCGCACGATGCGGGTATTGGCCACCGCCATGACGAAGGCCCCGGTCCAGGTACCGGCGAGTTCGGGGGCGATGTCCCGGCCCCGGCGCCACGGGGTGTCGGTTTGGTGGCCCAGGTCGGGCTCGGCGCCACGGTCGGTGGTCAGCGTGTAGGGGTCCAGCATGGTCTGGCGCAGTTCCTCGTCACCGGACGTCCGCGAGAAGAGCTCGAGCATCGAGGCGACGGTGCCACCCGATACCCCACCGGAGAATCCGCGGAGCACGTAGTCGGTGTCGGTGAGCTCGCCGGCCCCGTCCGCCTCGGCCGCCTTGTACAGCGCGTAGACGGTGAGATCCGAAGGGATGGAATCGAATCCGCACGAGTGCACGATGCGGGCGCCGGTGTCGGCGGCCTGCTTGTGGAACAGGTCGATGCTCTCCCGGATGAACAGGCTCTCGCCGGTGAGGTCGGCGTAGTCGGTACCGGCTGCGGCACACGCCGCCACGAGCGGCAGCCCGTATTTGAGGTACGGACCGACGGTGGTGACGACCACCCGGGTCCGTTCGGCCATGGCATCGAGGGTGTGCTGTGACGACGCGTCGGCCTGGATCAATCCCCAGGTCTGTCCGGCCGCGCCGAGCGAATCCCGGACCGCGGCCAGTTTGTCCATCGACCGGCCCGCGAGCGCGATCCGCGCCTGCCCTCCGTTCTCTGCGAGGTATTGGGCGGTCAGCTTCCCGACGAAGCCGGTGGCGCCATAGAGAACGATGTCGAATTCGCGCTGCGGTGCGGTCATGCTGCAAACCTAACCAAGCATCTCCGGTAGGTCGACCGCCACCTTCAGCACGTGCTCGGACAGGAACGCCGCCACCACCTGGTACCAGATCTTGGCGTGCTGCGGCGCGGCGATCCAGTGCCCTTCGGACGGGTAGTAGAGGTAGCGGTGCACGGTGGTGCCGGTGTCGTCGGCCGGCAGCCCGGACCGGGTCAGCAGGTCGTTCCACAACCGCAGGCCTTCACCGATCGGCACGCGGTAGTCCTTGTCACCGTGGATCACCAGCATCGGGGTCGTGATGTTCTCGACATGCAGGTGCGGTGAATTGCGTTCGGCCATCTCGGGTGTCATCTCGCGGGCCCACCAGTAGGCACCGTCGGTCGTCGGCCCGAACTGGTCGAGCGCCCACAGACTGGCGTGCGTGACGATCGCGGCGAACCGGTCGGTGTGCCCGGCGATCCAGTTGGCCATGTAGCCACCGAACGAGCCACCCATGGCGGCGATCCGGCCGGCGTCGATGCGCGGATGCGCACACGCCCCGTCGACGGCCGCCATCAGATCGGTGTATGGCGCGAAACCCCAAGCGCCCCAGCCGCGCTGGATGAAGTCCTGACCGTAACCGGTGGACAGCGCCGGATCCGGCATCAACACCGCATAACCGAGGGCGGTGAGCAACCAGGGATTCCACCGCCAGTGCCAGGTGTTCCAGCTGCCCAGCGGCCCACCGTGCACCCACAGCAGCAGCGGCGCGGGGCCGTCGCCGGCCGGCAGGGTCAGCCAGGAACGAACCGGCGTACCGTCGTCGGCGGTTGCGGTCAGCTCGGCCAATTCACCTGGCAATTCGGGAAATTCGACGCACGGCAGCACGGTGACGGACCCGTCGGCGTCGACCCGGACCGGATGCGGCGGAGTCAGGTAACTGCTGCGCAGGGCATACAGTGCGCCACCGGGCACGGGCCGCACCTCGCCGTACGCGAAGTCGTCGTGCGTCACCTGCGTGACCGCTCCGCTCGACGGGTCGACGGCGAAGATGGGCGCCCGGCCGTTGTCGTCCGCGGTGATCAGCAGCGTCGACCCGTCGTGCGACCAGGTCACCGATGCCGGCCAGCGGTCCCAGTGCGCCGTGAGGTCCACCGGCTCGCCGCCGAAGGCCTTTTTGCACAGCGTGATTCGCGGCGCCTGCTCCGGTGTCGAATGCGTCTCCCGCAGGTACGCGACGGTGTTGCCGTCGGGCGAGATCGCCGGGCGACCCAGGTCCGCTGCCGGGTCGTCGGCGATCACGGTGCACTCCCCCGTCGCGATGTCGATGCGGACCAGCACGCTGCGCAGCGCGGCCCCCGCGGCCGGCACCTCCCAGGAGGCGACCGCGAAGCTGCCGTCCGCGCTGAGGTCGACGGTGGCCTCGTTCAGCGCCATCCCCGGCTGCGGTGTGATGTCCTGGGCCGCATCCGATTCGACCCGGAGGAGGTGCGCATGATCCGGGCCCAGGTCGTGGTCCCAGTGCCGCACCGGATAGCCGGTGTGCAGTATCGCCGACACCTTCTTGTCCTTGCGGAGGGTGCGCAGGCGCTTGTCATCGTCGGGTGTGCCGGCGGACGGCAGCATCGGTGCCGTCACCACCACGACATCGGCCGAGCGCGCGGTGTGTACCGCACTGACGCCGCCGGCCAGTTCGAGAATCCGTTGTGCTTCACCGCCCTTGGCGGGCAATTGCCACAGGGCTGCGGCCGGGTCGTCGTCGGTATCGGTGGGGCGCGCCGCGACGAACAGCAGGTCACCTGCCGCGGTGAAGGCGGGCTGCGACTCCCCCTTGGCGCCGTACGTCAGCCTGCGCGCCTCGCGCTGACCGTCGGGATCGAGTTCCCAAGCCGCGGTGATGAATTCGGTGCCCTTGTCGTTCAGTTCGCTGATCATCGTCACGACGCGGCGGCCGTCCGGCGAGACGGCGAGCCCGGACACCCGGGGCAGAGAGAGGTACGCATCGAGGTCGTCGAACGGAGTCAGGGCCATGTTCCGTTGTTAGCACATCGGGGGCCGCGGCCTCACGCTGTTATTGCCCGCGGCGGTGACGGTCGAGGAAGTCGGCGATCAGCGCGTTGACGGTGTCGGGCGCCTCGTAGGCGGCCAGGTGCCCGATCTGGTCGAGCACCACCAGCTCCGAGCCGGGAATCGCCTCGGCCATCCGGCGCACTTCGGCGACGGGAAAGCTCGCGTCCTCGCGACCGGCGACGACCAGGGCCGGGGCGGTGATGCAGCCGAACAGCGCGTGCTGGTCGGGACGCCTGATGACGATGCTCTCCACGGCGAAGCTGGCGGACCGGGCGTCGTTGCGCGCGATCATCGTCACCAGTCCGTCGACCAGGTCGGGCCGCTGCCGGCGGGTGGTCTTCCCGAGGAAGCGCGGCACGACCGTCGACTTCACGAAGAGCGGGCGCCCGGCCAGCCGGGTCATCCGGGCCGCCAGCGCCAGCTGCAGCCGGTCCCATCTGGGGCCCTCCGACGCGGTGCCGTTGAGCAGTACCGCGCATCCGACCCGGTCGGGGAACGTCGCGGCGATCGTGCCGCCGATCATGGCGCCCCACGAGTTGCCGACCAGGTGCGCCCACGGCAGCCCCAGCGCGTCCAGGACGTCGACATATGCCCGCGCACTGGCCTCGAAGGTGAAGGGCCTGCGCAGGGGCTCGCTGCACCCCTGTCCTGGCGGGTCGACCGCGATGGTGGTGTACCGGGCGGAGAAGTGCGCGACCTGCGCGGCGTACAGCGTGTGGTCGGTCAGGAGGCTGGGCATCAGGAGAATCGGCTCGCCCGAGCCGGTGACGTGGACCCGTAGGGCGCCGAGGCCGGTCGCGATGTCGTGCGTCGCCATGCCCCCATAGTTTCATCAAGTGACGGATCAGCTCGCCAGCGTTGATCCGCTGGACAAAGACAAAGGGTGCCGGACCGTGTGGTCCGACACCCTTTTTGTCGCGTTCGAGCGTTTGTGGCGCTCTGAGGCTCAGAACTAGCCCCGACGGCCGCAGACCGGCCAAGCACCCATGCCCTGGCGGGCGGCGACGTTCTCGGCGACTCGGATCTGCTCATCCTTGCTGGCGGTGTGGGGCATGCCCGCGCCGCCGTTGGCACGCCAGGTGCCGAGGTTGAACTGCAGCCCGCCGTAGTAACCGTTGCCGGTGTTGATGGCCCAGTTGCCACCAGACTCACAGGCTGCAACGGCGTCCCAGTTGTGGCCGCCGTCCGCATTCGCGGTACCGGTACCGATGACCATCGGGGCCACAGCAACTGCCCCAGCAACGGCAACCAGTCCAAGCGTTGTGCGGATGTTCTTCACGTTGTTCCTCTCGCCGAGCGCGCGCCAAACATCGCCCGCGCATAGGCGGTGCGAACTGCTGCCTGCCGGGCAGGCGTAGGGGGCTGGATCGTGTCGTCTCGGTCGGACACGACAGCGGGGGCGGTTTGATCAGTCCGGGCTCAAGGCCGGCGGACGCCACGGGCAACAGGCCATCTGCTCTGGTCCCACCGCGATCCCGCTCACACGCAGGTTCATGGTTTTTCAGTTATTTGCTCTCTTGGAGCAGCACGAGGACCGTAGCAAGAATCCGACCGGCAATGTCGAACCCATCCCAGCCAGATAACAAGCAGATCACGGCCGAACCTGAGAGGAACATAAGCAGGTCACGCGACATATAAAGCACTCCTAACAAATCACATTTCGGCAACATTCCGTGATAGAGGTCACCATGAAATTGTGGCCTGGCACACAGAATTCAATTCACACGAGTCACAGTTGTCGCAGGTCAGCGCCCAATTTTGGCAGTGTCCGCGCTAAACCTCCGGCGTGTCGCGCGGTGAAATACGCGCGCACCGCTCGCCCCTGTTCGCTGCCGACGGACGCGTCAAACCCACTCGGACTCGACGGGACCACTAGATACCGCGCCAATCAGGACTTTTCACGCCTGCGATGCATACAGTTCGGGCAGTGTTAACCCATCGCTCGCGGATGTGCACACTCAAACCCGTTGCGTCACAACGGCTTCGAAATTCTCAACCAGAGCGACGGAAGAATTGTCCAGAATTGCGACGCTGAATTTCCGAATTCATCGCACAACACGGAAATACAAGTAATTCGAATTCACCCAACAAGGAGAATTTCAAGAATGCACAGCGCGGCCACGGGCCTTTGCTGAGGTGTCAGACGAAATCCTCCGGGCTGTTGACGTTGACCAGCGCCCGCTGCCGGTCCATCACCACCCGCTGGGTGTCGACGGTGTCGACCAGCGCCCGCATGCTGCGCCGCCCGTGCGCCACCAGCTCATCGGCCCGGGTCGCCAAGGCAGTGCGGTAGATGCCGGCCAGGTAGTGATCGCGCCCGTCCCAGGGCAGCACCACGTCGGCGTCCACCCGGGCCGCATGGTCGGCAAGCTCGTCGATCAACTCGGCCGTCAGATACGGCATGTCCACGGCGCACACGAAGGCGCGCGGGTATCCGGCGTCGGCCGCAGCGCGCAGACCACGGGCGGTGGCCAGCAGCGGGCCGACCCCCGGGGTCGCGTCCCGCAGCACTTCCGCGTCCAGGTCAGGCAGCGCCTGACCCCGGGCAGCGATGACGAACACCTGCGGGCACCGCGCTCGCAGCGTGTTCACGACCTGTTCGACGAACGTGATCTCCCCCGCCGGTCCGCGGAACCGCACGGTGGCCTTGTCCCGCCCCATACGACGAGACGCCCCGCCGGCCAATACAACTGCGGCCGGCGGGGCGTCTTCGTTCAATGCGTCGTTATTACTCGTCGACTGTCCAGGTGTCCTTGCCACGCAGCAAGGATTGCAGAGCTGCGGTGTCATGCGCCTTGGAATCCATCGCCGTCTTCAGCTGCAGACGCGCTTCGTCGTCGTAGGTCGGCCGGTTCACCGAACGGAAGATGCCCATCACGGTGTGCTCGAGGTTCTGCTCCGACAGGCGCGACAGCGCGAAAGCGTAGGCCGGATCGTCGAGCTGCGCGTTGTGCACCACGATGTCCGACGGATCGACGTCAGCGGTCTTGCCGATCTCCAGTCCGTAGCCGGACTTGGTCACGCAGAACTCGTTCTCGGCGCCGAAGGTGATCGGCTGGCCGTGCACCAGGTTGATCAACCGGTCCTCGGCGCCTTCCTTGCGCAGCGGGTCGAACGAGCCGTCGTTGAAGATCGGGCAGTCCTGCAGAATCTCGACGATGGCGGCACCGCGGTGTGCAGCCGCGCCCTTGAGCACCTCGGTCAGACCCTTGCGGTCGGAATCCAGCGCCCGTCCGACGAACGTCGCCTCGGCACCCAGCGCCAGCGACACCGGGTTGAACGGCTGGTCCAGCGAGCCCATCGGGGTCGACTTGGTGACCTTGCCGACCTCCGAGGTCGGCGAGTACTGCCCCTTGGTCAGACCGTAGATCCGGTTGTTGAACAGCAGGATCGTGATGTTGATGTTGCGGCGCAGCGCGTGGATCAGGTGGTTACCGCCGATCGACAGCGAGTCACCGTCACCGGTGACGACCCACACCGACAGGTCCGGGCGCGCCAGCGCCAGGCCGGTGGCGATGGTCGGGGCGCGACCGTGGATCGAGTGGAAGCCGTAGGTCTCCAGGTAGTACGGGAACCGGCTCGAGCAGCCGATGCCGCTGACGAACGCGATGTTCTCGCGGCGCAGGCCCAGCTCCGGCAGGAAGTTACGGATGGTGTTGAGGATGACGTAGTCACCACAGCCCGGGCACCAGCGCACCTCTTGGTCGCTGGTGAAGTCCTTGCCCTTCTGCGGCTGGTCCGTGGTCGGAACCAGGGCATTCTTGCTGAGGGCTTCGGTCAGGCCCAGATCAGCACCGATCAGATCCGTCATGCGTTTGCTCCCACACCGGTTTCCACGGTGGCGGCTGCCAACCGTGCGAACTTGGCCTTGTCAGTTTCCTTCTCGCGCAACGATCCGTCCAGCGCCGCGCTGATGATGCCCTCGACCTCGTCGGCCAGGAACGCCATGCCCTCGACCTTGGTCACCGACTGGACGTCGACCAGGTACTTGCCGCGCAGCAGCAGCGCCAGCTGGCCGAGGTTCATCTCGGGCACGACGACCTTGTCGTACTTGCGCAGGACCTCTTCGAGATTGGCGGGGAACGGGTTGAGGTGGCGCAGCTGTGCGTGCGCGACCTTGACGCCGTTGCGCCGGGCGCGGCGGCAGGCCTCACCGATCGGGCCGTACGAGCTGCCCCAGCCGAGCATCAGCAGTTCGGCTTCCCCACTCGGGTCGTCGACCTCGAGGTCGGGCACCTTGATGCCGTCGATCTTGAGCTGGCGCAGCCGGACCATGAGGTCGTGGTTCTTGGGCTCGTAGGAGATGTTGCCGGAGCCGTTGGCCGCTTCCAGACCACCGATGCGGTGCTCCAGACCCGGCGTACCCGGGATGGCGAACTGGCGACCCAGCGTCTCGGGGTCACGCGCGTACGGCTGGAACGGCTTGTCCGGCTCGGCGAACGTGTGCTCGATGGCCGGGTAGCTGCTGATGTCCGGGATGCGCCACGGCTCGGAGCCGTTGGCGATCGCGCCGTCCGACAGGATGATCACCGGGGTGTGGTACGCGATGGCGATCCGCACGGCTTCCACGGCGATGTCGAAGCAATCCGACGGCGAGCAGGGCGCCAGCACCGCGACGGGCGACTCACCGTTGCGGCCGTACAGCGCCTGCAGCAGGTCGGCCTGCTCGGTCTTGGTCGGCAGACCGGTGGACGGGCCACCGCGCTGCACGTCGATGACGATGAGCGGCAGCTCGGTCATGACGGCGAGGCCGATGGCCTCGGACTTCAGCGAGACGCCGGGACCCGAGGTGCTGGTCACGCCGAGCGCGCCGCCGTAGGAGGCGCCGATGGCGGCACCGATGCCGGCGATCTCGTCCTCGGCCTGGAAGGTCATGACGTTGAAGTGCTTGTACTTGGACAGCTCGTGCAGGATGTCCGACGCCGGGGTGATCGGGTAGGTGCCGAGCACCACCTGGATGTCACCCAGCTGCCCGGCGGCGACGATGCCGTACGCCATGGCGGTGTTGCCGGAAATCTGGCGGTATTCACCGGACTTGAGCTTGGCCGGGGCCACCTCGTAGGTGGTGCCGAACGCCTCGGTCGTCTCGCCGTAGTTCCAGCCGGCCTTGAGCGCCAGCACGTTGGCCTCGGCGATCTCGGGCTTGCGGGCGAACTTCTCGCGGATGAAGGCCTCGCTGTGTTCCAACTCGCGGCCGTACATCCACGACAGCAGACCGAGTCCGAACATGTTCTTGGCGCGCTGACCGTCCTTCTTGGTCGCGCCGATGGCCTCGACCGCGGCCAGCGTCAGCGTGGTCATCGCCACGGGGATGACCACGAACTCGGACAGTTCGTCGTTCTCCAGCGGGTTCTCCTCGTACCCGACCTTGGCCAAGTTGCGCTTGGTGAACTCGTCGGAGTTGGCGATGATCATGCCGCCGCGCGGCAGGTCGGCAACGTTGGCCTTCAGCGCGGCCGGGTTCATTGCGACCAGCACGTCGGGGCGGTCACCGGCGGTGAGGATGTCGTAATCCGCGATCTGAATCTGGAACGACGACACACCGGGCAGGGTGCCCTGTGGTGCGCGGATCTCGGCGGGGTAGTTCGGCTGCGTCGCAAGGTCATTGCCGAACAGGGCGGCTTCCGAAGTGAATCGGTCACCGGTCAGCTGCATACCGTCACCGGAGTCACCAGCGAAGCGGATGACGACCTTCTCGAGCTTCTGCCGCGAGGTGCCGTTGTCGCCGTCGTTAAGACCCACGACGCCTGCCTTTCACACTCTGTTTCGGAGTCCGTCGCACTGTTTCCGGAGACGCCGCAAAGCGGTGCTCACGATCGCCAGCTCGGCGCCGCCAAAATTTTGATGTCACTGCTAGTACCGATTATTGCACTTCTCTTAGGGTGCACTAGCCAGGACGCGCCAATGACGGGCGGGTAGCGGCCACCCAAAGGCGCACGTCAGGTCGATTGCAGCCACTTGACACATGTCAAAATGTGGCTTTCATCACGTTCCGTCGACCGGAATTCCTAAGAAAGCGGTTACCGTCCGGTAGCCGTCTGCGCTAGCGCTTCGCCGCATCGGAAATACCCGGCGGCACAAGAGATTAGGCGTCAGTCCGGTTGGCCGTCTGGACGGGTGTCCAGACGGCGGCCGTGCCACCGCAGGCGTAGCAACATCAACTGCCGGTGCGCCTGGAACCCCAACGCCAACGGGTCGGCCCAGGCGCGGCGACCCTGCGTACCACGACCGGTATCGGTATCCATACGGCCATTGTCCAGAAGCTGGGCAACCGCGCACGTCCCGTGACGGAGCGCCAACATGTCGGTCCGGTGAAGATTTGCAGTCACCGCTGATCACGTCACACAAAGCTCACCACGACGGTGTCGATGAGCACATAGGCGGCGACCGCGAAGACGAGGTAGGCGAACCAATGCTGCAGCCGCCGGGTGTCGAGCCGGGTCCCGAGGTGGCCGGCGATCAGCGAACCGGCGATCGCCGTGCCGACGAACGCCGCGGCAATGGTCCAGTCGATGCTGGTGCCGCCCAGGTGGGACAGCAGGCCCGCCAACGAGTTCGCGACGATGATCAGCAGCGAGGTGCCGATCGCGACGGGCATCTCCACCCCGAGCATCAACACCAGCGCCGGAATGATCAGAAAGCCGCCGCCGACACCGAAGAGCCCGGTGAGCAGGCCGACGAGGAAACCCGCAGGAATCGACCTCGAGGCACAGCGGCGCCAGTTGATTCCCGAATCACCCACTCGACAGGCGGTACCGGTGCCGCCGTCGTCGTGCAGCATCCGGACTCCGGCCAGCACCATCACCACCGCGAAGCCGACGAGGAGCACCGGTTGCGGCAGGTGGCGGCCGACGGCACTGCCGACGAACGTTGCCGGGATGCCGGCGGCCGCAAAGATGGCGGCCAGCCGCCACTGCACGTGCCCGGCCCGAATCTTCGGCAACGCGCCGACCGCCGAGGCGATGCCGACGACCAACAGCGACATCGGAATCGCCTGCTCGATCCCCAGGCCCAGCACATAGACCAACGCCGGTACCGCCAGAATGGAACCGCCGCCGCCGAGCAGGCCGAGCAGGACGCCGATGACGGCGCCCAGGCCAAGGGCGAGAACGATGTTCACGGCACTTCACTCTCCTCGAACGGAAGGTCGGGACGCGTCGTCGCGCATGGTGCGCGACGACACCTCGGTCAGTGCGTCTTGGCCGCGATCTGGGCCCGCACGTCGGCCATGTCGAGTGCCTTGACCCGGGTGATCAGATCCTCGAGGGCCGGGGCGGGCATCGCACCGGGCTGGCGGTACACGAGGATGCCGTCGCGGAACGCCATGATCGTTGGGATCGCCTGGATTTCGAGCGCCGCGGCAAGCTGCTGTTGGGCTTCGGTGTCGACCTTGGCGTGCACCACATCCGGGTGCGCCTGCGCCGATCGATCGAAAACCGGAGCAAACGCGCGACACGGACCACACCACGACGCCCAGAAATCGATGAGGACAATGGGATTGGCGGTGATGGTCGCCTCGAAGTCGGCGGCGGTCAGGTTTTTGGTGGTCATGGCGAATTCCTTTCGTGGTCGATCAATTGCCCTGCTAGGCAAGGCCTTTCAACATCAGATTCCAATACATGAACGGCAGCCCGTACTTCTTCAGGTACCAGTACGCCCGGTGCGGGATGGTCGGCTCGAGCAGCGGGAACGAGGGCTTCAGATTGAGGTCGTAGTCGAATTCGGCGAGCAGCATCGCGTGCGACGAGGTGACGATAGGGCACGACGAGTAGCCGTCGTATGACGCGCGCACCGGTCGGCCTTTCAGGAAGGAGTCGATGTTCTCGACCACCACCGGGGCCTGCTTGCGGATGGCGGCGCCGGTCTTCGAGTTCGGCGACGAACCGGCGTCACCGAGGCTGAAGACGTTGGGGTACCGCACATGCTGCATGGTGTGCTTGTCGATGTCGACGTAGCCCATGGCGTCACCCGTCGACAGCGCGCTGCGTTTGATCCAGTCCGGCGCGGACTGCCGCGGCACGGCGTGCAGGACGTCGTACGGCAGCATGGCGTCGGTGCCGCCCTCCCCCACACTGGTGACGCCGACCTTGTGCGACGCCGCGTCGACCAGGGTCACCTCGGAGTTGGTGTGCAAGGTGATGCCGTAGTCGGCGATCACCTTGTCGAGACTGTCCGCGATCGCGGGAATCCCGAACGGCCGCGCGCCCGGCATGACCAGGTGGACGTCGATGTCCTTGAGCACCCCCTGTGACCGCCAGTAGTCCGACGCCAGATACGCGATCTTCTGCGGCGCGCCGGCGCATTTGATGGCGCCGGACGGAACGGTGAACACCGCGGTGCCCGACCGCAGGTTCCGGATGAAATCCCAGGTCCGCGGCGCGAGGTCGAAGCGATAGTTCGAGGAGACGCCGCCGCGACCCAGCGTCTCCGTCAGCCCCTCGGTGCGATCCCAATCGAGTTGGATACCCGGGCAGACCACGAGCGCGTCGTATTCGTAGGTGGCGCCGTCGATACACGTGACGGTGTTGGCGTCGGGATCGAAGGCGCTCGCGGCGCTCCGGATCCACTTTGCGCCCTTGGGCATCACCGCGGACTCGGCGCGTTCGGTCGTGGCGGCCTGCGCCTGTCCGCCACCGACAAGGGTCCACAGCGGTTGGTAGTAATGCTTGTCCGAGGGTTCGATGACCGCGACGTCGGTGTAGCCCTTGCGCAGCAGCCGGGCCGCGACCGTGATGCCGGCGGTACCACCGCCGACGATCACGATCTGGTGCTTGGCAGTGATGGTCATATCTGGGATGTCTCCTGTCTTCAGGCGTTCTCGACGGCTTCTGCCCAGGCGCCATAGCCACCCAAGATGTCACTCACGTCGTTGAATCCGTTCCGCCGCAACAGACTTGCCGCGACCGACGAACGGTAGCCACCGGCGCAGTAGACGACAGTCGGTTTCGCGGGGTCGAGCTCGCCGAGCCGAGCGGGCAACTGTCCCACCGGGATGCCGATGGCATTCGGGATGGTCCCGGCCGCGACCTCACCGGGGTTGCGGACGTCGACGATCTGCAGGTTCGGCAGCGCGGCGGCCCGTTCGCCAAAAGCCTTGGCGGTCAACCGCGATGCCACCTGGACGTCACCCTGGTGCGCGACCAGCGCCGCGTACGGCGCCGCCACGTAGCCGATCACCCGGTCGAAGCCGATCCGGGCGAGCCGGTTCTTGCCCTCGAGCTCCGCACCGGGCTCGGTGAACAGCACGATGTCGACGTCGGACGGCAGGACCGAGCCGGCGAACTCGGCGTAACGACCTTGCAGGCCGATGTTGACCGCGCCCCGCAGGTGACCCAGCGCGAATTCTTCCGGGCCACGGCCGTCCACCAGGACAGCACCGGCGTCGATCGCCGCGCGCGCCTGCTCATAGGTCAGCGCCGGCGGCATCTTGGTCTCGTCCAGCAGCTCGCGCTCCTTGCGATTGAGGATCGCGTCGTACACGAAGTAGCCCGGCGCGGGCGGCTGCCCCTCGGTGACGAGGTCCATGAACGAGGCTTTGTCGGCGGCCCGCAGCGCGTAGTTCGTCGCCTTCTGATCGCCGATCGTCGACCACAGGTCGGTCGACAGGTTCTTGCCACAGGCGGAGCCGGCGCCGTGCGCCGGGTACACCCGGGTCGCATCGGGCAGCGTCATCAGTTTGTTGTGCAGCGACTCATAGAGCTTGTCCGCCAGTTCTTCTCGCGTGAAACCGATCGAGGCCAGCAGGTCGGGGCGGCCGACATCGCCGATGAAGAGCGTGTCCCCGGTCAGGACGCCGTAGGGCGTCGGGTCGTCGGCGTGCTCGTACACCACCACACTCATCGACTCGGGAGTGTGCCCGGGGGTGTGGCGGAACTCGAGCGTCACATCGCCGAGCGAGTAGCGCTCACCGTCGGCGACGCCCATCGACTCGAACTCGGTCTCGGCGACAGACGAGTAGACGATCTTGGCTCCGGCGGCCTTCGCCAGCTCGAGGTGTCCGGAGAGGAAGTCTGCGTGAAAGTGGGTCTCGATGACCAATTCGATGGTCAGCCCATGCTCTTCGGCATCGGCAAGGTATCCGGCCACGTCGCGCTGCGGGTCCACAACCACTGCGCGCCCGGTGGTTTCGTCACCGATCAGGTAGGACGCGTGCGACAGGCAATCCAGGTAATACTGCTGCAGGATCATCAGCGGCTTCTTTCTCCTCGTTGGGTAGCACCACTTTGAGCTATACCCTCATGGGTATTCAATATACCCCTGGGGGTATCTTATTCCAACCTGCAAAATACGGGTGGGGGTATCTGTCGCGCTCTCCTGAAAAGTACCCGGGCCCGGATACCCGGCGTAGAGGCTTAGGTCCCGCGGGCGGGGTGGTGCTGGTCACCGGCGCCGCACCGCCCGGCGATAGGCGTTGCCTATCAGGGCATCTGAAATACCGATGACCGATGCCTCGATTCCGGACCTGAATCGCAGATTTCCAGCATTAGATTGGAGAGATGACCACCGTCAGAGACGGCCACGACGTCGACGCCACCTACGACGAACACGACATCGCAGTGACCGGCGCCGAACATGAAGCCGCCGGGGTCAAGGCCGTGATGGTCAGCATGCAGCGCGGGCTTCGGCAGATGGGTCCGCTGCGCACCGCCGAGACACTGACCAGGATCAATCAGCGGCACGGCTTCGACTGCCCGGGTTGCGCGTGGCCGGAGGAACATGGCGGACGCAAGCTCGCCGAGTTCTGCGAGAACGGCGCCAAGGCCGTGGCCGAGGAAGCGACGCGACGCCGGGTCACCCCGGAGTTCTTCGCCCGGCATTCCGTCGCCGAGCTTGCCGAGAAGCCCGAATACTGGCTGTCGCAGCAGGGCCGCCTAACCCATCCGATGGTGCTGGCGCCCGGCGACAGCCATTACCGCCCGATCGACTGGGACGACGCGTACGCACTGATCGCCGGCGAACTCAATGCCCTCACCGGCCCGGACGAGGCGCTGTTCTACACCTCCGGCCGCACCAGCAACGAGGCCGCGTTCCTCTACCAGCTGCTCGCGCGCAGTTTCGGCACCAACAACCTGCCGGACTGTTCCAACATGTGCCACGAGTCGTCGGGCACCGCGCTGGTCGAGTCGATCGGCATCGGCAAGGGCTCGGTCACCGTCGACGACGTCATCCACGCCGACTGCATCGTCATCGCCGGGCAGAACCCGGGCACCAACCACCCGCGCATGTTGTCGGTGCTGGAGAAGGCGAAAGCGCGTGGCGCCACGATCATCGCGATCAACCCGCTGCCCGAGGCCGGACTCATGCGATTCAAGGATCCGCAGAAGGTGCACGGCGTCGTCGGCCACGGCGTGCCCATCGCCGACGAGTTCGTGCAGATCCGCATCGGCGGCGACATGGCGCTGTTCGCCGGTCTGGGCCGGCTCCTGCTGGAGGCCGAGGATCAGTCACCCGGGACCGTGTTGGACCGCGACTTCATCGACCGGCACTGCGCCGGCTTCGACGACTACGAACGCCGCACCCGCGCAGTCGAACTGGAGACCGTCACCGCGGCCAGCGGCATCGGCCGGGACCAGTTGCAGCGCGTCGCCGACGCGCTGGTCCGCTCCGAGCGCACCATCATCTGCTGGGCGATGGGCCTGACCCAGCAGAAGCACGCGGTGGCCACCATCGGCGAGGCCACCAACCTGCTGCTCATGCGCGGCATGATCGGCAAGCCCGGTGCGGGCGTGTGTCCCGTGCGCGGCCATTCCAACGTGCAGGGCGACCGGACCATGGGCATCTGGGAGAAGATGCCCGAAGAGTTCCTGGCCGCACTGGACACCCGGTTCGGCATCACCTCCCCACGTAAGCACGGTCACGACACCGTCGACGGGATCCGGGCCATGCGTGACGGCCACGCCAAGGTCTTCATCGGGATGGGCGGCAACTTCGTCTCGGCCACCCCCGACACGGACGTCACCGCTGCGGCGATGCGCAATTGCTCTCTGACAGTACAGATTTCGACGAAACTCAACCGCAGCCACGTCATTCACGGCCGCACCGCACTGATCCTGCCCACCCTCGGCCGCACCGACAAGGATTTCCAGGCCGGCGGCAAACAGGTGGTGTCGGTGGAGGATTCGATGTCGATGGTGCACCTGTCGCGCGGTGGCCTGACACCGCCCAGCGACCAGGTGCGCAGCGAGGTCGCGATCGTCTGCCAACTGGCCCGGACCCTCCTCGGGCCGGCGCACCCGGTGCCGTGGGAATCCTTCAACGCCGACTACGACGGCATCCGCGACGCCATCGCCGACGTGGTTCCCGGATGCGCCGACTACAACACCCGAGTCCGGCAGCCGGACGGCTTCCAGCTGCCCCACCCGCCCCGGGATTCCCGCGAATTCCCCACGCACACAGGCAAAGCCAACTTCTCGGCCGAACCCGTCGAATGGGTGCCGGTGCCCGAGGGCCGGCTGGTGCTGCAGACCCTGCGCAGCCACGACCAGTACAACACCACCATCTATGGCCTCGACGACCGCTACCGCGGCGTCAAGGGCGGCCGGCGCGTGGTGTTCGTCAACCCGGCCGACATCGCCGCGCTCGGCCTGACCGACGGCAGCCGCGTCGACCTGGTGTCCGAATTCGACGGCCACGAGCGCCGCGCGAAAGACTTTCTCGTGGTGCCCTACTCGACGCCCGTTGGCAACGCCGCGGCCTACTACCCGGAGACCAATCCCTTGATCCCGTTGGACCACACCGCCCGGAAATCCAATACGCCGGTGTCCAAAGCCGTGGTGATCAGGCTGGAACCGGGGGTCGAGCGCAGCGAGCGGGGAGCTGATCAGCCATGGGTCGGGTAACCGCACGGCGCCGAGCCGAACACGTCACCGCCGGCGGCGCCGTCTCCCGCCCGGAAACCCTGGCCGTCGAGGAACCCCTGGAAATCCGGGTCAACGGCACTCCCCTCACCGTCACCATGCGGACGCCGGGCTCGGATGTCGAACTCGCCCAAGGGTTTCTGCTCACCGAGGGCGTGATCGCCCGCCGCGACGACATCGCCCGGGTCGCCTACTGCCGCGGAGCCACCGAAGACGGCAGCAACACCTACAACGTGCTCGACGTGAAGTTGGCGCCGCACGTCCCGCCGCCGTCGGTCGACGTGACCCGCAACTTCTACACCACCTCGTCGTGCGGCGTGTGCGGCAAGGCCTCCATCGACGCCGTCCGGACCGTCAGCCACTACTCCCCCGGCGACGACCCGACCACCGTCACCAACGCCGTCCTGTCGGCGATGCCCCAGCAGCTGCGCCAGGCCCAGAAGGTGTTCAACAGCACCGGCGGGCTGCACGCCGCCGCGCTGTTCAGCGCTGACGGTGAGATGTTCGTCGCCCGCGAGGACATCGGCCGGCACAATGCGGTGGACAAGGTGATCGGTTGGGCGCTGGAGCAGGGCCGCGTTCCGCTGACCGGCACCGTCCTGCTGGTGAGCGGCCGGGCGTCGTTCGAACTGACACAGAAGGCCGTCATGGCCGGTATCCCGCTGCTGGCGGCCGTATCCGCACCGTCGTCGTTGGCCGTCGACCTGGCCAGTCAGGCCGGGCTCACGTTGGTGGCCTTCCTCCGCGGCGAGTCGATGAACGTCTACACCCGGCCGGACCGCATCGCCCGGTAGCCGTGATACGGAAAAGCCCCCGCCGGAAGCGGGGGCTTTTCCGTTTGCGAGAGCTAGGCGCTCTTGTCGCGACGCTCCGAGCGGGGCGCCTTGCGCGGCACGATGGTCGGCAGCACGTTGTCCTGCACGGTTTCCTTGGTGACGACCACCTTGGCGACGTCGTCGCGGCTCGGGATGTCGAACATCACCGGCTGCAGGACCTCTTCCATGATGGCGCGCAGGCCACGTGCACCGGTCCCGCGGTGGATGGCCTGGTCGGCGATCGCGTCGAGGGCGTCGTCGGTGAACTCCAGCTCCACCCCGTCCATCTCGAAAAGCCGGACGTACTGCTTGACCAGAGCGTTCTTCGGCTTGGACAGGATCGACACCAGCGATTCCTTGTCCAGGTTGGTCACCGACGCCACGACCGGGAGGCGGCCGATGAACTCGGGGATCAGACCGAACTTGATCAGGTCCTCGGGCAGCACCTCGGCGAAGTGGTCCTGCGTGTCGATCTCGGCCTTGGAGTGCACCTCGGCGCCGAAGCCCAGACCACGCTTGCCGACCCGGTCGGACACGATCTTCTCCAGGCCCGCGAACGCACCGGCCACGATGAACAGCACGTTGGTGGTGTCGATCTGAATGAATTCCTGGTGCGGGTGCTTGCGACCGCCCTGCGGCGGCACCGACGCCTGCGTCCCCTCGAGGATCTTGAGCAGTGCCTGCTGCACGCCCTCACCGGACACGTCGCGGGTGATCGACGGGTTCTCGCTCTTGCGGGCGATCTTGTCGACCTCGTCGATGTAGATGATGCCGGTCTCGGCGCGCTTGACGTCGTAGTCGGCGGCCTGGATCAGCTTCAGCAGGATGTTCTCGACGTCCTCGCCGACGTAGCCGGCCTCGGTCAGCGCGGTCGCATCGGCGATGGCGAACGGCACGTTGAGCATCTTGGCCAGCGTCTGCGCCAGGTACGTCTTGCCGCAGCCGGTCGGCCCGAGCATCAGGATGTTCGACTTGGCGAGCTCGACCGGCTCAGCCCGGGAGTCGCGCGACTTCTCCTGCGCCTGGATGCGCTTGTAGTGGTTGTAGACAGCCACCGCGAGGGTCTTCTTGGCGTTGTCCTGACCGATGACGTAGCCCTCGAGGAAGTCCCGGATCTCCTGGGGCTTGGGCAGCTCGTCGAGCTTGACGTCGTCGGCGTCGGCCAGTTCCTCTTCGATGATCTCGTTGCAGAGGTCGATGCACTCGTCGCAGATGTAGACGCCAGGTCCAGCAATCAGCTTCTTGACCTGCTTCTGGCTCTTTCCACAGAACGAGCACTTCAGCAGGTCACCGCCGTCTCCGATGCGCGCCATGGGGTGAGGCCCTACTTTCTCCGGTCGCCGTCAGTCGTTACACCAGATAGTGGGTTTTTTCGGGTGTGATCCCGACGCTACCCGTTCGCTCCGTTGCGGTGCGACCGAAAGGGCCGAATCGCTCCGGTGGTATTTATCCGTGTGCAGGAGAACATAGCCCGATCGGTGGCTTGCCACCCCTCGGCGCGCTGACCGTGATTCTGGCGTGTCTTTCCGGCGCCGGTTGGCGTTGGTTCGGCAGGCCGGCCAGACATACTCTGATCAGGGCTGTTCACCTATCCGCAACCCTACCGTGTGCACATCGAAGCCGCCGACGCATTTCGCGGCCAGCGCAAGCTGGTGGCCCGTCGGGCCTACCCCTGGAGGCGGCCGCCCAGGTCACCCACCGGCACCGCGACCGTGAGCGGGCCGCCGTTGCCCACGAGCTGGCTCTCGCCGAAAAAGAAGGTGACGGCCTCGTCGGTGATCGCGAAATTCCGGTACGAGCCGCGGTCCGGTTCGATCAACGCCGCGTTGCGCGCCTTCAACGCGTGCTGCACCACCGGCGTCAGGATCGCCGCCGGATCGGACCCCGGACCGAACAGCGTGTCGATGGTGATCGGGCCGCCCGACCCGTAGGTGAAGGTCCGGTACCGGATGTCGGGGTGTCCTTCGTGGGCCAAGCCCGTCGGGTCGACGATCTTGAGCACCAGGCTCTGCGTCCGCGCCGAGCGGTACATCGTCGGCGTCACGGTCTCCTCGTATCCCCGGCCGCGGCCGAACTTGTCCACCCAGCCGACGAAGCCGTCGCGGTCCTGGGCCAGGAAGTCCGCGACCGCCTGCTGATCGGGGTAGTCGACCGGGAAGGCGGCGGTCCGCTCATACCCGGCGCCGACCTCGTGGATGCGGCAGATGCCGGTGACGTCGGGCGTCCCGCCGAGCGCGCTACACGACTGCTGCGCGGACGCAGCGGGCGCCAAGCTCAGGAACGTCGCCGTCACGGCCAGGGCAAGAGCCGAAATCCTCATGCCTTCATGGTTCGCCGCTGCCCTTGGCAGATTCTTGGTGTGCGGCTACCCGAGCTCGAGGGTGAATTCATGCGCGCCGATGCGGATGCGATCGCCGTCGAACAGATTGGTGTTGGCCTCGATCCGCATGCCCTGCACGTAGACGCCGTTGGCCGAACGCAGGTCGACCATCACCGGTCCACTGCCCGCATCGACGATGACGGCATGGTGCCGGCTGACGTCTGCGGCGTCGAGCACGATGTCGTTGTCGGACAGGCGACCGATGCGGGTCGCCATGGCGCGCAAGGCGAACCACTGCCCCGACGCGTCGCGCAGGCCCGCCCTGGACGCGCTCGTCCGCGTGGAGTCCGATCGGAGCCGGCCGATGGTGTGCACCGCCGTCGCCTGCGCGGTGCCCTGTACGTCGAGTGGTTCCTGCCGCAGAATGCGTTGCTGCAGGGCACTTATCGCCGCGCCGGGATCGATGCCGAGGTCCTCGGCCAGGATCGACTTCACGCGCCGGAACGCTTCGAGCGCGTCCGCCTGCCGCCCGCAGCTGTAGTAGGCGGTGATCAGTTGGGCCCACAGGGGTTCGCGGTAGGGATGCTCGGCGACCAGCGATTCGAGCGGCCCGATCACCAGAGCTGCCTGGCCACAAGCGATTTCGGCTTCCGCACGCGCGGTCTCCACGACAATGCGCTCGTCGACCAGCGCTGCGGCGACGGCGTCGACGAAGGCAAAGTCGGACAGGTCGCCGAGGACCGGGCCACGCCACTGCGCCAGGGCCGCCGACAGGTGCACCGCCGCGGACGGGAAGTGACCGGCGGCCGCCGCCCGCACCCCGGCGACCTTCTCCTTCTCGAAGCGCCCGAGGTCGGTCGCGTCCTCGGCAACATCGAGACGATATCCGGGCGGGGCGGCGGCCAGCGTCTCCCGCGGCATTCCGGACTCCGCCAAGATCTTTCGCAGGTTGGAGATGTAGGAGTGCAATGCGGTACGGGCGGCCGCGGCCGGGGACTGCTCCCACACCGCGTCGATCAACGCGTCCACCGAAACCGGACGCCCGCGGCCCAGCAGCAGCATCGCGAACACCGCACGCTGCTTGGGTGCGCCCAGCGAGACGACGCGGTCGTCGACGGCCATCCGCAGCGTGCCCAGAACACCGAAATCGATTCCGGTCGGCCGCATGGGCCGAGGGTATCCGGTGCTATCGGCCGATGCGGGCTATTGCCAGTTCCGCGAACGTCTTCAGCGTTTCGCAACGCCACACGTAGCTGCCCGTGACGCGATAGATCCGTTCGCCCGTCAACAACACGGTGAGCGTCGTCGACGGCGGTGTGACATTCGGTTCATATGTGCAGACCGCCCGCAGGCCCACGCCGTCGACCTCGGTGGCTCTGGGCCACTCGGCCACCTGGCGGAATGTCGTTGCCGCGTCCCATGGAAACGCGTCGGCGAAGCGGACGTCGGACAGCAGGCTGCGCCGGCCCAGCGGCTCGTCGAATGCCCGGTAGGCGCAAGACAATTCGGGGAGTTGGGTCCGGATCGGTTCGGCCGCCGCCGGCCCTTCGAGAAAGACCGCGGCCTCGTCGGTGCTCACCCAGGTGCAGGCCTCGGTCGTCGCGTCGTCGGCACGTGCGGCCGGCGCCACCACGATCGCCATGACGACTGCCGCCAGCACGGCTCCGAATTGCCTCACGACTGATAGCCGCGGCCGAAGGTCAACGCGTCGATGACGCGTCCGTCGTTGGCGGTCGGACCCAGCAGCACCTTGGTGGCGTTCGATGCGGGGTTGTAGGTCAGCAGTGCCGTCGACGGGCTGCAACCACTCGTCGCCTTGAGGACCAACGACCCGCCGGACGCGCCGACGACGTCGATCTTGTCGCCTGCCCCAGGCACCTTGACCCGCTGCGTGTGCCCGTCTGCGGTCACGCGCGACAGGAAGATGACGCCGCAGGCACCGAGTGATTGCACGAAGGTGCCACTGGGCAGCTGCCACGCGTCCATATCGCCGTAATCGCCTTCGAATCCCGGCTCATTCTTCGCATTGTTGAGGGCGGTGAGCGCGGTCGGCGCCGATCCGTCGAGCGGAACCTTCCACAGTTGGCCGGCCGCGGAGTTCTCGATGTTGCAACGGGCCACGAAAGCCATCGGCGTCAACCAACGGGTCGTCAGGCACACGCCATTCGCCATCGGCGCCGGCAGCACTCGCCCGACGGAGCCGTCGTTGCCCATGAGGACGAAGCTGTTGCCGGTCGGCGGCTCACTGCCCCGGTTGGCCGTCGACAGCACGAGCGTGGTGCCGTCGGGGGTTTCGAGGTAGTCGCCGCCGAATCGGCCGGCGCCGGCAAGGTCCTCGGTCGGGTAGGTCAGTTGCACGTTGCCCGTGAGGTCGACGCGCTGCAAGGTGCTGGGCTGCCCCTTGCTGGTGGTCGACAGCACGATGGCTTCACCGTTGGGGCGGCTGAACCGCGCGGACGCCGCCGAGGGGAACGACGTCTGCCGGCCGGTGTGCAGATCGACGACGATGACGGTGTCGTTGCCAATCGAGAACAGCGCCCGGCCGCCGTCACCCGACCAGTCCAGCAGGTGCGGCTTCCACCCCTTGTCGTTCGGCTCGAACGTCGTGATGGCGTACCGGCGCCCCGCGGGATCGATCAGAAACAGGGTATTGGCAGCGTTCTCGGGCCGCGGCTCTTCTGGCGCCGGCCGTTCACCCGGACGGCGCCCGGCGACCGGGTTCCACGTGGCCAGGGTCCAGCCGTCACCGACCTCGTTCCACGGCACCGGCATCGAGGTATCGGACACGGGGTTCGCCTGCGCCACCGGCGATCCGGCGACCATGGCCGCTGCCAGGACGGCGGCGGCCACGACGGTGGCGGTGCGGCGGAAGTGTCGGCTCATGACAGGTCCTGTTCGGTGGCAGGGATTCGTACTCACGCCACAGGGTGCGGTGGGTGCCTTGGCGAATTCTTGGCGCGCGGCGAGCGGCGGCCTTCGACATTCGACATAATGTTCCAACTGCGTCAATTAGTCTTCATGCCGGGGAGGACCACTCCCTTGCGACCAACGCACGCAATCGAATACGGGAAGGCACCGCGCGATGAATCACCCCAGCCCCGCCACGACCTCCACCGCGCGCCGGCGGCTCCAATGCCTGCCCTTGGCCGGCGTCGTCGCGGCAGCCTGCGTCCTGACGCCGAACGGTCAGCTCGCAATCCAGACACACGCCGCGCCGATCAGCGCCCCGCGACTGGATAGTCGCGCGGTCCAGTTCGCCGCCTTCGTCCAGGAGATGACGACGCGCGAACAGGAGTTACTCGAGCAGGTCAAGGCCACCGCGGCGACGGACACGTTCGCGGTGCCGGTGCCCCTGGCCGCCACCGACCCCCTCACCACTGCGGGCAGCGCTGTCATCAACGTGATCACAGCCCTCGGACAAGCCGTGGTCGAGGCAGCCAAGAGCACTGCCGTCTCCGTGGTTTCCATACCGCTGGTGATGCTGAACCGCGCGGCGACCGATCCCTTCTATCTCCCGTGGCTACCGATCGGGTTGGTGGCCTATGCGTTCACCCTCCCGTTCCAGGTGGTGGGAACGTTCGCGTACGACTTGGTCGCGAACCTGACGCAGGTGGTGACTGCGCTGGTGCCGGCGGCCGCCGGCCCGGCACCGGCCGCGGCAGCCGACCCGGCGCCGGTCGCCACCCCGTCCCCGACGGCGGCCAACCCGGTCCAACAAGCCCTCGAAACCGTCAAGACGCGAGTGACCGACGCGACCAACGCCGCCGGCTCGGCCTTGGCCGCCGCGCCGTCGGCACTGGCATCCGGGCTGCAGCTGCCGTCGGCACTCGCTCCGCTCGCGCCCATCGCCGGCGCGGCCTTCGCTGCCCTGTCACCGGCGATCGCCGTCGCGAACTTCATCTCAGTCCTGGTGACGGGCAAGGCGCTGCCGCTCAACGTGGTGAAGCCGCAGCTGTCGCCCGCCTCGTCGGTGGCGTCGGCCGCTCCGCGCGCGACCGCCGCCACCGACAAAGCGTCGGAGCCGGACTCCCCCGCTGCCGGCAACGCGGGCACGACCGACGCCACCGGTGCCGATAAGCCGTCCACCCAGACCGAGAAGAAGCCCGCCAAGACCGTGAACAAGCCGCGGACCCGGCGGACTTCGCCCGCACCGACCGCGAGCACCTCGCCAGCCAAGACGACCGACGCGACGGACGATTCGCCCACCAAGACCGACAGCGATCCGGCGCCGGCCACCAAGCCGGAGAAGCCCGCGAAGTCGGACAAGTCCGAAAAGTCGGAGAAGCCCGGCACCGACAATTCATCGGCACCGCAACACAATTCGACGAAGGGCAAGAAGGCCTCCGACAAGAAGGCCACGGACAAGAAGGCCGCCAAGGGCGGCGCGTCGCCCGCCGCGTCGAAGGCCGGCTCGGCCAAGGACTGAACAAAAACGCCAGCGGCCGCCAGTCTGTTCAGACTGGCGGCCGCTGCACGTTATGAGGCTGAGGCTCAGGCCTTCTGGGCCGAGAGCTTCCGGTACTCCAGGACCGTGTCGATGATCCCGTATTCCTTGGCGTCGGCCGCGGTCAGGATCTTGTCGCGATCGGTGTCCTTGCGGATGACGGCGGCTTCCTTGCCGGTGTGCCGTGCCAGCGTCTCCTCCATGAGGGTCCGCATGCGCTCGATCTCGGCGGCCTGGATTTCCAGGTCCGAGAACTGCCCCTGGATGACGCCACCGAGCGAGGGCTGGTGGATCAGCACGCGGGCGTTCGGCAGCGCCATGCGCTTGCCCGGCGTACCGGCGGCCAGCAGCACCGCGGCGGCCGAAGCGGCCTGGCCGAGGCAGACGGTCTGGATGTCGGCGCGGACGTACTGCATGGTGTCGTAGATCGCCATCAGCGAGGTGAACGAGCCACCCGGCGAGTTGATGTACATGGTGATGTCGCGATCGGGGTCCTGCGACTCGAGCACCAGCAGCTGGGCCATCACGTCGTTGGCGGACACGTCGTCGACCTGGGCGCCCAGGAAGATGATGCGCTCGTCGAACAGCTTGGCGTAGGGGTCGACGATGCGCTCACCGAGGTGGGTGCGCTCGCTGAACTGCGGCAGGATGTAACGCGCCTGCGGAGCCAGCTCCGGGTTCAGATGCTTGGAGATCACTTCGAGGCTCCCTTGCCGCCGTTGAGGTTTGCACGGGTGATGATGTGGTCGACGAAGCCGTATTCCAGCGCTTCCTGCGCCGTGAACCAGCGGTCGCGGTCGGAGTCGGCCTCGATCTGCTCGATGGTCTTGCCCGTGAACTGGGCGTTGAGCCGGAACATCTCCTTCTTGATGACGTGGAACTGTTCGGCCTGGATCGCGATGTCCGCCGCGCTACCGGTGACGCCACCGAGCGGCTGGTGCATCAGCACGCGGGCGTGCGGCAGGGCGTGGCGCTTGCCCTTGGTGCCTGCGGCCAGCAGGAACTCGCCCATCGATGCAGCCATGCCCATCGCGTAGGTGGCGATGTCGCAGTCCGACAACTCCATGGTGTCGAAGATCGCCATGCCGGCGCTGATCGAGCCACCCGGCGAGTTGATGTACATGTGAATGTCTTTGGTCGGATCCTCGGCCGTCAGCAGCAGGATCTGGGCGCACAGCCGGTTGGCGATGTCGTCGTCGACCTGCGAGCCCAGGAAGATGATGCGCTCGGCAAGCAAACGCTCATAGACCGAGTCCGTGAGGTTGAGCCCCGGTGCGCTTGAACGCATGTCAGTCACGACTGGATACCTGCTTTCTCGAGTTCGTCCACACGACATTAACCAACGGCCGACGGCCGCGACTCCCCGACGCGGTCTAGTTCGCTCACAGCGTCACAGTCGCCGAAGAGCGGACGGTGCCGCAGGCATCACTGAAGACACCTGCGGCACCTGTACCACGCTCAGAGTTCGAGGACTCAGTCCTCGGAGTCCTTCGCCTTCTTGGCCTTCTTTTCCTTGGCCGGCTTCTCGTCCTTCGCCTCAGCCTTGGCCTTCTTGGCCTTGGCGGGCTTCTCGTCCTCGGCCGGAGCCTCATCCGCGGCGGGAGCCTCGGCTTCGGCCTCGTCGGCGGCCTCGGCCTCAGCGGCGTCGCCGGCGGGGCCGAAGAACTCCGCGGTGTCGACGGTGTTGCCGTCGGTGTCGGTGACGGTCGCGCCCGAGACGACAGCGGCGATGGTCATGCCGCGACGGATGTCGGCGAACATGGACGGCAGCTGGTTGTTCTGCTGCAGGATCTGGATCAGCTGCTGCGGCTCGATGCCGTACTGGCGGGCCATCAGGGCGATGCGCTCCATCAGGTCGCCCTGACCGACCTTGACGTCCAGCTCGTCGGCGATGGCGTCCATCAGCAGCTGGGTCTTGACGGCCTTCTCGGCGTTGGTGCGGGTGTCCGCGTCGAACTCCTCGCGGCTGCTGCCCTGCTCCTTGAGCTGCTCCTCGAACTTGGCCTCATCGTGGTCGAGTCCGTGGACCGCGTTGTGGACGGTCTCGTCGACGGTCGCCTGCACGATGGCCTCGGGCAGCGGCACCTCGATCTGCTCCAGCAGGGTCTCGACGGCCTTGTCGCGGATCTGCTCGGCCTGGCCGATCTGCTTCACGCGGCGAACCTGGGTGACCAGGCTCTCCTTGAGCTCATCGATGGTGTCGAACTCGCTGGCCAGCTGGGCGAAGTCGTCGTCCGGCGCCGGCAGCTCGCGCTCCTTGACCGACTTGACGGTGACGGTGACCACGGCTTCCTTGCCGGCGTGCTCGCCGGCGGCCAGCGTGGTCGGGAAGTCCTTGGACTCGCCGGCCTTCAGGCCGATGATGGCCTCGTCGAGGCCCTCGATCAGCTGGCCGGAACCGATCTGGTGCGACAGGCCCTCGGTCTTGGCCTCCGGCACGTCCTCGCCGTCGACGGTGGCCGACAGGTCGATGGAGACGAAGTCGCCGTCGGCGGCCGCGCGCTCGACACCGGTCAGGGTGCCGAAGCGGGCGCGCAGGTTCTGCAGTTCGGCGTCGACCTCGTCGTCGTTGATGACGATCGGGTCGACGGTGATCTTGATGGCCTTCAGGTCCGGCAGGGTGATCTCCGGACGGACGTCGACCTCGGCGGTGAAGACGAGCTCGTCGTTGTCCTCGAGCTTGGTGATGTCGATCTCGGGCTGGCCCAGCGGCTTGACGTCCTGCGTGGTGACGGCCTCGCCGTACTTGGCCGGGATGGCGCTGTTGACGACCTGCTCCAGCACCGCGCCGCGGCCGACACGCGCCTCGAGCAGCTTGGCCGGTGCCTTGCCGGGACGGAAGCCGGGCAGGCGGACCTGCTTGGCCAGCTCCTTGTAGGCCTGGTCGAACTCGGGTTGAAGCTCGGTGAAGGGCACCTCCACGTTGATGCGAACCCGAGTCGGGCTCAACTGCTCCACGGTGCTCTTCACAGCGTTACTCCTTGTTTTTTGATACTTGCCATCAGTCGGTGGTCGGGGTGACAGGATTTGAACCTGCGGCCTTCCGCTCCCAAAGCGGATGCGCTACCAAGCTGCGCTACACCCCGTGCCTCGTCGCGGTCGGAAACACCGCGGTCGAGATACTACGTCCTGGACACGCGAGATCATCAATTGGATTGGCGGCCGCTGGCCCGGTACTGTCTGCCGGTACTGTGATCGCAGCAGTGCACGCGGGCGTAGCTCAATGGTAGAGCCCTAGTCTTCCAAACTAGCTACGCGGGTTCGATTCCCGTCGCCCGCTCCAGAGGACCGGCCTGACCAGGCCGGTCCTTTTGTATTGGGGTTCGTTTTCCGGCGCCGCGCCCGGCACCGGGACCGCGGCGCCCAGCGCACGCGCGACGGCGCTGCGTCTCCCGATAAATGACTTTGCCGGACCGGCGCACAACACTTATTGACCGAGCGGCCAATATAAGCCTTTCACCGGCACCCGAATTCGGTCCGATTCTGGGAGTTTCCTGGCAATTCAATGGAAATTGCCGCAATGTTGAATTGCGCGTGCTTCCGCCCATGAATGAGCTGGTCAGCGCCGATTAAAACAATAATACAAAGCCTGCTGGCAAATATTTTTGCCATCCGAGTCGAGACCCGACCAAGACGGCGGTATAAATGCCCGATGACCGCGTCGATCACCCCATCGGACCGCCGAGACAGGCGGCTCATCGACGTCGGCGCAGACGTTGCTGCGGGCACGTGGCGGGACCCGAAGAGATATCTGTGGCTGCTGGTTCCGTCCGCTCCCGGCGCGGTGACGCTGTCCTGGCTGCTGGCGTGGACCACCCGGCTCCACTTCTTCTGGTGGACCGCGCTCTTTGTGATCCTGGTGGCGGGGCCCACCGCCGATCATCTGCTGGGGCGCGAGAAAGGCGATCGCGCGCCCGACCACATCCTGGCCGAACTGCAGCAGGACAGGTTCTACCGGTTCGCCACCCACATGTTCCTGCCCACTCAGTACCTCGCGCTGGCTTTCGGCTGCTGGGTGTGGGCCGGCGGCGGCTGGGTCACGTTGACGTTCACCGACAAGCTGGGGCTGATGGTCGCGGTCGGCCTGTCGGGTGGCATCGCCAACAACGCGGCCCACGAATTGGGGCACCGGCGCGACCGCGCCGAACGGTGGCTCAGCAAGCTGGCGCTCGCGCAGAGTTGGTACGGCCAGTTCTACGTCGAGCACAACCGCGGGCACCATGTCCGCGTCGCGACACCGGAAGACCCGGCCAGTGCCCGCTTCGGCGAGAACGTGTACTTCTTCGTGGTGCGCTCGGTCGTCGGCAGTACCCGCTCAGCCTGGCGACTCGAGACCAAACGCCTTGGCCGCCAAGGGCATTCGCGCTGGAGCGTACGCAACGACGTGCTCAACGCCTGGCTGTTGAGCGTCATCTTGTTCGCCGGGCTGGCACTGTGGTTCCGGCCCGTGGTCCTACCTTGGCTTTTCGGCCAGGCGCTCATCGGCATCTTCCTACTGGAGGCCATGAACTACCTGTCGCACTACGGGCTGCGCCGACAGAAACTGCCGTCGGGCCGCTATGAGCGATTGCGCCCCACGCACAGCTGGAACAGCAACACGGTCATCATGAACGTGTTCCTGCTGCATCTGCAGCGGCACTCGGATCACCACGTCGACCCGTCGCATCGCTATCAAGGGATTCGGCACGCCGAGGACGCGCCGCAGCTGCCGAGCAACTACACCGCGATGCTGGTCCTCAGCCTCGTCCCGATGTTGTGGCGCCGCGTCATGGATCCGCGGGTCCTCGCGATCTACGGCGGCGACGTCCGACTCACCGCGCTGAGCCCGCGGCAGCTGAAGCGGTTGGCCCCCGACGGCAGCTAGCGCCGCCTGCCGTGCCCCTCGAACAGGTTCCAGGACTGACTGCCCCGCACCACGTGCAGGTAGTACGCGTAATTCGCGGTCGACATGCCGATCGCGGCAAGACCGAACCCGATCGCCCGGGCGAGGGAATCCGACACGTTGAGGACGACGAGCACCACCTCGACCGCGACGAAGATCCCGAGCAGCGTCAGCCCCTTGCGCCACATGCCCTTGACGAAGAAGTAGATGGGCCCGAACAGGAAGGCCAGGATGTTCGAGGTGAGTTTCACCCGCTCCAGGAACGTCAGGGCCTGGTAGGCCGCCTTGGACTCCGGCGTCGAGTTCGGCAGACCGTAGGTGTTGAAGAAATCAAACCGCTTCTGCCATGACGGGGACACCGTGGAACTGGGAAGTTGCTGTGACACTTCACCAACATTAACGGCCGTGCAGTTTTGCTCGGGCGCTCGGGTCGCCCCGGTCGCCTAGCTGCTGCCCGGAATCGGCCGCGCCACGCCGTTGGTCGTGCGAATGACGTTGAACTGCGGCGGATTGGCCGGGGCGGGGGCTTCCGAGCTCGCCGTCGCGGTCGCCGTCGCCGAAGGTGACGCGGCGGGCGGGGACGCGGGCGCCGGCGCGCTGGCGGGCGGCGTGTACTGCCTGGCGGGCGGCGTGTAGGTCGTCGGAGCCTGAGTCGTCGCCGTCGAGGGACGGGTCGGTGGCGCCGGAACGGGGCTGGCGGGCGCGGTCGTCGTGGGTGTGGTGACCGGCGCGGGCGCGGGCGCAGAAGGTGGAGTGGCGGTCGTCGAGGCCGGCGAAGTCGCCGCAGGAGCCGACGTGGTGGAGCTGGTGGGGGCGGCCGGCGTTTCCGGCGCGGGTGGCGGGATTTTGAAGCCGGCAAGCGACCCGATCCCCAACAGGATCAACAAGATGAGGACGGCACCGCCCGCGACTATCAGCACCTTGCCGGTGTCGGTGGTGAACCAGCCCGTCGGTGCCGATGCGGTGTGAGTGTTTGCCACCGGTTCGGTCTCTGCGTCTGCCATAAGTTGCTCTCCTCCCAGCAGGGTGCCGGGAGCGTATCCCGTAAATCAGCAGGTCGCGACTCATAGTGAACCCATTTACCCAGGTCGGTGGCATGTTCACAGGAACGTAACGCGCGCGCCTCGCACCGCGCCCGCCCGTATGCCCCAGCAATTTGCCAGCATTTACGCAGAAGACGTTTATCTGGCGACCCGGAACACCGTCACCGGGCGGGTGTGCGCGGGCCGGCTGCCATCCGGGGCGAACAGCGCCGCCCGTTCCAGCCGGCGCCGCATCGCCGCCAGCGGAATCGGCTCGGCTCCCGTGCTGCCGGACAGGTGGAACAGCAGCTTCGTCAGCTCGCAAACCTCACCGGCCGTGCAGCCGCCGCCGAACATCGCCGCGACGGTCGCGGGGTCCGACAGGAGTCGCTGCGACACCGTCGCCGCGGTGTCCCTGATCATCGCGTTGTGTCCGAAGGGCAACGGCGGCACGGGGTCACCGTCGCGCACCAGGAGCACGTCGTCGCCGGGTTGGGCGCGCATCACGTTCACCAGTGACACGGTGTGCCCGCGCTCGTCGCGCTGCGGGTCGGACACGACGAGGGCCACCGTCGGGGGTCCGTCGATCGGCTCGGCGCCGGCCCGGTCCCGCAGCGCGCGGTGTGCCGCCGCGGCGACCGTCTCCCCGTTGGCCGCATCGAGCACCACTCCGGGCAGTGCCCAGTCGCCCTGGTGGGGTTCGCGCTGCCGGCGCGCGAGGATGAGCCCCGGCTCCGCACCGGGGCTCACCGCGAAGACATCGACGCTCAGCCAGGTGGCCAGCGACTCAGCCATGACGGGCGTCCTCCTCGCCGGCGGCGTATGCCGCCCAATCACGTCGCACGGTAGCGCGCACCTCCGCGAAGGTCACCGGGTTGACGATGACGCCGTCCTCGAGCACCGTCCGCATGGCGTCCGTCTTCTCAACGGCGCCGGCCGCGCCCTGCACCAGCGTCAGTCGTCCCCGCTCGTCCCGGACCACGGCCAACCGGCCCCGTGCACTGCGCTTGCCCGGATCGGTGACCGGCGCCTTGGCGATGTCGCGGCCGCGACCGTCGATCTGCACCCAGGTCGCCTTCATGGCGATGGAGAAGGTGTCGCGCGTGACGTACTGGTAGGTGTAGGAACCGAATCCCAGTACCGGCGTGGTGGACACATAGCCCTGGCCCATCAGGTTGGCGGTGATGGCGTCGGCCCGGTCGTGGGTGATCGAGTCGCCGTAGATGACGCCGATGTGCGGATCCAGTTCCCGATAGCCGGCCGCGTTGACCGTGCCGCCGAACACCTCCCACAGCAGGTTCACCACACCCTTGCGCGCGGGGCTACCGGCCGGGGCCTGGGGGTCGCCGCACAGGATGCGTTCGGGATCACCGCTGTCGGGGCGGATCACCACCTTGCCGGCGCGCGCGGTGATCGTGTCTTTCAGCGTGGGCAGGATGCCGGTGCAGACGTGCCACAGGTCCCAGGTGTCGCTGACGATCGACACGATGCCGGTCGGATACAGGTCCAGCAACCGGGCGAAGGTGGCGACTTCGTCGTCCTGCGTGCCCGCACACATGACGCTGTGCTCGGTGGCCGGCACACTGCCGCCGATGATGCCGGCCGAGCCCGGGTAGTTCCGGTCGATCCAGCCCAGCGCGGGCAGGCAGTCGGTGCCGGTGAACGCCAGCAGGTGCGCGGCCCCCGACGCGGCGGCGGCCGCGCTGCCGGCCATCCCCCGGAACGAGAAGTCGTGCCCCTGCCAGTCCACCGCGGCCGGGTCGGCACCGGTGTCCCGCGCGCGGGCGTCCAGCAGCGTGCGGTTGCGCCACGCGGTAGTCGCCGACGTGATCGGCTGCCACAGCGCGGCCGACATCTCGGTCTCGATGTAGTTCGTCAGCCAAAAGAATTCGGGCGCGGTGTTCTCGACGGTCAGGTACGGCACGCCGACCGGGACGATGGTCCCTTCCGGCAGCGCCCGCACCCGCAGTGGCAGCCGGCCGTAGGCGTGCAGTTGCCGGATGTGTTCGGCACCAACGTCGTTGGGGCCCAGCACCTGCGTGACCCGGTCCACGTAGGCGCGGCACACGTCGTCGACGTCGGCGGCGAAGAAGGCGCTCCACCGCTGATTCAGGTCCCGCAGGTAGGCCTGCAAGCCGAAGAACGCCGTCCAGCTCACCCCTGGGATGCGGCTGCCGCGGGCCGTCAGGTTGGAATAGACGTACTCGGTGCCGACCGGGTACTGGCGGCGGTGGTCCAGCTTGTAGGCATCGGTGTCCATCAGGACATCCAGGGCCGCAATGGTTTCCGGCCGGTACGTGGTGGTTGCTTCGATGGTCATGAGGTCGGTCCTTGTCAGATCAGAGTGGCCAGGGCGCGGACGATGAACGGTTCCAGCGGTTGCACGTGCACGCCGTCGGGCGTGGCGCGGGAGTCGGTGCTCGTGACGGAGGCGTAGCCGGCGAGGTTCTCTCGCCAGCGTCCGGTGAAGCAGCCGTGGCTGACCCACAGGTGCAGCGCCAGTTCGGGGCGACTCGCCCGGATGGCTTCGGCCAAGCCGGCGAAGGTGCCGCCCCCGTCGCAGATGTCGTCGATGACCAGCAGTCGGCCCTGGCCCGGCAGTCCATCGGGAGCGACGAATCCCGACAGCTTGCCGGTGGCCGGATCACGTTGCTTCCCAGCGACATACAGCGGCACGCCCAGTCGGGACGCCACCCGCCCGGCACGGTCGCGGGCCCCCTTGTCGGGGGCGACGACGCCCGCCCAGCCCGGGTGGTGCGCGGCGCCGCATACGACCAGGTCCACGGCCTCGATGACAGTTACGGTCGCTCCCCCACGCCGGGCCTCGTCGGCCCAGACCGGCGAATGCGGATCCACCGTGACGATGTGTGCGATACCCGTGGCGGCGGTGAGCCGGGCGGCGACGCGCGCGTCGTCGGTCGGGTCGTGATCACCACGGGCCGACGGCAGGTACGGCGCCACCAGCACCGGAGCATCGGTCGATCGGTTGCGGTGGAAGGCCGCCCACTGCCCGGCTGCGGCGTAATCGATTGCGCCGCAGTGGCTCCAGATGACCGGGCGCAGTCCCGCGCCGAGCGGTTCGAGTTCCCGGACCGCAGTGTCGCCACCGGGGTAACTGGTGACGATTCCGGGTGCGGTCGACAGCACACCGCATTCGGTGTCGAAGACGTGGAATGTCGCGTTCATGACGATGACGGTAATAGATACGAACATAAATGTCCATATCTCTGTGACGGCCGTCATCGGTAAGCTGCCTCCATGGAGTTCGTGCTCATCCTGATCGTCATCGTGGCCATTGGGTTCTTCCTGTTCAGCAGGCAGAGCAAAGCCAACAAGGCGGCCGCGCTGGCCAACGCGAAAGCCGATGCCCGCCGCGTCATCGAGATGCTGGGCGGGCAGGTGTTCAATCTGACCGGCACGGACGAAGCCTCGCGCCAGGCCCTGGCCGATGCGTCCGAGCGCTACAACGCCGCCGCGTCGCAGATCGAACAGGCCACCACCGCCCAGCAGGCCGCGTTTGCGAAGCAGAGCGCGATGGAAGGGCTGTACTACGTGCGGGCCGCCCGGACCGCCATGGGCATCGACCCCGGTCCCCCGCTGCAGCAGCTGGCCGGCCAGCGCGGCGCGGGTGAGGTCACCGAGGATCGCCGAATCCAGTTCGACGGCAGGCAGATTCAGGCCTCACCGGGTCCGACGGCCGCCACCCCGAACTACTATCCCGGCGGCCGGGTCGCCGGTCGCCCGGTGCCCGAGGGCTGGTACTCCGAGCCGTGGTGGAAGCCGGCGCTGGTCGCCGGGGCCTGGGGCGTCGGTTCGGTGCTGCTGTTCGACGCGTTGTTCGACGGCATGCACGGAGTCAGTTACGGCGCATCGGGTTTCGAGTCCGGATACGGCTCGGGGTTCGACCAGGGCTACCAGCAGGGCCTCGACCAGAGCCAGTTCGCGGACTCCGGCCAGGGCCAGGACGTCAGCTGGAACGACAACAACGGCTGGGATGCCGGCAGTGGCGGTTGGGACTCCGGGAGCAGTGACTCGGGTAGCAGCTGCGGCGGTGGCGGCAGCAGCTGTGGCGGCGGTGGTTGCGGTGGCGGCTGCGGCGGTGGCGGCGACTAGCCTGCCGGCCCGTTACACCTGACAGTCGGGGCACCAGAACAGGTTTCGCCCCTCCATGACCTCGGTGCGGATGGTGGCGCCGCACACCCGGCACGCCTCCCCCGCCCGCCGGTACACATAGGTGCGCGGCCGGTCGGCGGCGTAGGACGGCGCGCCGTGGTCGTCTTCCGGACGCACCACGACGATCTTGCCGCGGCGCACCCCGACTTTCATGAGCGCGACGAGATCGGCCCACAGTTCGGCGAATTCGGCCTCGGTCAATTGGGTGCCGGGACGATGCGGTTCGATCCGGTGCCGGAACAGCAACTCGCTGCGGTACACGTTGCCGACACCGGCGATCACCGTCTGGTCCATCAGCATCGATCCGATTGACCTGCGGGACTTGCTGATTCGCGCCCAGGCCAAGCCGGGGTCGGCATCGCGGCGCAGCGGATCGGCACCGAGCCGGGCCACGACGTCATCGACGCCGCCCTCGTCGATCAGCTCGCACACCGTCGGGCCGCGCAGGTCGGTCCCGAATTCGGCCCCGAGCATGCGCATGCGCACCTGCCCCACGGGCGCGGTCATCGGCAGTGGCTGTTCGGTGAACGTGCCGTACAGCCCGAGGTGGACGTGCACCACCGCACCACCGTCGTAATGGTGGAACAGGTGCTTGCCCCAGGCGTCGGCCTTACGCAGCACCCGGCCGCTGACGGCGGCCGCGGCATCGGCGAACCGGCCCTGCGGACTGCTGACGACCACCGGCGCCCGCCCGAATCGCTGTTGGTGCAGGCGGGCCAACCGGTGGAGGGTATGCCCCTCCGGCACGGGTCAGGCCCGGGATCAGGCCGGAGCGCCCGGAACCTCGGGGGCCACGTGCGTCTTCTCGTACTCGGCCAGGATGTCGATGCGGCGCTGGTGCCGCTCGGCCTGCGACCACTCGGCGGCCAGGAAGGCGTCGACGATGGCAAAGGCCTCTTCGGTGCTGTGCATGCGGCCACCGATACCCATGACCTGCGCGTTGTTGTGCTCGCGGGCCAGCTGCGCGGTTTCGACACTCCACGCCAGCGCGCAGCGCACGCCCGGCACCTTGTTGGCGGCGATCTGCTCACCGTTGCCCGAGCCGCCGATCACGATGCCCAGGCTGCCCGGGTCCTCGACGGTGCGCTTGGCGGCGTCGATGCAGAACGCCGGGTAGTCGTCCTCCGCGTCGTAGGCGAAGGCACCGCAGTCGACGGCCTGGTGGCCGGCCGCGGTCAGGTGGTCGAGCAGGGCCTGCTTGAGTTCGTATCCGGCGTGGTCGGCTCCGAGATATACGCGCATGGCGCACATTCTGGCAGAACAGCGGCCCGGGACAGAATCAGCGGCTCAGCCGGAGGCGATCTTCGTGTCGCGGTCGATGGCCTCGGTGATCTGCTTGATGATCTCGGCCTGATCGGCGACGCCGTCGATGTTGATCTGCATGACGTACAGCCCGGTCCCGTCCTGGATGACGACGGTGTTCTGGGTGATGAGCTTGGTCACCCCGTTGGAGTTCCAGGAACCGGCGATCTGGAACGACTTGTGGCCGTCCACCGTCCCGGGCGTGCCGGTGTCGGTGGCAGCGAAACCCGGCAGGTTGTTCAGCTCACCCGGCGCGAAGTCGAGAATCTTCTGCGCATCGGCGTTCGGGCCGAGCCGGGAGATCAACGCCGTGGCGCTGGGCCGGTAGTTGCCGGCACTCGGGCCGTTGTAAACGATGGACTGGTACGCGAAAGCCGGCGTCTGCGGTCCGGCGTCGGCCCAGCCCGGCGGCATCGGCATCGTGACCACCGGTGCGCCGGGCTCGTTGCGGTGCACCAGCACTTCCGGAATGTTGTTGCTCTTCAGGTAGGTCGCGATGGTCTGGTAGTTACCGGGCGTCCCGACCAGCACCGGCGGCGCCGGCTTGTGCGACGACGACGGCGTGTCCGCGCCGGAACTCTGGGTGCTGGTTCCCGAGGCGTCCGAGGACCCGCTCGAGTCGTCACCGGAATTCACCAGGATCACACCGAGCAGCACCACGATGACGGCGGCGATGGCGCCCCCGATCACCCAGATCTTGGTCTTGCCGCCCGATGACTGGCCACGGCCCGGCTGCGTCTTGCCGATGTCGGCTGCGAGTTGCGAGTACGACGGCGGAGGCGCGCCGGGACGGCCCACTCCCGGCGCGCTGTGCGCTGCCGGGTCGGCGGGAATGACCGGCAACACCACTGTCGGCGACACCGTCTCGTGGGTCGGCCGGACAGGCCGCTGCGGCGGCAGGGGCGGGGGCGACGGCGGCAGCGGCTGCCGGTACGGCGGCGCCGACGGCGACGAATCCGGTTCCGGCCGAAACGGTTTCGGCTCAGGTGGCGGACCGACGGGGCCGCGCTGCGGTACCGGCGGCGGTGTCGGCTCCGAAACCGGCTCGATCGGCGGTTGCGGCACAGACGGCACGGGCGGCGCCGGCGGTTCCGGTGCCGGGGGCTGCGGGGCGGGCTCCTGGACGACCGGTTCGGGCTCGGGCTCCGGTGTGGGTGCCGGTTCGGGCTCGGGTGTGGGCTCAGGCCCGGGCGTGGGCTCGGCCGCCACGACCGGCGGCACCGGCGGCGGAGCGACCGGCGGCGGCGTCACCTCCGGGGCGGACGGCGGCTCGACGACCGGCGCCTCGGGCGCCACCGGGGTGACGGTCGGCAGCTTCAGTTCGGCGGTGCGCAGGTTGAGCGTGGGTGACTCGGTGACCAGTTCGGCCTGCCGCTCGAAGGCCCGCGCGAACTTGGTGCAGGAGTCGAAACGGTCCTCGGGCGACTTGCCCATGGCCTTGATCAGCACATCGTTCAGCGGCTCCAGCCACGGCTTGAGGTCGCTGGCCTTCGGAGGCGGCGCGCTGAGGTGCTGGCTGATCACCGCGATCTGGTTGGTGTCCTGGTACGGCGTCTGCCCGGTGAGCAACCGGTAGGCCGTCGCGGCCAGCGCGTACTGGTCGGCGCGGCCGTCGATCTCGCCGCCCATCAGCTGCTCGGGCGCCGAGTAGGAGACGGTGCCGATCGCCAGGTTGGCCGACGTCAGGCCCGTCACCTCACCGATCTGGCGGGCGATGCCGAAGTCGCTCAGCAGGATTCGCCGCTCGTCGGAGTCGATGTTGCTCAGCAGGATGTTGGCCGGCTTGATGTCGCGGTGCAGCAACCCGCGCTGGTGCGCGTAGTCCAGGGCCGAGCTCATGGCCTTGACGATGTCGACGACCAGCTCCAGCGGCAGCCCGTTCGGGTACTCGTACTTGACCAGCTGTGCGGCGTCGGTGCCGTCGACGTAGTCCATGGTGATCCACAGCCGGCCCTCGAACTCGCCGCGGTCGTGCAGGCCCACGATGTGCGGGTGCCACAGGCCCGCGGCGATGTTGGCTTCGCGCTCGAACCGGATGCGGAATTCGTCGTTGGCGGTGGCGGTTTCCCGCAGCACCTTCATGGCGTCGAGGCGGGGCAGCCTGGGATGCTGGACGAGGTACACATCGCCCATTCCCCCTGAGCCCAGCAACCGGCGCACGGTGTACCCGGCGAAGGTTGCGCCCGTCTCCAGCGACATCAGCGCATCCTACTCAAACCCGCACGTCGAAGGACGAAACTGTCCGTCGGCACGTCGCTCCCCACCAGTTGCATCGTTGTGGCTCATGTTTCGGATGTGTCTGGCCACCGTAACGCCGCCCAGACGTTCCTTGCGGAACGCCGACGAGATTACCTGGGCCGACCCTGGTGAGCGTGACTAGCGGCTGATTGCGCTCAGTCGAATTCGGGCGCCTCGTCGCGCGAGCGCTTGAGCTCCCAGAAGTGGGGGTAGGACGCGAAAATCACCGACGCGTCCCACAGCTTGCCGGCCTCTTCGCCACGCGGGATGCGCGACAGCACCGGACCGAAGAACGCGACGCCGTTGACGTGGATGGTCGGGGTGCCCACGTCGGGGCCGACGGCGTCCATGCCGGCGTGATGGCTCTTGCGCAGCGCCTCGTCGTACTTGTCGCTGGTGGCTGCTTCCGCGAGTTCGGCGGGCAGGCCGAGTTCTTCGAGGGACTCGGCGATGACCGCGGCGAAATCCTTGCTGCCCTGGTTGTGAATCCGGGTGCCCATCGCGGTGTACAGGGGCGCCAGCACGTCGGAGCCGACGGCCTCCTCCGCCGCGATGGCGACGCGGACCGGGCCCCAGGCCTTCTTCATCATCTCCTGGTACTGCTCGGGCAGGTCGCGGCCCTCGTTCAGCACCGCCAGGCTCATGACGTGGAACTGCACGTCGACATCGCGGACCTGCGCGACCTCGAGGATCCAGCGTGAGGTGATCCACGCCCACGGGCACAGCGGGTCGAACCAGAATCCCGCGACATCCTTGGATACGGCAGAGTCTTCGGTGGCGGCGTCTTTCGTGACGGCAGAGTCGGCCATTCGTCTTCCTTTTGCGGTCGGTACAGATCCCGTTGGCAACAACTATGCCCGGCGCCCCCATGTTCCCGGTCACGACCATCGGTTGTCCCCTAAGTTGGTGACGTGGCACTTCCGAACCTGACCCGCGACCAGGCCGCCGAGCGCGCCGCGCTGGTGACCGTTGACAACTACCGCATCGATCTGGACCTCACCGACGGTGCCGGCGCGCCGAGCGAGCGCACCTTCCGGTCGGTGACCACGGTGACGTTCAGCGCGCTGCCCGGCGCCAACACCGTCATCGACATCGCTGCCGACACCGTCCGCAGTGCGACCCTCAACGGGCTGCCCATCGACGTCTCCGGGTACGACGAATCGACTGGCGTACCGCTGGCCGGGCTCGCCGAGCAGAACGTGGTCGTGGTCGACGCGGACTGCCGCTATTCCAACACCGGCGAGGGGTTGCACCGCTTCGTCGACCCGGTCGACGGTGAGGTCTACCTCTACTCACAGTTCGAAACCGCCGACGCCAAGCGGATGTTCGCCTGCTTCGACCAGCCCGACCTCAAGGCCACCTTCGACGTGTCGGTCACCGCGCCGGCGCACTGGCAGGTGATCTCCAACGGGGCCGGCACGTCGGCCGGGGACGGCAAGCACACTTTCGCCACCACCCCCAAGATGAGCACGTACCTGGCGGCCCTCATCGCCGGCCCGTACGCCCGGTGGGACGACGTCTACGCCGACGAGCACGGGGACATCCCGCTGGGCATTTTCTGCCGCGCGTCGCTGGCCGAGTTCATGGACGCCGAGCGGCTGTTCACCGAGACCAAGCAGGGATTCTCCTTCTACCACAAGAACTTCGGGACGCCGTACGCGTTCGGCAAGTACGACCAGCTGTTCGTGCCGGAGTTCAACGCGGGTGCCATGGAGAACGCCGGTGCGGTGACGTTCCTGGAGGACTACGTCTTCCGGTCCAAGGTCACGCGCTACTCGTACGAGCGGCGCGCCGAGACCGTGCTGCACGAGATGGCCCACATGTGGTTCGGCGATCTCGTCACCATGCGGTGGTGGGATGACCTGTGGCTCAACGAGTCCTTCGCGACCTTCGCCTCGGTGCTGTGCCAGGCCGAGGCCACCGAGTACAAGCAGGCGTGGACCACCTTCGCGAATGTGGAGAAGTCCTGGGCCTACCGACAGGACCAGCTGCCGTCCACCCACCCGGTGGCAGCCGACATCCCCGACCTGGCCGCCGTCGAGGTCAACTTCGACGGCATCACCTACGCCAAGGGCGCCAGCGTGCTCAAGCAACTGGTGGCCTACGTCGGGTTGGAGCCGTTCCTGTCGGGCCTGCGCGACTACTTCCGCGATCATGCGTACGACAACGCCACGTTCGCGGATCTGCTTGGCGCGCTGGAGAAGTCGTCGGGCCGGGATCTGTCGGACTGGGGCCAGCAGTGGCTGAAGACCACGGGCCTGAACACGCTGCGCGCCGACTTCGACGTCGACGGCACCGGGGCTTTCACCCGGTTCGCCATCAACCAGAGCGGTGCGGCGCCGGGCGCCGGCGAGACGCGCGTGCACCGGCTCGCGGTCGGCATCTACGACGACGACGGCTCCGGCAAGCTCGTCCGGGTACACCGCGAGGAACTCGACGTCGAGGGCTCGGTCACGGATGTCCCTGCGCTGGTCGGGATTTCACGCGGCCAGCTGGTCCTGGTCAACGATGACGACCTGACCTACTGCTCGATGCGGCTCGATCCCGCGTCGCTGCAGACTGTGCTGAGCCGCATCGCCGACATCGACGACCCGCTCCCCCGCACGCTGGCGTGGTCGGCGGCCTGGGAGATGACGCGCGAAGCCGAGATGAAGGCGCGCGACTTCGTCGCCCTCGTGATGAGCGGGCTGCACGCCGAGTCCGAGGTGGGCGTCGCCCAGCGGCTGGTGCTGCAGGCGCAGACCGCGCTGACCTCGTACGCCGATCCGGTGTGGGCGGCCGAGATCGGCTGGCCCGCTTTCGGTGACGCGTTGCTCGACCTGGCGCGGGACTCGTCGCCGGGGTCGGACCACCAGCTGGCCTACATCAACGCACTGTGCACGTCGGTGCTGGCGCCCAACCACATCGCGGTGCTGTCGACGCTGTTGGACAACGAGCCCGCCGCGGTGAACATGACGGGTCTGGTGATCGACACCGATCTGCGCTGGCGCATCGTCACGGCGCTGACACGCGCCGGCGTCATCGACGCCGACGGCGGGCCGACGCCGTTCATCGACGCCGAGGCTCAGCAGGATCCGACGGCAGCCGGCCAGCGCAGTGCGGCGGCCGCGGCCGCCGCGCGCCCGCAGGCAGCGGTGAAAGAGGCTGCGTGGCAACGGGTCATCGAGGACGACACCCTGGCGAACATCACCACCCGCGCCATCGTCGGCGGCTTCGTGCAGCCCGGACAGACCGAGTTGCTCGACCCGTTCCGGGACCGCTACTTCGAGGCGATCTCCGGGGTGTGGGAGCGGCGGTCGAGTGAGGTGGCCCAGACCGTTGTCATCGGCCTGTACCCGTCGTGGGACATCAGCCAGGCCGGCCTCGACGCCGCCGACCTATTCCTCTCCGATCCGGAGATTCCGCCGGCACTGCGCCGCCTGGTGCTGGAAGGCCGTGCGGGAGTGGAGCGTTCGCTGCGCGCCCGCGCCTTCGACGTGAGCTGACGCGACTGCAGCGGCCGCACCTGACCATCGTCAGCTAGGTGCGGCCCTGCAGGATGCCTTCGATGTTGCGCTCGGCGAGCGCGGTGATGGTCATGAACGGGTTGCAGCCGAGGTGTCCGGGCATCAGTGACGCATCGTTGACGAACAGGTTGCGGTGGCCGTTCACCCGCCCGAACGCGTCGGTGGCCTTGCCCCGCACGCATCCACCCAGGGGATGAACAGTGTTGGGCGCGAACACTTTTCCACTGAACAGATCGTTGCGGTAGTCGACCTTGTTGGCCTTCAGGATCTTGTCGAACACCAGCCTCGCCCTGGCCTCGTTGTTGGCGGCGAAGGCGTCGGTCCACTGGATGGTCGCGGTGTCGGACTGGCGGTCGTAGGTGATGTCGGCCCGGTCACCGGTGTCGACCATGACGTAATACCCGAGCAGATACGTCTCCACCGGCAGCGGCATGGAGAACATGCTGGCGTACACCGGATTGTCCGGGTCGTCGCGGCCGTCGATGTTGATCATGCCCATCAGGGATTGCGTGGTGCCGGCCGGATCGCTCTTGGCCAGGTTGTGCCCGACCATCAGGTCACCGTTATTGCCGTAGCCCTTGCCGATCTGGTCGTTGAGCCGGGCCAGGTCACCGGTCTCCCGCGCCTTCAGTAGCAGCTTGGTGGTGCCGAGCACACCGGCCGCCAGATACAGCTGGTCACAACCGAATTCGGTCTTGGACAACTCTTTGCCCCAGCGGTCGATCTCGCGGGTGGACACCACGAACTCACCCGACCGTTCCTGGCGGATCGAGATGACCTCGGTCAGCGGGCGCAGCGTGACGTGGCCCGTTTTGAGCGCGTCGGCGATGTAGGTCTGGTCGACGCTGCCGAACCGGCCGTAGTTGTTTCCGAACTGCTGCTCGAACGCCAGCGACGATTGCGGCACCTGGCCGGCCGCCTCTTTCACCAGGTAGTCGAACGAGTAGGAGCTGCCGTTGTAGTCGACCTTGTAGCCGGCCGCCGCCGCGTACTTGCGGCCGGCGCGCGCGTACTGGAAGCAGGGCGTCTGCTCGAACCAGGCCATGTCGCGATAACTGATCTTCAGCGACGACTTGGCGCGTTCGACATAGGTGCGCAGGAACTCGTCGGCGCCGATGTCGGGGAACGCCTTGGCGACCTGACGCTGCGTCGGGATGGCCGCGATGCCCGCGTTGATCATCGAGCCGCCGCCGACAGCCAGGCCCCGGAAGACGTCGTGGGCGCCGTGTTTCACCTTCTGGCAGATGCCGGCCTGGATCGGCTGAGGCGACGGCGCGTGCTCTGCGACCTGCTCGACGGTGAAGCCACCGAAGGAGGTGACCAGACTCGGCGGAATCTTCGTGAACCAGCCCGCGCGGGTATCGGCGGGCAGCATCTTGGAGAACCGCTTGCCGTCGTCGTCGGGTTTGTCCCAGAGCCGGCCCTGTTCGATGACCAATGTCTCGACACCGGCCTGTCCCAGCCGCAGCGCAGAGACTCCCCCGCCGTAGCCGCTGCCGATCACGATGGCCGAGAAATGCTTCCGGGATTCGGTGCGGTCGCGGGATCTTTCGACGAGAGCCCCGATACCCACCGCGCCCGCGACGCCCGCCACCGCCGCACCGCCGAGAAACTGGCGCCGGCTGATCGGGCTCATCGGCTGCCTGCCGCGGCCGCGCCCCAGCACCGGATGCGTCGATGCCGGCCGTGCATCACTGCCAAGATCGTCCTTCCGCCTTACCGTCCAGCTAACCCGAAGCCAGTCGACTGCCGGCCTCCGAATAACGGATTCATCTCAAAAATTACACGATGCCACGGAGTTTCCGCCGCTGCGCGGTATCCGACTGCCCACCGCGTCGTCCGACCCGCGCGACGCCCGGTATGTCGTACATCACCCATATGCGTGTATGGCACTCTACCTGCAAGTTTGGTGGCGACAGCGCTGAACCGTCGACAGCTGCCCGGCCGCGGGCACCGAGGCCGGGCAACAGTCGCGAATACCCCCGCACGCTGACGACTCAAACAATTTGCTGGATAACGATGAGAAAACGGACAGGAACCGGCTCTGGCTACCGACTTCTATTTGCGCAAACGGCCGAATGCGGGTACGAATACGGGGTGTTGTCGGCATTGCGCGCGGGCCAGGAGGCATCGCAACCTCACGCGCCCGAGGCACCCGACACCCCCGCCGCCAAGTCGAAATGGCGCGATCCCAAGCGCTATGTGTGGCTGCTGGGCCCCATCACCCCCGGAATGGTCGGCCTGTCGTGGCTGCTGGTCTGGCTCACCGGCGTCGACGCGTTCTGGTGGACCGGGTCGCTGCTGACGTTCGGGCTCGTCCCCCTGCTCGACCACATCGTCGGCCCCGAGGCCGAGAAAGCCCCCGGCGACCTCCGCAGCCTGGAAGACGACCCGTTCTACCGGATCGCCACGCATCTGTTCCTGCCGGCGCAGTATCTATCGCTGATCTTCGGCTGCTGGCTGTGGGCCGGCGGCGGCTGGGTGACCATGTCGTTGGCCGACAAGCTCGGCCTCATGGCCGCGGTCGGGACGGTCGGCGGTATCGCCATCAACGCCGCGCACGAACTGGGCCACAAGCGCGGCATGTCCGAGCGTCGGCTCTCCAAGATCGCCTTGGCGCAGACCTGCTACGGCCACTTCTTCGTCGAGCACAACCGCGGCCACCACGTGCGGGTCGCGACGCCGGAGGATCCGGCAAGTTCGCGCCTCGGCGAGAGCCTGTACGCCTTCATCGGCCGGTCTGTCGTCGGCAGCCTGCGGTCGGCCTGGAAGCTGGAATGCGACCGCCTCGCCCGCGTGCACAAGTCCAAGTGGTCGCTGCACAACGAGGTCCTCAACGCCTGGCTGCTCAGCGTCATCCTGTTCATCGTCCTGGCGGTGTGGTTCGGACCCGTTGTGCTGCCGTGGCTGTTCGGCCAGGCCGTGATCGGCATCTTCCTGCTGGAGACGGTCAACTACCTCGAGCACTACGGCCTGCGGCGGCAGAAAATGCCCAACGGCCGGTACGAGCGGGTGCGGGCCGGTCACAGCTGGAACAGCAACACCGTGATCGCCAACGTCTTCCTGTTCCACCTGCAGCGGCACTCCGATCACCACGCCAACCCGATGCGTAGGTACCAGGCGCTGTGCCACGCCGATGAGGCGCCGCAGCTGCCAGGCGGTTACGGCACCATGCTGCTGCTGGCCATCTGCCCGCCGTTGTGGCGCCGGGTGATGGACCCCCGCGTCCTGGCCCACTACGACGGCGACATCAGCCGCACCGCGCTGCAGCCGGGATACGAGGCCCGGCTGCGCAAGCGCTACCCCGCCGCTCGCTGAACCACGCTGATCCTGCTGTCCCGGCGCATTCGCGCGAGTGGGCCGCGATTGGGCGATGCCCGCAGTCCCGGGTCGACCGCACCCCAGATAGCACGCTGCCGGGTGCGAACCAGTGGTCCGCACCCGGCAGGGTGAACGAATCAGGCCGGTGAGACGCCGGCGCTCAGCACGCGGACCGCGCTGATCAGGCCGTCCATCAGGTTGCCCTGCTTGAACGACGCAGCCGCCGCGGAAACCCCCAGCGGAGCGGCCTCTTCGATACCGCGACCGCGGACCTCGGCGCCGTAGACGACCTCGATGGCCTTCTGGTTCGGCGAGACGGCCAGCAGTACGGCGTTGTTCGGCGTCGGCACGGTGGCCAGCACCTCACGCGCGGTGGCGGCGGTGTCCGCACCCAGGTCGCCGATGTAGACGGCGAAGCGGGCGCCGGCGGCGCGCGAGCCGTACTTCAGGGCGTCGTCCAGGAACACCAGGTCCTTGACCGGGAACGGGTAGTGCACCGACAGCTCACCGGGTTCGGTGACGCCGGAGATGCGGCCGCTGTACGTGACGGCGTAGCCGTACGGCAGGTTGGCCGGATCGATGTTTGCGACCTCGGTCTGGCTACCACTTGCCACTTGCGCCACCTCCCACAGTCAGGTGCGAGTCATGGCCGCCGTGGCCGTGATCCGCCGGTTCCTCGGCCGCCCACAGGATCGGCGCGTGGGTCCACTTGTCGGTCATCTTGTAGGTGTCCGGATGCGGGCTCTTGCGCAGCAGGAACAGCGCGCCAAGCACCAGCAGCAGCGCCAGCGGCACCCCGCCGAGCAGCGAATGAGTAAGTGCAATGCTCACGCGCAAACCGTATCAGTACGCACACCGCTCACGCTGGGGACAGGGGCAATCCGCGCGTGGCTGTCAGGCGGCGCCTTCGCCGAGGTACCGCACCCAGGCCGGATCGAGCTCTTTGACCGCCGAAAGCAGGCGCCAATGCTGTCCTTTGGGCGGCAGGGGCACCGCGTGCAATGACCAGCCCAGCTCCGAGAGCAGCCGGTCGGCCTTGCGGTGGTTGCACGGACCACAGGCCGCGACGCAGTTCTCCCAGGAGTGCTCGCCACCGCGGCTGCGCGGCACGACGTGGTCGACGGTGTCGGCCTTGCCACCGCAGTACGCGCAGCGGAACCGGTCCCGGTGCATCAACGCTGCCCGCGTCATGGGAATGCGGGCCCGATATGGGACCCGCACATAACTACGCAGCCGGATGACCGACGGGACGGCGACCGCGCGGGTCGCCGAGTGTATGACGGGACCGGTCGGGTCGTCGTGCACCACATCGGCTTTGCCGCACAGCACCATGATCACAGCGCGACGCATGGGCAGCGCCGTCAACGGTTCGTAGGTCGAATTCAGCAGAAGGACGCGGCGGCGGCCCCAGAGTGAACCGTCGGCGGGACTCGACTCGACTGCGTGCAGGGGTGATGACAGTGCTGGGTTTGACACAGGCAAACCCACCGCGGCGCCGTGAAGTCTGTGGCCGCGGACCTTCCTCCGTTGCGACATACGTCCTCCGTGTTGACAGTTCACCACGGATCGGCAGCCAACGCACGAGAATTCCGGCGTGTTAGCTGGACCATCCGATGAACTTCACGTGACGAGTCCCGCGCGGAACGCACCGTCGCGTCCTCGTGGAGAATGGCGACCGTGACAGAGGTGCAACGGTCGTTCTACGACGAAGTCGGCGGAGCGGAGACCTTCGGGCTCCTGGTGTCGCGGTTCTACCAACAGGTCCGCGACGACGAGATCCTGCGCCCGCTGTATCCGGAGGACGACCTCGACGGCGCCGAGCACCGGCTGCGGATGTTCCTCGAGCAGTACTGGGGCGGTCCCCGGACCTACGGCCAGGAACGCGGCCATCCCCGGCTGCGGATGCGGCACGCCCCGTTCCGCATCGGTTTCCTCGAGCGCGACGCGTGGCTGCGGTGCATGCACAGCGCGCTCGCGTCGATCGGCCCCGAGACCATCGACGACGCACACCGGCAGGCGCTGCTCGACTACTTCGACATGGCCGCCCAGCACATGGTCAACTCGGCGTTCTGATGACAGATCCGCGGTGGTGGTCACGCGCGGTCTTCTATCAGCTCTACCCGCGCTCGTTCGCCGACAGCGACGGTGACGGCGTCGGCGATCTCGACGGCGTCACCGCGCACCTGGACCATCTGCGCGCACTGGGCGTCGACGCGCTGTGGCTCAACCCGGTGATGGTCTCCCCCATGGTCGATCACGGGTACGACGTCGCCGACCCGCGGGACGTCGATCCGCTGTTCGGCGGCATGGCGGCGCTCGATCGGTTGATCGCCGCCGCCGATGCGGCGGGCATCAGGGTCACCATGGACCTGGTCCCCAACCACACCAGCTCGGCGCATCCGTGGTTCCGGGCGGCCCTGGCCGCGGGTGCGGGCGGCCCGGAACGGGCCCGCTATCTGTTCCGGGACGGACGCGGGCCGGACGGCGCGCTGCCACCCAACAATTGGACGTCGGTGTTCGGTGGGCCTGCGTGGACCCGGGTGATCGAACCCGACGGGAGGCCCGGCCAGTGGTACCTGCACCTGTTCGATGCCGCACAGCCGGACCTGAATTGGGACAACCCGGAGATCGCCGCGGATCTGGAACGGACACTGCGGTTCTGGCTGGACCGCGGCGTCGCCGGATTCCGGATCGACGTGGCGCACGGGATGGCGAAACCGGCTGACCTGCCCGACATGGCCGACCCCGCCGCGGATTCTGACACCGCCATGCTGACATCCGAGTCAAATGATCCGCGGTTCAACAACGACGGTGTGCACGCCATTCACCGCGGCATCCGGACGGTGCTCGACGACTATCCCGAGGCAGCCACCGTCGGCGAGGTCTGGGTGTTCGACAACGAGGATTTCGCCAAGTACCTCCGCCCCGACGAGCTGCACCTGGGCTTCAATTTCCGTTTGGTGCGAGCCGATTTCACCGCGCCCGCCGTCCGCGAGGCGATCGAGAATTCCCTGGCGGCGGCCGCCCTGGCCGACTCCCCACCCACCTGGACGTTGTCCAACCATGACGTCGAACGCGAGGTCAGTCGTTACGGCGATGGCGCACAGGGACTTTCACGCGCCCGGGCGATGGCGCTGGTGATGCTGGCGCTGCCGGGGGCGGTATTCGTCTACAACGGCGAGGAACTCGGACTGCCCAACGTCGAGTTGCCCGACGACGTCCTGCAGGACCCCGTCTGGGAGCGGTCCGGCCACACCGAGCGGGGCCGCGACGGCTGCCGGGTGCCACTGCCCTGGTCCGGCGACAGCGCGCCGTACGGGTTCTCGTCGACCGCGCAGACCTGGCTGCCCATGCCCGAGGACTGGGGGCCGTTGACCGTCGCCGCACAGACGGACGACCCGGAGTCGACGCTGTCGCTCTTCCGGCGTGCCATCGAATTACGGCGGGGCCGAACGGTTTTGGGCCGTTCGGTGCAGTGGTTACCGACCGCGCCGGGGCTGCTGGCATTCCAGTGCGAGGACGGGCTCGTCTGTCTGCTGAATGCAGGCAGCACGACGGTCGACGTACCCGCCGGCCGGGTGGTGCTCGCCAGTGGGCCACTGTCCGACGGGCGAATGCCACCCGACACGGCCCTCTGGCTGGCCTAGGATCAACCCATGCCCGTCGATGCCAGCCGTGTCGCGGTGCGGATGTCCGCACCGACCGGTGACGCGCGGGCCGACCGCTGGCGTGCGCACCGCGCCAACGTCCGGGCGGAGCTGATCGAAGCCACGCTTGAGGCCATCGAGGAGTTCGGGCCCGACCTGTCGATCGACGACGTCGTCAAAACAGCCGGTGTGCCACGGCCCAAGCTGTATCGCTTCTTCACCGACAAGGAAACGTTGTTTGCCGCAGTCGGTGAGCGCATGCAGGAGCTGATCGTGCAACGCGTCATGCCGTGCTTCCATGTCACCGCGACAGCGTTGGAGCTCGTGCGTTCGGCGCTGGCCGCCTACATCGATCTGGTGGACGAGCGGCCCAATCTCTTTCGTTTCGTCGTCGGTTCACATTTCAGCGACGACCGTTCCCGCACCCAGCTACTCGAGAACGGCCGCAATCTGTCCACCGCGATGACCGACGTTCTCGCGGCCATGGTGCGTGCCCACGATGGCGAGACCGATCACCTGGAATACACCGCGGACGCGATCCTCGGCGCCGTGGCGCTCGGCGTTCTGCGCTGGCTCAACGAGCCGACGATCGGCAAAGACGAACTCATCGCGCAGTTGACCCCGGTGATCTGGGGTGCGGTGTCGGCGGCGGCCGCTGCCCGCGGTGTCGTCATCGCTCCCGATGAGCAGATGGCGTTGTTCGGCACTGCCGGCTGAACCGTCGGCCCTTCTGAACCGCACCCGCCGCTCAGAAAACGTCATTATCCAAAACCCTTGCGCAATGGCGCATGCCGTCGTAACTTCGAACTACTAGAACTCGCGGTACTAGTTACTGAATGTTCGAGGAAAGGCTGGCGGCATGGCCGTACGCAGTGAGCAACACACGTCAGCGCGGAACTCCCGGCCGGCCTATCCCCGGACCCGGCGAATCCGCTTCCGCTTCAACGAAGAAGTTGGGCGAAAGTACTTTGTCGCCGGCGACATGGTGTTCAGCCATTTCGTCGCCGGTCTCTCGGGGGCTTTTCCGCCCGGCGAGGAGGGCTTCATCCGGTCGGTCCGCCGGTTCGCCGACCGCATCACCGATCCCGAGCTCAAGAAACGGGTCGCCGGCTTCATCGGCCAGGAGTCGATGCATGGACAGGAACATCGGCACCTCAACGAGAAGCTGATCGCGATGGGCTACCCCATCGCGTGGTGGGATTCAGAATCCTTCAAAGACAAGCGGATTCGGTTCGAAGACCGGTTACCCCCGCATGTGCATCTGGCGCTGACGGCGGCCGCCGAGCACTACACCGCGGTGCTGGCCGAGCGAGTGTTGTCCAGTGACGAGCTGCAATCGATCCCGGCCGATCCCGAGGTGTGGCATCTGCTGAATTGGCATGCGCTGGAAGAACTCGAGCACAAGTCCGTCGCCTTCGACGTGTACCGCGCCGTCGGTGGTACCGAGCGCACCCGCATCGCCGTCATGGTGGCAGCGTGCGCTCTGCTGCTGCCGGTGACTCTTGTTTCCCTCGCCGTCTCGGTCGGGTCCGATCCGGTGGCGCGGCGCCGGCCCGTCCACTTGGCCCGCGAGACGTACGACCTGTTCACCGGGCCGATATTCAAGGGCCTGTTGCCCGATCTCGCGGTGTACCTGCGTCCCGGATTCCATCCGGACGACGTCGACACCAACGCACTGGCCCAGCAGTGGCGCGACACCCTCTTCGGCGCCGAGGGCATCCTCGTCGACCACCTGAAATAGCAGACACCACAGAAGGAATCGATCATGACCGCTGACCCCGCCACCCCGAATGGGACTGCCCTTCCGAAAGTTCGCCGGATGCGGTTCCGGTTCGGCGAGCCCGCGCCGCTGAAGCGCCACTTCGTCGAAGGCGACATCGTGTTCAGCCACCTGGTGGCGGTGCTGTCGGGATCGTTTCCGCCCGGCGAGGAGTCGTTCATCCGGTCCGTCCGCCGCTTCTCCGACCAGATCACCGACCCGGCGCTCAAGAAGCGTGTCGCCGGCTTCATCGGCCAGGAATCCGTGCACGGGCAGGAGCACCGCAAGCTGAACACTCAGCTGGCCGACATGGGTTATCCCCTCGTCCGCTTCTTGTTGTTCGCACCGAACAGCGTGCGGCAGAAGGCGATGGTCCGCATCGAGAACATGCTTCCGGCGAAGGTGCATCTGGCCATGACAGCCGCAGCCGAGCACTACACCGCGGTACTGGGCGCGCGGGTGCTGTCCAGGGAAGAACTGCAGGCAATCCCAGGCGATCCGGAAGTCTGGCACCTGTTGAACTGGCACGCCATGGAGGAGCTGGAGCACAAGTCGGTCGCCTTCGACGTCTACCGAGCGGTCGGGGGCTCTGAGCGCATTCGCATCACCGTCATGTGGTTCATGTACTACCTGATGATCCCGATCTTCACGGCCGCAGTGACGCTGTCAATACTGCTCGACCCGACCGCATGGCGACCGATCACGGTGGTGCGCCAGATGTTCGGACTTTTCCGTGGACCTCTCCTGCGGGGACTGCCCGCGGAGATTCATGAGTATCTGCGGCCCGGCTTCCACCCCGACGACGTGCCCACCGAGGAACTCCTCGCCCGCTGGCAGCACGACTTGTTCGGCGCTGACGGCGAACTCGTCGATCGCGTGCGATAGGCAGGTACCGGGTATGACCGCCAGCACTCAGTACGCACAGCAGCCCACCGCGGAACAACACCGACCTGACCACGAGGTCGTGATCGTCGGCGCCGGATTCGGCGGCATCGGCGCCGGTATCGCGCTCCAGCGCAAAGGGATCCACGACTTCGTCATCGTCGACAAGTGGGGCCACGTAGGCGGCACCTGGCACGCGAACACTTATCCCGGTGTGGCAGTGGACATCCCATCGGTCATCTACAGCTTCTCGTACGAGCAGCGCGGCGGCTGGTCAAGGGTTTTCGCCCCCGGCAACGAGTTGCGGGACTACGCCGACGACATGGTGGACAAGTACGGCCTGCGCGACAAGCTGCGGCTCAGCACGACCGTGACCGGAGCGACGTTCGATGAGCGGAACAGCATGTGGCGCTTGACGATCGACGGCGGCGCCGAGATCACCGGCCGCCATGTCGTGATGGCGGTCGGCGGGCTCGAACGGCCCAAACTGCCCGACATTCCCGGACTGCAGGATTTCGGCGGCGTGCTCATGCACACCGCGCTGTGGGATCACGACGTCGAACTGGCCGGCAAGCGGGTGGCCGTGATTGGCACGGGCGCGACGTCGCTGCAGCTGGTGCCAGCGATCGTCGACGAGGTGGCGCACCTGACCGTCTTCCAGCGCACGCCGATCTGGGTTTTCCCCAAGCCGGACAGCACGATTCACGGTGTCACCCGTGCGGTGCTGGAGGTCAGCCAGGTGCGGTCGGCGCTGCGCGCCGTCGGGACCGTCGCGACCGAGATCGGGATGGGCGGGATGCTCACCGGGCCGAGCTGGCTGGTCGAGGCCACGCGCAAGCTCGCGGAGGCACCCGTGCGGGCGTGGATGCGCAGCCAGATCACCGACCCGGCGACCAGGGAGAAACTGACTCCCCGCTACGGCCTGGGCTGTAAGCGACCGTCGATGTCCAACGACTATCTGAAGACGTTCAACCGCAGTGACGTCAGCCTGGTCACCGACTCCATCGAGCGCATCACCGAGACCGGCGTGGTGACGGCCGACGGCGTCGAGCACGGGGTCGACGTCCTCATCTGCGCGACCGGATTCAAGTTGTGGGAGCGGGATTCGGTACCGCCCTTCCCCGTCGCCGGCCGCGACGGGCTCGACGCCGCGGAGTTCTGGGCGGTCAACCGCTTCCAGGCCTATCAGGGCGTGTCCGTACCCGGCTTCCCGAACATGTTCATGATCACCGGACCCTACGGATTCGTGCTCGGGTCGTATCTGTGGATGATCGAAGCCACGGCAGCACATCTGAGCCGCGCCATTGCCGAGGCCAAACGCCGCGGCGCCCGAGAAGTCGAGATCCGGCGTGAGGTTCACGACGCCTATTTCCAGCACTGCTTGGCGCGCCAGAAACACAATGTCCTGTTCACACCGACCTGTGCCGGGTCCAACACCTATTACATCGATTATCACGGTGATTCCCCGTTCCGGCCGACGACGCACGGCGAGATGTACTGGCAGAACCGTCATTACGACCTCGACGTCTATCGGTACGGGTCCGGCAGCGCCGATGTCCACCACGTAGCCGCCACGTCGAAGGAAGCCGGATGAAGATCAACCAACTGGACCCACAACTGGTGGTCGTCACCGGCGCCGGCAGCGGCATCGGGCGCGCCACCGCGATCCGCTTCGCCAAACGCGGTGCGCACGTGGTGGTCTCCGACATCGATCTCGACTCGGCGGAAGCGACTGCCGCCATGATCAAGGGCGCCGGCCGCCGCGCGTCGGCCGTCCAGCTGGACGTTACCGACCCGGACGCCTGGGAGACATTCGCGCGCGGTGTGCGTGCCGACCATGGCGTGCCCGACGTCGTCGTCAACAACGCCGGCATTCTGGTCAGCGGTCCGTTCCTCGAACTGTCCGCGGCGGACTGGGACAAGCAACTCAGCGTGAACCTGATGGGTGTGGTGCACGGCTGCCGGGTGTTCGGTGCGCAGATGGCGGAGCGCGGGCGGGGCGGTCATATCGTCAACATCGCGTCCGCGGCGGCGTTCACGCCGACACCGGTCATGGCGCCGTACTCGGTGTCCAAGGCCGGGGTCAAGATGCTCAGCGAATGCCTGCGCCTCGAGCTCAAGCCGTACGGCATCGGGGTCAGCGCCATCTGCCCCGGCGTGATCAACACCAACATCGGCGACCGCACGGTGACCGTCGGCGTGGATCCCGCGCTCGTCGCGCAGGCGCAGCGCCTCACCAGGCAGCTGCAGGAGTTCGCCGAGATGCTGCCGTTCGCGCCCATGAGCCCCGACCTCGTGGCGCGCGCCGTGGTGCGGGCGGTCAGCTACGACCTCGCGGTGGTACCCGTGCGGGCCGAGGCCTGGCTGGGCTACGTCATGCACCGCGCCGCACCCGGTATCAATCGCCGTATGACACAGCCCTTCTCGTTCGAACTGCTCGAGAAGCTGGCCGGGCCGTTACTCGACCGAGTGGCGCCGGCGACCGCCACGAGGGAGGCCGTCCCGTCTCGCTAGAGTTGGTCATCAACCGCGGGAAAGGGTCGCCATGCTCGTCGATTTGTCTCACACCATTCGCGCGGGGCTGGTGACCTACCCGGGGCTGCCGGCACCATCGATCGATTCGCACCTGACGCGTGAAGCGTCTCGCGAGGTCTACGCCGCCGGCACCGAATTCGCGATCGGCGCGATCACCATGGTCGGCAACACGGGCACCTACATCGATTCGCCGTTCCACCGCTACGCGGACGGGGCGGACCTGGCCGGTCTCGACCTGAACACCTTGGTGGACCTGCCCGCGGTCGTCGTCCACCGACGGGACGTCGCGGCGCGGTCCGTCGATGTGTCCGAACTTCCCGATGACATCGACGCCGGCTGCGCGGTACTGATCGACACCGGGTGGGACCGACATTTCGGCACCGCGGCGTACGGCGTCGACGCACCGTTCCTGTCCGAGGCGGCCACCGACCATCTGGTGCGGCTCGGCGTGGCGCTGGTCGGCATCGACTCGGTGAACATCGACGACGCCAGTCCGGAATCGGCCGGCCGACGGCCCGTCCATACCGCCTTGTTGGGCAACGGTATTCACGTTGTCGAGCACCTCACCAATCTGGCGGCGCTACCCGCCCGGGGTGCGCGCTTCACCGCCGTCCCGCCGCGGGTCGAGGGCTTCGGCACGTTCCCGGTCCGGGCCTTCGCCACCGTTCCCGACTGACGGCACTCCCCGCCCGGTGTAGCCGATCGGACCCGCCGGCGTCGCGAACCGGAGGCGGCCGGACACGGCGCAGCAACGCCTGCGCCACCTGCCCGGCTAGTCGTCGGCGACGCCGAGCAACAGCCCCACCATGTCCCGCACCAGCTTTCCGGTGCGCTTGGGCGGTACTTCGCCGGCGAGCAGATGGCGCCGGACGGCAGCCAGCGGCAGGTCGAGCAAGGCGAACGCAAGTTGATCAGCGGGTCGGCCAGTTTCCTTGGCCAGCTGCCGAATCGCCTTGTCGATGTCGCGTTTGCTGCTTTCGTCCCGTGTCGCCAACTCCAGGCGGGCCGCCTCCGGCCACTGCTCCGGCTCGAATGTTCGCACCCCTGCCTGCAGCACAACAGCTTGCGACAGACGAGTACGACACCAGTCGACGATCCAGACCGCGGCGTCGACCGCACTGGCAGGCGTCGCCGGGTCGCCCAGGACGTCGAAATAGCCACGCTGAAAGTCGCCGGTCGTGCGGAACCACACGGCAGCCAATAGCGCTGCCCGGTCGGGAAACCGGTGGTAGATCGACCCGCTGGGCGCGGAGATTTCACGCGCCACCGCATTCATCGTCAGCGCGCGGACGCCGCCTTCGGCGAACAGGCGGGTCGCGGCGTCCACGACGTCATCCGCAGAGTGCCGCGGCGGTCTTCCCATGTATTAGAGATTATGCTCTAATACGGTTTTAGAGCAATAACTCTAAAACCGGCCGCTCTCGCCGGCCGCGTCCTATCGAGGGAGATCACCATGACGACACCCATCGACCTGGCCACCCGCCTGTACGCGGCATTCGCCGCGCACGACCCCGCCGGCCTCGCGGCGTTGCTGCACCCCGATTTCACCGGCCGGGTCAGCACCGGCATGCCGTTCAGTCTCGGCGGTGAGATCGACAGTCCCGAGAAGATGCTGCTGACCGTCTGGGGCGGGGCGGCGGCCCACTTCGAAACCACACCGCTGCCAGACGAATTCGTCGTCGCCGGTGAGGATCGCGTCATCGCGTTCGGCTACTACCGCGGCCGCAGCCGCGCCACCGGCAAGCCGTATTCCGCGGCATTCGTGCACGACATCACCGTCCGGGACGACAAGGTCGTCGGACTGATTCAGATCACCGATACCCAATGCTGGCATGACGCTCTCGTGGCGAGCTGACGTTTCACCGCCCTCGTCGCGGATCGCAGAATTCGGCGCCTTCCCGGTCCGCGCATACGCGAGCATGCCGGACCGACCGGGACTACCGTCGGCAACATGACCAGTTGGAAGGAATTCGCGGACGCTGCCCCGAGAATCGCAACCACCTTCGTCCGCCGGCACACCGCCACCGGAAACCTGTGCATGCTGGGCACCCTGCGCTCGGACGGATTTCCCCGGATCAGCCCCATGGAGCCGCGGTTCTTCGAAGACGAGTTATGGATCTCGGGCATGCCGAATACCACGAAATTCAACGACCTCGCCCGCGATCCACGCTTCTGCCTGCACACCGCGACCGTCGACACGCATGTCGGCGACGGCGACGCGAAACTCTGGGGTGTCGTTGAGGACGTGCAGGACAAGGCGCTGCATCGACGGTTCGCCGAGGCGCTGTACGAACAGACCGGCTTCGACATCCGCGGCCAGGAGTTCGAGCACTGCTATCGCGCCGACCTGGTCGGGGCGTCCGCGGTCGAGGTGGACGACGGACACCTCGACATCACGGTATGGAAGCCCGGCGAATCCGAACGCGTCGTCCGCAAGCACTGATCCGCTCCGGTCGCAACGCGACCGAGTCTGGCGATAGGCCTTGCTGATCTGAAACCAAGAAAAATGCCGCAACTGCTGCGATCTCGTGCGGTTCTCCGAGCCGCCCCCTGAATACCGATGTCCTGATACACCAACTGTCACCGATGTCCTGATACATCACAGGAAATTCGACCCCATCCCGTCTTGCTGTTCGAACGTTTGTTCGATAGAATGTGTTATGGGAATCGCACCAGATCTCCAATCGTTTCTCGACCAGCTGCGCGACGTGGTCATCCCCGATGACCTTGCAGGCGATGACGCCGTCAACGTGATGCGGGTACTGCTGCTAGCCCGAGGCGTGGTTGACCATCTCGCCGCGACGGTGACCGGGGTGCTGAACCGCTGCGGGGTGGCCGCCGGGCACGGGCGCACGCTGCGGGAGCTGTTGATGTCGCTGGGATGCGCACCGTCGGCGGCCGAGCGGCTGATCCGCGTCGGCGGCGCTTTGCCGATGCTGCCCACGCTCGCCGCGCACGCCGGCGATGGGGCGATCTCCGGTGAGCACGTCGATGCGATCGTCAAGGGCATCAACCACATTCAGGCGCGCGCACCCGGTGAGGTCGACGAGGAGGCCCGGTTTCGGCAGGTGACCGACCTGTTGGGGCAGTTCTTCTCCGGCGCCACCCCCGCCGACATCGGTGACCGCGCCCGAAAGCTGGGCAACCGCGTCGCCGCCGCCGAAGGTGGACTGCCGGCCGCCGAGGACCGCTCGGTCAACACCCTCGATCACCGCCTCACCAGCGACGGCAGGGTGCAGGTCCGCGCGGACCTGGATGCCGAAGTCGGCGCCAAACTGGTCGCCGCAGTGGAAGAGCTGTCGGCACCGCGACCCGAACCCGACGGCAGCCCCGACACCCGATCGGCTTCCCGGCGGCGGGCCGACGCACTCGAGACCCTGTTGGACATCGCCGCCCGCGGCGGCGACACAGCGTCCGCGCCGCGGACACAGCTGCTGGTGACCGTGCCCGCCGACACCCCGGACCTCGCCACATTGGAGTTCATCGGGTCGATCACCACCATGACCCTGGACCGACTCACCTGCGACACCACCGTCACCACCGTCGTCGTGGACGGCGAACAAGTACCCCTGGACATGGGCCGGGAGAAGCGCCTGTTCCCGGCGCATCTACGCAAAGCGTTGTATCTGCGTGACGGTGGCTGCATCAAATGCGGCGCGCCCCCGGGGCGTACCCATGCCCACCACATCGTGCACTGGACCCACCACGGCGAAACCTCACTGAGCAACGGCTGCCTACTCTGCCCAGCCTGCCACGCCAACATCCACCACGACGGCTGGGACGTCGTCATGGGCCTGGACAAACACCCCTGGCTCATCCCACCGGCCACCGTCGACCCACACCGAAAACCCATCCCCGCCTACAACCGCCGCACCATGCGACTCGACGCAGCCGCATAGCCGTCCCGCGCGCAACATGAAATCTGCTGTGCACCTTGATAACTCAATAGTGTTCCTGGACCTCGTGCTCGCGCGGCGGGTGGAAGTCACATCCGCCGCGCGAGCAGCCTCTCAACTTCGAAAGACTCCTAGGGCGACAACAGGATCGGCCCGCCACGGCGGCGGTACACCGAGCCGAACCGTGCGTCGATGCGCAGCCATGTCGGATGCACCCGAACCCGGACCACCTCGTTCTCCGGCAGCGGATCGGGCACGAAACCCATGGCGGTCAAAGCGAATACGCAACGCATCGGGATGCCCACCTCGATGTCGCCGGCGCTGACGGTGAGGACGTCCTGATCCAGCAGCGACGGTGGCGGCCCCTGCGGACCGCTGTGCTCCCGGGCCAGCTCGACGCCACGCTGAAACAACTCCAGCACCGCCGCCGCCGGCACATCATCGAGGTGGCTGAACCCGTCGTCGGGCGGCAACGCACCGCGCCACGCCGAGTCCATCGCGAAACCCGGATCGATCCGGCCCGAGCCGGGCAGCTCGTGGCTCAATGCATCGGCCCCGGCGCACAGGTCGGACGGCGCCACCCGCCCGCTCACCACGCGCGCGGCCAGCACCTCGAAACCTGTTGCCGCCCAAGCGACGACGACGTCCGCGCTCCGCGCCTTCAACCGCACCACGGCCGCCTCGTCGAGCCGCAGCACGCGCTCGACGAAGGTCGCCAGGTTCTGCGCCTGAGCGGCGTCGGCGAGCCAGATTCCGCGCTCGCTCATCGGCGCACTCTGCTGTTCACGCACGCGTTCATCGGGCGAAGCGCTGGAGGTACTCCCGCTGATGCGGGGCGATGCGCACCAGCATCTGCCGTTCGATGTTGAAGGTGGCGAGCTGGGTCTCCCCGATGACGGCCGGCTTGGAGTCAGGATCGGCGTGCGCCGACCGCACCTCGTAGCCCAGCGTGAAGTCGCAGGCCCGCAACCGGTTGGTCCAGATGGTCACCTGCAGTGGTGAATCGACAAGGCGCAGTTGGTCCTTGTACTTCACGTTGACTTCCGCGATCAGCAGCCCGGTGGTGGCGACGTCCTCGGCGAAGGGCTCGGTGAGGAACGGCACCCGCGCCTCTTCGAGGATGGTCACCATGGTGGCGTGGTTGACATGCTGATACATGTCGATATCCGACCAGCGCACCGGCACCGGCGTCGTGAAGCGTTCAGTCACCCGCCCATCATCCCTGATTGCCCGTTCCCGTCGTTCTCGTGGTCATGCTCCGCAGTTGCCGGGCGGCCACCGACAGCGTCGCCAGATCACGCACCTCGTCACCCAGGATCTCGGTCAGCGTCCGGCGGGCCCGCATGACGCGCGAACTGTTGGTCGACGCCCACTCGTGAATCTTCTGCTCACCGGTTTCGTCGACCTCGCCGACCGCCATCACGTCGACGCACAGCGACCGGATGGATCCGTAGATATCGTCACGAATCGCCAAGCGCGCCAACGAATGCCAGCGGTCGTTGCGGGTGAGTTCGGACACCGCGGTCAGCAGGTTGTCGATGCCCAGGTTGTCCGTCAGCGCGAAGTAAGTGTCGGCCACCTCGGCGGGCTCCCGCTCGGCGATGTCGGCGATGTCGATGACGTCCAGCAGGCTGTACTGGTACAGCCCGGTGGCCACCATGTAGGCCAGCTCCTTCGAGACGCCGGCGGCCTCGAACTGTGCGGCATCGGTCTCGGCGATGGCCTTGTCGTCGCCACGCAGCCACTGCGCCATCTGCGGGGTGAGCTCGGCCACCTTCGCCGCGAACCGGTTGGCCTCGGCGCCGACCGCCAGCGGCTGGGGCCGGTAGTTCAGCAGCCAGCGCCCGGCCCGGTCGATCAGGCGACGCAGATCCAGCGTCATGCGGTCGGTGACATCCACCGGGACGCCGGCCATGCCGGCCGCCCGGATGTTCCGCCACACCTCGTTGACCCGGAAAATCTTGTCCACCGCGACGTAGCTGCGGACCGCGTCGACCGGCCCGACGCCAACATCCTCGGCGACGCGGTAGGCGTAGGTGATGCCGGCGGTGTCGACGAGGTCGTTCACCAGCATCGTGGTGATGATCTCTCGGCGCAGCTGGTGCGACCGGATGTCCGCGGCGAACCGGTCCCGCAACTCCTCCGGGAAGTAGTCCGGCAGCCGACCGGCGAACACCTCCTGGTCGGGCAGGTCACTGGCCAGCACGTCTTCCTTGAGCGCGAGCTTCACGTGCGCCATCAAGGTGGCCAGCTCCGGGGAGGTCAGCCCCAGCCCGGTCTCCATCCGCCGACGGATCTCCTTGTCCGACGGCAGCGCCTCCAGCTCGCGGTTGAGCCCACGTTCTTTCGACAGGTCGCGGATCTGGGCGGCATGCACCGGCAGCAGGCTGGCGGCGTTGGCGCGGCTGGTGCCCATCAGGTCGTTCTGCGACATGTTGTCGGCGAGCACCAGACGGCCGACCTCGTCGGTCATCGACATCAGCAGGTCGGTGCGCTCGGCGGCCGCGACCTTGCCCGAGGTCACCAGGGCGTCGACCAGAATCTTGATGTTGACCTCGTGGTCGGAGCAGTCCACACCCGCCGAGTTGTCCATGGCGTCGGTGTTGATGTGGCCGCCGGCCAGATCGAATTCGATGCGGCCGCGCTGCGTCACACCGAGGTTGCCGCCTTCGCCAACCACCTTGGCGCGCACCTGATTTCCGTTGACCCGGATGGCGTCGTTGGCGCGGTCGCCGACGTCGGCGTCCGACTCGGTCTCGGCCTTGATGTAGGTGCCGATGCCGCCGTTCCAGAACAGGTCGACGGGCGCCAGCAGGATCGACTTCATCAGCGCCGGCGGCGTGAGCTCGGTGACGTCGGCGGCCAGGCCCAGCACCTCGCGCACCTGCGGGCTGATCGGGATCGACTTCTGGTCGCGGCTGTAGACGCCGCCGCCCTCGCTGATGAGCGATTTGTCGTAGTCGTCCCAGCTCGACCGCGGCAGCTTGAACATCCGGTCGCGCTCGACCCACGACCGGGCCGCATCGGGGTTCGGGTCCAGGAAGATGTGCCGGTGGTCGAATGCCGCCACCAGGCGAATGTGCTTGGACAGCAACATGCCATTGCCGAACACGTCACCGCTCATGTCGCCGACACCGACGACGGTGAAGTCCTGCGTCTGGGTGTCATGACCCATCTCGCGGAAGTGCCGCTTGACCGACTCCCAGGCGCCCTTGGCCGTGATGCCCATGGCCTTGTGGTCGTAGCCCACCGAACCGCCGGACGCGAACGCGTCGCCCAGCCAGAAGCCGTACGACTTGGCGACGTCGTTGGCGATGTCGGAGAACGTCGCGGTGCCCTTGTCGGCGGCGACCACCAGGTAGGCGTCGTCGCCGTCGCGGCGCACCACCTGAGCCGGCGGGACGACAGCGCCGGTGGCCGTCTCGACGTTGTCGGTGACGTCGAGCAGGCCGGCGATGAACAGCCGGTAGCAGGCGACGCCCTCGTTGCGGAGGGCATCGCGATCGGCGGCCGCGTCACCGGTGGGCACCGGCGGCGATTTGAGCACGAAGCCGCCCTTGGCGCCGACCGGCACGATGACGGCGTTCTTCACCGCCTGCGCCTTGACCAGGCCCAGGATCTCGGTGCGGAAGTCCTCCCGCCGGTCCGACCAGCGCAGGCCACCGCGGGCCACGTTGCCGAACCGCAGGTGCACGCCTTCGACCCGCGGCGAGTACACGAAGATCTCGTATTTCGGCCTGGGCAGCGGCAATTCGTCGATGAGCTGTGGATTGAGCTTGAACGACAACGCGTTTCGCTCTCGCGCCGAGCCCGGCGCCGTCACGTAGTAGTTGGTCCGCAGGGTGGCCTGCACCAGGGCCGCGAAGGCCCGCAGCACCCGGTCGGTGTCCAGGCTCACGAGGGCGTCGATGTCCGCCGCGACGGCGGCCGCCGCCGTTTGGGCGCGATCGGCCGCGTCGGCACCGGTCGGGTCGAACACCGCCTCGAAGAGTTCGACGAGAGACTTCGCGGTGCCCGGGTTGTCCCGCAGCACCGTCTCGATATGGGACTGGCTGTACGGAAAACCGGCCTGCCGCAAGTACTTCGCGTAGGCCCGCAGGATCGTCACCTGCTGCCACGTCAGGCCCGCGCCCAACACCAGCTCGTTGAACCGGTCGATCTCCACCTTGCCCTGCCAGATGGCGGTGACCGCGTCGGCGAAGCGGGTGGCGATGACTTCGCGTTCGGCTTCCGGTGCGTCGACGGTGGACTGGTGCCGGGAAATCTTGAACTGGTAGATCCACACCGGCATGCCGTCGGCGCGCACGACGTTGAACGGCTGCTCCTCCAGCACCACCACGCCCATGGACTGCAGCATCGGCAGCAACTCGCTCAGCGAGGCCGACCGGCCGGCCAGGTACCAGGTGAGTTGGGCGGTGCCGTCATCGTCGGGTCCGGCTTCGGGATAGTCCAGCACCAGTTTGACGCTGTCGTCCTGCAGCTGATCGATGATGCTGATGGCCTCGATGGCACCCGTCGGCGTGAACGCCTGCTTGTAGACCTCGGGGAACGCCACCGCATAGTGCTCGGCCTCGGCGCGCGTGATGGTGCCCGGTGTGACCGCACCGATCAGCCGGTCGCCCCAGGTGCGGGCGGCCTCGGTCAGCAGACCCTGGATACGGGTTTCGTTGGCGGCCGAGGTGTCGATACTCGCCGCGCTGGCGTTCTCGCCCAACCGGACCGTGAAATGCACCACGGCCCAGGGTGATTCGCTGACCCGGGCGGTGTACTCGATGCTCTCGCCGCCGAGTTCGCGCACCAGGATGTCCTGCATGGCCAGCCGCACGTCGGTGGTGTACCGGTCGCGCGGCAGGTACACCAGGCACGAGACGAAGTGGGCCAGCTTGTCGGCGCGCAGGAACAGCAGCGCACGCCGCCGCGAACCCAGGTCGATGACGGACTTCCCCATCGCGACGAGGTCGCGCGCGGTCAGCGAGAACAGCTCGGATCGCGGCACCGTCTGGATGATGTCCAGCATCAGCTGGCCGGGCCGGCTCGGATCACCTTGCGACAGCGCCAGCGCCTCGTTGACGCGCCGCGAGATCAGTGGAATCTCGAGCACATTGGCATTACCCGCGGTCACCGTGAACTGGCCGATGAAGCGGTGCTCACGCGCGGGCCCGTTCGGTCCCGCGCTCTCGCGCACCACCACGATGTACGGGTAGGCGCCGTAGCGCAGGTAGCTCGGCATGGTGGCCTGGGCCACCGCCAGCAGTTCGTCGTCGCCCGCGAGCGGTGGCAGCACGTCGGTGCGCAGCTTGGCCACGCCCAGCCGGGTCGCCGGGTCCACCTGGGCCTGCCCGTTCTCCACGGTGCACTGCTGGTAGCCCAGCAGGACGAAGTGCCCGTCGGCCAGCCAGCGCAGCAGGGCCGCGACGTCACGCCGGTCATAGCCGGGGAACCGGCCGTTGTGGTCGGCGTCGAGCGCGTTGGCCAGGCCGACGAGCGCGGCGTTCATCGCGGGCGTATCGAGTTGCACCGCGCGGGTGTCGGTCAGGGCATGCGGCAGCACGGCGGCCGCCTCGGCGACGGCCTTGCCGTCCCCCATGGTCGCCAACTGCACGTGAATCCAGGCCTCGTCGACGCCGTCGGCCGGGGCGCTGGGGTCACCCGCCGGACCCATCGCGACGACCTCGCCCGCCGCATCCCGCCGCACCCGGAACTCCGGACTCATGATCGCGGTGTAGGCGACACCGATGCGGTGCAGCAGCACCATCACCGAGTCCATCAGCAGCGCGCTGTGATCGGTCACGATCTGCAGCGCCGGGCCGAACCGGCCGGGATCGTCGGCGGGGTAGATCGCGACCAGCGTCTCCCCCGTCGACCGGCGATGACCGAGGCGATAATGCGCCGCCAGCAACTCCGGGGACACCCGGGTCGCCATTGCGACGTCGATCGGGGCGGTGACCCCACCGTCGGCCGGCGAACCGTCGTTGGGGCCGCGGTAGGTGAGCAGGTATGCCCGTGCGAGACCAGCGTTGCCGTCCGCACCGGCGGACCGCGTCGTACCGCTGAGTCCGCCCCGATTTTCCGTCATCCGACTTGCTCCTGACGTCGCGCCGTCGTGCCCCAATCGGCACGTACGTGCGACGTTAGTCGCGAGTCAGCTTGCGGTGGGTCACTCTGTGCGGACGCGCCGCTTCGATTCCAAGTCGTTCCACTTTGTTCTCTTCATAGGCACCGAAGTTGCCCTCGAACCAGAACCATTTGGCCTCGTCCTCGTCGTCACCTTCCCACGCGAGGATGTGGGTGCAGGTGCGGTCCAGGAACCAGCGGTCGTGGCTGATGACCACGGCGCAACCGGGGAACTGCTCGAGCGCGTTCTCCAGCGAAGACAGGGTTTCCACGTCCAGGTCGTTGGTCGGCTCGTCGAGCAGGATCAGGTTGCCGCCCTCTTTGAGGGTCAGCGCCAGGTTCAACCGGTTGCGCTCACCACCGGAGAGCACGCCGGCCGGCTTCTGCTGATCGGGTCCCTTGAAGCCGAACGCCGACACATAGGCCCGCGACGGGATCTCGTTCTGGCCGACCTCGATGTAGTCGAGCTTGTCGGAGACGACCTCCCAGACCGTCTTCTTCGGGTCGATGCCCGCGCGGCTCTGGTCGACGTACGACAGCTTGACCGTCTCACCGACCTTCACGGTGCCGCCGTCCGGCTGCTCGAGGCCGACGATGGTCTTGAAGAGCGTGGACTTACCGACACCGTTGGGGCCGATGACGCCGACGATGCCGTTACGCGGCAGGGTGAAGGACAGGTTCTCGATCAGGACGCGGTCGTCGAAACCCTTCTTCAGGTTGTCGACCTCCACCACGACGTTGCCCAGGCGCGGCGGCGTCGGAATCTGGATTTCCTCGAAGTCGAGCTTCCGCGTCTTCTCGGCCTCGGCGACCATCTCCTCGTAGCGTCCGAGGCGGGCCTTGTTCTTGGCCTGACGGGCCTTGGCACCGGAACGCACCCAGGCCAGCTCGTCCTTCAGCCGCTTCTGCAGCTTCTGGTCCTTCTTGCCCTGCACCTCGAGTCGCTCGGCCTTCTTCTCCAGGTACGTGGAGTAGTTGCCCTCGTACGGGTAGGCGCGGCCACGGTCGAGTTCGAGGATCCACTCGGCGACGTTGTCCAGGAAGTACCGGTCGTGGGTGACGGCCAGGATCGCGCCCTTGTAGTCGGCGAGGTGCTGTTCGAGCCAGTTCACGCTCTCGGCGTCCAGGTGGTTGGTGGGCTCGTCGAGCAGCAGCAGGTCGGGCTTGCTCAGCAGCAGCTTGCACAGCGCGACGCGGCGGCGCTCACCACCGGAGAGGTGGGTGACGGGCTCGTCCGGCGGCGGGCAGCGCAGGGCGTCCATGGCCTGTTCCAGCTGGGAGTCGATGTCCCAGGCGTCGGCGGCGTCGAGCTCCTCCTGGAGCTTGCCCATCTCTTCCATGAGCTCGTCGGTGTAGTCGGTGGCCATCAGCTCGGCGACCTCGTTGTACCGGTTGAGCTTGGCCTTCACCGCCACGCCGGCCTCGACGTTCTCGCGAACCGTCTTGGTCTCGTCGAGTTCGGGCTCCTGCATGAGGATGCCGACCGTGGCGCCGGGCGCCAGGAAGGCGTCGCCGTTGTTGGCCTTGTCGATGCCGGCCATGATCTTCAGGACGCTGGACTTACCGGCGCCGTTGGGGCCGACGACACCGATCTTCGCGCCGGGCAGGAAGTTCAGGGTGACGTCGTCGAGGATGACCTTGTCGCCGTGCGCCTTACGGACCTTGCGCATCGTGTAGATGAATTCGGCCATGCCGTCGTCATGCCTTTCGTTGGCTGTTCGTCGTAGCGCTAGCCCCGGCGCACTGGATCGGCGCGGTGCCGCGAAAACTCGCTGACCATCCTAGGCAAGCCGCCAAATCGCCCGCTGGCGCGGTCGGGGCGCCGCCGCGTGGGCGCCCCGACCTTTCCCTTATGCCGACAGCACCAACGCGTCCGAGTGCGCGGTCTCGGGCGACTCCGAGGCCACCTCGGGCTCCGCCTGCGGCCGCTCCGGCTCGATCGGGCTCGGGCGCCGGGGATCGATCTTGACCTGGCAGCGCGCCATGTCCGGACCGACGGATGTCGCCCTCACCTCCATCGACGACCGGCGATTGCCCTCCTTGTCCAGGTACTCGTTGGTGAAGATGTAGCCGACGACCACCACCGGGTCGCCTTTGAACAACCGGCCCGCCACCCCGTCGGCCACCCGGCCCCAGCAGTTGACCGTGACGTACAGCGAGTTGCCCGGCTCCCAGCCGTCGTCGGTCTTCTTCCGCGAATTGCTCGCCATCCGGAACGTCGCGAGGTTGTTCTCTCCGGCCCGGCGCGCGACGACGTCGGTGATCACGTTGCCGACCACGGTGAAGGGTGTCTCGAACATGTGCTTCTCCATCCATTTCGGTGTTGCCGGCGTTCTCGTCGGCCTGTGCGTCCATTGACCCGTCAGGCACCGACAAAAGAACCGGCGCCGCCCTCGGGGCGGCGCCGGTTGTGGATGAATCGCGAACTGTGGATAACCCGGGCGGGACTTACCCGGCCGGAGTCACTCCGCCTCGATCGCCTTCTTACCCTTGCGCCGCTGCAACTCCCGCAGGTCGAACTTGATCCAGCCGATCGAGTCGACGGTCGCCAGGTCCGCCAGGATCGCCCGCAGCTCGGCGAGGAAGGCCGTGCGCCGCTCCTCCAGATCGGGCGCCGCTTCGAGCAGCTTCTGGTCGGCGACCACCTGGCGCGCCGTGGTGAACAGCAGCGCCGACACCGACTCGTTGCTGCGGATCCGGCCCTGCGCGACGTACTGCCGGCCGATTCCGAGAGCCCGCTTGGTCAGGTCCTTCTCACTGATGTCGGGTGGCGTGCCCCTCAGCACGTCGGCGACCAGTTCGTACGCCTCCAGGAACGGCCGCAGCATGGCGCCGGCGATGATCGGGCGCTTGGCCCGCAGCATCGCGTAGATGGCCTCGCCGCCCTCGGCCAACTGCTGCTCGCAGTTGGCCTGCCACGACATCTCCTCCAGGATGTGCTCGCGGAACGACGCCGAGTCGGCGAAGTAGAACTCGAACTTGAGCAGGTCACGCAGCCGCATCACCTGCGACCAGAAGGCCTCCACCGGATCGGATTCCGCCTTGGCCGCGTGGGCCATGGCCAGCTCGACGATGGCGGTTTCCAGGAACGCGTCGATGGTCGTATTGCGGTAGAACGCCGCCTCGTGCTCGTCCTGCGGCGCGATGTACCAGACCGGCTGGCGGCCGCTGTCGACGGCGGTGATCGGATGACCGCCGGACATCGCGTCGAGCGCGGCCCGGACCCCCTCGGGGGTGCGCAACCGCAGCGCCGAATTGGTCATCGGAATCTGTTTGCGCTCAAGGTAATCCAGCGCATCCTGCAGGGTGTGGTGCAACTGGTCCAGCGTCAGCGCCAGGCCCCGGGTGGTCAGCAGCAGTGCCGACACCAGGCCGTTCGCGTTGATCGGCGTGGCCCGCAGGATGCGCCACGCCACCTCGAATGCCATCTTTTGCAGCGCAAGGCGTTTGAGCGCGGGATCGGTGGCCGCCGGACCGTCGGGCGGCCCCAGCTGCTCCCGCATCGACACCGCCTTGGGGAACCGCACGTAGATCTTGCCGAAGTTCCGGTCGCCCTGCGCCTTGATGTAGTGGTACAGCCAGCTCAGGCCTTCGGGCGTCTTCTCACCGCCGCGGGCGTACGCGGCGTACTCGGCAGTCTCGTGCAACTGGTCGAAACTGATGGAGACGGGCTGCAGCAGGATGTCCTCGCTGCGGCCGTCGAGGTAGGCGTCGGCGACGTACGCCAGCAGACCGAGCTTGGGCGGCAACATCTTTCCGGTCCGGGAGCGGGTGCCCTCGATGGACCAGTTGAGATTGAAGCGCTTCTCCACGATGTACCCGACGTACTCCTTGAGGACGTACTTGTACAACGGGTCGCCGGCGATGTTGCGGCGGATGAAGATGACGCCGGAGTGCCGGAAGATCGGCCCCATCAGACCGAACGCCAGGTTGATCCCGGCGAAGGTGTGCACCGGCGGCAGGCGGTTCTCCTGCATCGCCACGGGCACTATCACGCCGTCGAGGTACGACCGGTGCGAGAACAGCAGCACGGCGGGGTGCAGCTCCAGCGCATGCCGCATCGACTCGACCTGCTCGCGGTCGTAGTCCACGTTGGGGTCGAAACCCCGGCTGAAGATGGCGCGCCCGATCTTGGGGATGAAGTCGACGGAGAACCGGCTCCAGCCCGTCGACAGCTCGTCGAGCATCTCGCCGGCCTTCTCGACCGTCGCGCCCGGGATCTTCTCCAGGCCCTCCCGGAACCGGGCCGATGCCAGCACCTCGGGCTTGACCAGCCGGGGTGACTTGTATTCGGGCCCGAGCAGCCGCAACTCCACCCGCTCGATGGCGAGCTGTGCCCGGCGCAGCACGAACCGCGCGAATTCCCTTGGGTTTTCGGCGGTCGTGGTGTCTTTCCACTGCTGCCGCAACTGGCCCACCGTGGCGGGCTCACCGGCCACCACCCGGGCCCGCAGCGGGTCCTTGCGTAGGATGCGGCGCTGCAGCAGCTCCGGCGGCCGGTACCGGTCGCGGCCGGAGATCAACGAGACGATCTTGGAGCGCGTCGGCAGACCGGCGGGCACCCAGAACACCCGCACGGGAACCACCGAGCGGCCTTCGTCGGCGCCGAGCAGTTCCACCAGCCGGGCCAGCGTGCCGGGCGACGGCTCGCCCTCGGTCGGCAGCCGGAGCACCTCGAGGCGGGTATCCGGGTGCTGCTTGCGTTGATGGGCCAGCCAGTCGTTGAGCAGGTCCCACTCGGCGGCGGAGCCGACCGCGGTCAGCACCAGGGCGTCGTCCGTCGGGTCGAAGCTGGCGAGGTCGTCAGCGGTGTGCTTCACCGTCGACCCTTGGCGCTGCGCGGTGAATCGCCGCTGTCGTCACCCGAATCAGGTTGTGCGGCAGGCGCGGTCCGGTGGTACAGCGCGTTGTCGGGCACTTTGTCGTGCGGCCAGTTTCGGAGGGTGTCGAGATAGAGTTGCCGTACCTCCGCGATGCGCTCCGACAGGTCGTCGAGTGTCCAGTCCTCGACCGAGATCGGCGGATAGACGACGACGTCGACCTTGCCGGCGTGGAAGGTCGACGAATCGCGCGCGGCGATCACCTCCGCGTTGCGGATCACGATCGGCACGACGGGGATACCGGCCGCCATGGCCATCCGGAACGGTCCCTTCTTGAACTCGCCGACCTCGGTGGTGTCCAGGCGGGTGCCCTCGGGCGCGATCAGGATCGAAAGGCCTTTACGGGCAAGCTCTTCCATCTTGTGCAGGCTCTCGATGGCCGAGGCGGGATCGTCGCGGTCGATGAACGCGGCGTCCATGACCTTGCCGATGGTGCCCATGATCGGGTTGCTTTCCAGTTCCTTCTTGCCCACCGAGGTGAAGTTGTCGCTCACCAGGGCGCCGGCGATCATCGGGTCGGCCTGGTTACGGTGGTTGAAGATGAAGACCGCGGGCCGTTGCGCCCGCAGGTTCTCCGCGCCGAGCACGTTCAGGTCGATGCCGAGCGTCGCCATCAGCGCCTTGCTCCACGCCGAGGTGAAGAAGTTGACGCCCGTGCGCCGATTGCCGGTCAGCAGACCGAGCCCGAGGGCACCGGCGGCAACCGGAGCCAGGGAGGCGATGCCGGCGAAGGTCCGCAGCTGCGCGATGGGGCTACTGCCACTACGGCTGGAGAACTTCAGCACCGGCCAACCACGTTTGGCGGCAACGGATTCCAGCTTGGCAGCCGGGTTGGTGGGCCGCGGATTGCCGACCAGGTACATCAGGGCGACGTCTTCGTCACCGTCGGCGTAGAAGTAACTCTTCGCCAGATCGACACCGTTGTTTGCCGCGAAATGCTGTGCGGCGTTGGCCTTTCCGGGGCCCCACAGCACCGGCCTGACCACCTCACCGGTGATGAGTCCGTCCTCGTCGGTCTCGAACTTGTTGCAGAGCACGTTCTTGATGCCGAGGAAGTTCGCCACCGGTTCCACCTGGACCGTCAGCGCCGACGAGCTCAGCACGACGGTGTGCCCGCGCGCCTGGTGCGCGCGAACCAGCTCGCGCATCTCGGGATAAATCCGCTTCTTGATGTGCTGGATGAACAGCCGCTCGCCCAGCTCGTCGAGGTCGCTGAGCGAATTGCCGTTCAGCATCCGCGCGCCCCGGCCGATCAGGTCCTCGAACTCGGCGCGTCCCAGTTGATGGTTCACCGCGGCCTGCACCATGCCGATGAATTCACCGACGCCCATCTGGCGGCGACGCAACCGGTCCTGCGTCATGATGACGCCCGTGAACCCGGCTACCAGGGTGCCGTCCATGTCGAAGAACGCGCCGACCTCCGGCCCTTCGGGGCTGGCCAGAATCTCCGCCACCGAGCCCGGTAGCCGGGCGTTGCGGAACTCGCCCGCGTAGTCGTCGTCCGAACTCATTGTGCGGCACCCCCGTTCACTGCCGGCGCGGCCTGTTCGTGCGACAACTCGAACGACGCCGGAATGGCCCGGCCGTCGCCGCCCAGGGCCAGCACTTCGTTGAATCCGTCGAGCAGGCAACGCGCCCACAGCTCGGGATCATTGATCGATGCCCGGTCGTAGCGGGTGCTGATGGTGACCCAGCCGCTGCGGGAGATGAGCACCGCCATCATCGCGACGCCGGGCAGCGGCCCGATTCCGTAGTGCCGCACCACTTTTGCGCCCGCGATGTAGGTGTCGACCGGCGGACCGGGCACGTTGCTGGCCTGCACATCGGAATTGACCACCGAACCGGCCATGGACTCCAGCAGGGGGTCCGGCACCAGGTTCAGCAGCGGCGCGACGACGCCCACCACCTCGATGGCGCGCTCCTCGCGCTTGCGGGTCATCTGGGCGCGCACCTTCTGGATGCGCTTGCGCGGGTCGACGACGCCGATGGGCGCGGCGATGTTCACGCCGGCAAATCTGTTGCCACCGGCGGGGTCCGAGTCGGAGCGCACGTTCACCGGCACCGCCATGGGAAGCGACGCCACCGGGATGCCCTTGGCCTCGTGGTACCGGCGCAACGCGCCGCACAGCGCGGCGAGGTACGCGTCGTTGATGGAGCCCTCGGCCGCCTTGGAGGCCTTGTGCAGATCGCTGAACTTGATGTCGATCGCCTCGCTGCGCGACGCCAGACCACGTCGCCGTAGCACCGGCGACGGCGGCGCCGCGGGCGTCATCACCCGCCGGCTCGAGCGGACGTAGTCGACCACCCCGCCGACCGCGTCGGCCGGATCCCGCATCATGCGCCCGAGCAGCCCCGCCGCGCCGCGAGTGACATCGAGCATGTTGTTGGCGATGCCTTTCGGCAGCGCGTTGATGCCTTGGCGCGCAAGGTCATTCGGCGACAGATCTTCGGGGATCGGCAACGGCGCCGACGGCCGCGGCGCGGGATCCCGCTCGAGGTCGTAGAGGTTCGCGAACATCTCCATACTGCCGACACCGTCGGTGACGGCGTGGCTCATGTGCACGATGTTGGCGGCACCACCGCCCGGCAGCCCTTCGACCAACGTGGCCGTCCACAGCGGACGGGAGATGTCGAGCGGCGACTGCAGCGCCAGCTCGGCGAAATCGAAGACCTCACGCAGCGTGCCCGCGCCCGGGGCACGCACGCGGCGCACGTGAAAATCCAGATTGAAGTCGGGATCGACGACCCAGCGCGCCGCCGCCGTCGGCAGGCTCGGCATCACGACCTTCTGCCGCAGGCGGATGGCCTTGCGGGACGCCTGCTCGAAACGCGCGCGGTACCGCTCCCAGTCCGGCGTGACGTCCAGCAGTTCGACGCCCATGATGCCGGACCGCGTGCGGGGGTTGGCCTCCCCGCGATGCATCAACTGATCAACTGCACTCAACTCTTCGGGCAACCCGGCCGTGTCAAAGTCCGGCACGTCGCTCATGGCTGTCGCTCTCCTCCGTCGTTGCCCAGCGTTGGACCCTAACGCTAGTCCGCCGCCGGGAACGGTGCGGGCAATACCGCTGTTGCCATGGCCACTGTGCAGAGGCGTCGGGATAGACTTCGTGCGCGTTGCCTCCGTAGCTCAGTTGGATAGAGCAAGGGCCTTCTAATCCCTAGGTCGCAGGTTCGATTCCTGCCGGGGGCGCTTTCTGCTGGTACGGCCGCACGAGGTCGTCATCTGCATCCGTCTCGGCCTCGATGACCGTCCGTGACGGCGCCGTCCGCTCCCACAGCACCGCACCCACGCACGCCGTGACGACCCAGCCCGCACCGCTGATCCCGCACCAGGTGAGCAGCGCCATCGCCACGCCGATCGGCCCGAAGTCGTCCCACCCGCGCAGCAGCGGCGGGAAGATCAGCCGGGCGGCCAGCGGCAGGATGGTGCCCTCGATGACCACACCCGCCAAACCCGCGAACAGCAGCGCGCGCCACGCCCGGCCGCCGTCGCGCACCAGGAGCGCGGGTGTGATCGTCCAGAAGATCCAGACCGGGATCAGCGACACCACGAAGAGCAGAACCTGGCTCCACCCGTGGTGCTCGGCACCGAACGCGATTCGTTCACGGACCCCGATCATCGTCAGATACAGCACGAACCACGTCACGCCGCGCCACAACTTGCCGCCCCAGCCGAACGGTTCGCGGCGCCAGGCCTTGGCAAAGATGCCGGCGATGGTCATCGACATCGGGATGCCCCACACCAGGAAGCTGGCGACGCCGAAGAACGTCCAGTTGGACCGCAGGCCGGACGCACGGCCGAAGGCGGCTCGGACATGGTCGGTCAGCGGAGACGCCAGACCGAGCTGCCGGCTCACCACGACGCCGGGGCTGGCACTGTCGGCGAAGCCGGTGAGATAGCTGAACCCGATGATCGCCAGCGGGATGACCGTGGTGAACAGCTGGACCGACACCACGGTCCCCAGTGTGCCGCCGTCGATCTCGTTGAAGCGGTTGACGACGGCGACGATGGGCCGCAGTTGCCGCATCTCGGCCAGCTGCCGGTAGCGGTCCTCGACGCGCTGCCGCATTGCCGGTGATTCGGCGTCGTCGCTCATGCTCCCCCTCCTACGGACCCCGGGCATTGTGCCCGGTCGGGGGTGCTCTGCGCGCCGAAACGGCGCGAGGTGCGATCAGACCGTCTTCGTGACGCCGTAGTAGGCGACGATGTCGTCGGTGTCGGCGGTGGAGCTGGTCAGCGTGGCGTAGGAGCGCAGGAACGACTGCCCGAGGCAGCCGTCGACCTTGATGTGGACGTCCTTGAGCGTGATCCGGGCCGGCGCTGCCTTGAAGGACTTCTTGTCGACCGGAACCTGGGTCACCGTGCCGGGCTTCGGGTGGACCTCGATGCTGCCGACGAGCGGGAAGGTGACGCCGGTGGGGATGGCGCCGGTGAAGAGGTTCGCGTTGGCGGTCTGTGCACCGACCGACCCGACCAGACGGATCTGGCCCAGTTCGATACCGCAGCCGATCTGATAGCCGGCCTCCAGCGTGCCGCCTGTCAGGGTGCCTTTGCCCTTGCCCGTCACCGTGCCGGTGAACGTGCCACCCACCAGGTACTCGCGCGAGCTGACCGCGGTGGTCAGCGGCGCGATGGGCAGCTCGGTCTCATCCTTCGCCGCCACGGTCAACGTCCAGCCGTCCGGCGAGGTGACGGTGGCGGGTTCGTCGGAGACCACCACACCGGTATCCACCGGCGGACCCGCATCGCCGACCGGCGCGGGGTCGGCGAAGGCAGAGGTTGCCACCCCCAACGGGAGCAGCATGCCCACACCGGCAACCACGGCAAAACGCTTCAACATGAACTTCGGGTACCTCTCGTCACCAACTGCACAGCAATCGCACAGTTATGTCGCAGATGGTCGCGCATGTGAAGGTTTTGACTCACGTGAGTCAAAACACAGGCCATAGGCTGGGGTGGTGTCCGATCTCGTACTGACGCAGGTCATCGACCGCGTCGCACTCATCACGGTCAACGATCCCGACCGCCGCAACGCGGTGACCGCGCAGATGTCTGCCGGCCTGCGGGCCGCAATCACCGCCGCCGAGGCCGACCACGGCGTGCACGCCGTCGTCGTGACGGGCGCCGGCAAGGCGTTCTGCGCCGGCGCCGACCTGACGGCGTTGGGTGCCGCCACCGTCAACGGCCTGCGGGTCATCTACGACGGCTTCCTCGCGGTGGCCGACTGCACGCTGCCGACGATCGCCGCAGTGAACGGCCCGGCCGTCGGCGCCGGGCTCAACCTCGCTCTCGCCGCCGACGTCCGGATCGCCGGACCCGGGGCGGTCTTCGACCCACGGTTCCAGAAACTCGGCATTCACCCGGGCGGCGGCGCCACCTGGATGCTGCAGCGGGCCATCGGCCCCCAGGCCGCGCGGGCGGCGCTGCTGTTCGGCATGAAGTTCGACGCCGACGCCTCCGTGCGGCACGGCCTGGCGCTGGAGGTCGCCGACGACCCCGTCGCCGCGGCATTGGCCCTGGCCGCTGGTCCGGCCTCGGCGCCTCGCGAGGTGGTGTTGGCGACCAAGGCGTCGATGCGTGCGACGGACCACCCCGGCGTGCTGGACCACGAGCAGCACGCGAAAGCCGTCGACATCGAGATCGTCCCGCAGGCGGCGTCGATCGAGTCACCGGAATTCGCCGCCCGATTGGCTGCTGCCAAGCAGCGGTGATCAGGCGTCGAGGAGCGCCAGTTCGGGCGCCTCGATGAGCGCGCGCAGTTCGCCGAGGAACGCGGCCGCCCCGGCTCCGTCGGCGATCCGATGGTCGAAGGCACAGGTGAGCGTCATCGTCGGCCGCGCCACCACCGCACCGTCACGCACGACGGCACGGGGTTTGAGCGTGCCCATCCCGAGGATCGCCGCCTCCGGATAGTTGATGACGGGTACGCCCTCGTCCAGACCCAGCGCCCCGAAGTTCGACACGGTGAACGTCGAACCATGCAGTTCAACGGGTTTCAGCGTGCCGTCGCGCGCAGAGCGGATCAGCCCGTCCACTGCCCGGGCCAGGTCCCGCGTCGAGAGGCGTTCGGAGTCCCGGACCACCGGCACCAGCAATCCACGTGATGTCGCGACGCCGATGCCCAGGTGCACCGATTCGTGGAGGTGAACGCTCGCGCCGGGTTCGGCCGGCACCCAGGTGGCGTTGAACTCACGGTGGTGCCGCAGTGCGATGGTCAGCAGCCGCAGCGTCAGCACGAACGGCGTAACGGTGGCATCAGCACCGGCGAGGGTGTCGCGGACCCGTAGCAACTCGGCGCAGTCCACCTGAACCGACGCATGCGCATCCGGTATCTCCTTGCGTGACACCGACATCCGGCGCGCCATCTCGGCCTGCACGCCATTGACGGGAATCAGGTCGGCGTCGCCGGTCTGGTGCGCCGAGGCCAGCACGTCCTGGCGCGTGACGATGCCGTTCGGGCCCGACGGGGCCACCCCGGTCAGATCCACGTGCAGGTCTGCCGCCAGCTTGCGCACCCGCGGTTTGGCCCGGGGCCGGCGGCGGGTGGTGTCGAGATCAGCGTCCGCGCCGTACCCAACCAGCACGGGTTTGCGTTGCGGCGCCTCAGCTTTCGGCTCGTCGGCCGTCTGCTCGGGTCCGGGTTCAGCCGCCGCCGGCGCGTCGGTGGCGATGCGGACCAGCACGGCGCCCACCGCCAGCGTCTGCCCCTCAGCGCCACCGAGTTCTGTCACCACACCGGCGTACGGACTGGGTATCTCCACGGCCGCCTTGTTGGTCTCCACGGTGCACAACACCTGATTGAGTTCGACGGTGTCCCCCACAGCCACCGCCCAGCCCGTGATGGTCGCGTCTTCCAACCCTTCACCCAGGTCGGGGACCAGGAAGTCGTGTGTTGCGGTCATGGCTGGCTCATCGCCTTGTGCACGCAGTCCAGCAGCCGGTCGACACCGGGCAGCCACAGTTTCTCCAGCCGGGCGGGCGGATAGGGCGTGTCAAAGCCGGTGGCGCGCAACACGGGTGCCTCCAGGTCATAGAAGAGTTCTTCGGAGATCCGGGCGGCCAGTTCGGCGCCGAACCCCAGGGTTCGCGGCCCTTCGTGCATGACCACCGCGCGTCCGGTCTTGCGGATCGAGATCGCGATGGTGTCGAAGTCGAGCGGGTTCAGTGACCGCAGGTCGATGACCTCCAGGTCGTGGCCGTCCGCGAGATCGGCTGCCGCCAAGGCGGTGTCGACGAGCGAGCCGTAGGTGATGACGGTGACGTCGCGGCCGGCGCGCCGTACCGCGGCCTGCCCGATGGGTGGCGCGGGCACGCTGGTGTCCAGCTCGCCCTTGGTCCAGTACCGGCGTTTGGGCTCCAGGAAGATCACCGGGTCACGTGATGAGATGGCCTCCCGCAACAGCCAATACGCGTCCGACGGTGTCGACGGCACGACGACCTTCAACCCGGCGGTGTGCAGCCAGTACGACTCTGTCGATTCCGAATGGTGTTCCACCGCACCGATACCGCCGAACGACGGGATGCGGATGGTCACCGGCATGTCGACATCGCCATGGGTACGCATCCGGTACTTCGCGAGGTGGCTGACGATCTGGTCGAATGCCGGGGCCGCGAAGCCGTCGAACTGGATTTCGGGTACCGGCACCATGCCACGGATCGCCATGCCGATGGCGATGCCGACGATCGCCGACTCCGCCAGCGGCGTATCGAAACACCGCCCCTCCACGAAGGTTTCGTGCAGACCGTCGGTGACGCGGAAAACCCCGCCCAGTTTCGCGACGTCCTCGCCGAACACCAGCACCCGGTCATCGGCGGTCATGGCGTCGCGTAGCGCGCGATTGATGGCCTGCACCATCGACAATGTGGTGACCGTGGCGATTTCCCCTGCCGGCCGTCTCGGCTCGTCGGGCTCCGCGTCACCGGACCACGACGGTCGCTCGATGAGCTGCGTCATGTCAACCCTCCCAATCCAATTCGGCCAGCAACGCGTCGCGCTGCCGGGCCAGCTCGGGTGTGATGTCGGCGTAGACGTTGTCGAACATGTCCGCGACGTCGAAGTCCGGCGCGGTCAGAACCGCCTCGCGCAGGTCGGCGCGGAGTCGGCGCGAGCGATTCTCGACGTGCTCCTGCAGCCGGGACGTCCACACTCCGACCTGCTCCAGATACGCCCGGTAGCGCGCGATGGGATCGCGTGCCTCCCAGTACCTCAGCTCGTCGGGATCGCGGTAGCGGGTCGGGTCGTCGGACGTGGTGTGCGGCCCCATCCGGTAGGTGACGGCCTCGATCAACGTCGGCCCGTCGCCGCTGCGGGCGCGTTGCGCCGCCTCGGACATCACCGCGTAGCAGGCCAGCACATCGTTGCCGTCAACGCGGATGCCGGGCATGCCGTAGCCGATGGCGCGATGCGCGATCGACGGCCCCGCCTGCTGATGACGCACCGGCACCGAGATGGCCCACTGATTGTTCTGCACGAAGAACACACACGGCGCGGACGTGACGGCCGCGAAGTTGAGCGCCTCGTGCATGTCGCCTTCGGACGTGCCGCCGTCGCCGACGAACGCCACGGTCACCGAATCCTCCCCGAGCCGTTGCGCCGCCATCGCGGCGCCGACCGCGTGCAGACCGTGCGACCCGATGTCGATCGAGATTGGCGCACAGTGTTTCTCGGTGAAGCCCAGACCGCCGTGCCAGCGGCCCCGCCACACCGCGCTGATCTGGGCCGGCGTGATGCCGCGGACCAGCAGGGCGCCGAGCTCCCGGTACTGCGGGAACAGCCAGTCGGTCTTGCGCAGACAAGCCGCCGCACCCACCTGCGCGGCTTCCTGACCGCGGCACGAGGCGAACAACGCGAGTTCACCCTGCCGCTGCAGATTGACGAATTCGGCGTCGAGGTCGCGGGTGACGACCATCTCCTCGTACAGCCAGCCCAGTGTTTCGGGCGGCAGGTCGCGGCGATATCGCTCGTCGGAGGTGGGCGCGCCGTCGGGCGCGACCAGCTGTACGGGTTCAAGGTCCACCCGGTTGTCCAGGCCAGGGACCGACAGATCAGCCATACCGCCTCCTTTCGGTGACGGCATGTTCGGCCGTCAGTCCGCGAGAAGCTCAGCGCGGTGGCGACCAGGGCAACCCTCAGGTGGTGAGGGTCGCCGGCCGATGCCGGGGTGTGGCATCAGTCGGATGATCCGCTCTGCTCGCCGCAGTGCTGGGGCATCACCGCCATTATGCGCTCGAAGGCCATCTGGCCGCGGTTATCGCAGGTAACAGACTGGAGACGTGTCGGCCAGCCGGTGCGGGTCGGCGGCAATACGGCCAACTTGTCGCCCGAACGTATGAAATCGTTGTCATTTGCGCTGGTGACACGCGAATCGGCCCGAAACCTGTCGTTGCCGCGTGCTAAAACCGTCGCATCATCAACGTGGTAGCGCCAGAAGCGAGAACCGATGACACGTCCGAACCGCGCCGGCCCCGACGTCGCCGGGGCCGCAGCCGTACCAGTCCCCTGACCGCACGCGTACGTCAGCCTCATCATGTTTGACACCGGTACGGGCGCCGCACGCCGCAACTTCCTCGAGCACACGATGCACGTCAGTGTGTTCCTGCGGCACGGCGGGGCGCTGGTGGTGTACATCGTCGTGCTGGTCTCGGCGCCCCGGATCAGCGTGGCCGGCGTCGTCTTCGCCGGCCTGGCCGGCGCCTGGTCGCTGTACCGGCTGTTGACCCGCTCCGCGACGCCGCGCATCATCGCGATCGACTACGCCGTCACGCTCGCCGCGTGCCTGGTCCTGCCCGTCGCGGCAGCCGACGACCAGGTGTGCCCGTCGACCTGCGCCCCGATCACCATTGCCGGTACGGCCATCGCGAGCTTCACGGTGTTCGAACCCCTGCTCAACCTCGCGATGACCGCGGGCGTCGTGGCGGTGCTCGCGGCGGGCGCGGCATCGGTCGATGGGGTGCACGACCCCGGTCAATGGGTCAACGTCTATTACTTCGCCCTGCTGTGGGTGGCGGCGACACTGATCCGCATCCTGACGGTGCGCGTGGCCGAAAAAGTCGATGTGGCCCGCGCCGAGCGCCTCGCCGTCGAGCTCCGCCAGAAAGTCAACGCCGCCGTGCGCGATTACGACCGCGAGCAGATGCGGCTGCTCCACGACACCGTCGCCTCCACCTTGTTGGTGGTGGGCACCGGCACCGCGTTGTCGCCCGCGCGCGTCGCCGCCCAGGCGCGTCGCGATCTTCGCGTTTTCACCGAGACCTCCCAGACTCCGCCGCCCCCGGCCGATCTCGTTGCCGCCCTACATGATCACGCGACCCACACCGCGACACCCGTGAGCTACGCCGGTGTCACCGCGATGTGGGTGAACGGTGCGACGGCGGCGACCATCGCGGCTGCCGCACGCGAAGCCCTCACCAACGTCGACCGGCATTCCGGCGCCACCGCCGTCACCATCACCGTGCATCCCGGACGGATCCAGATCACCGACGACGGCTGTGGATTCGACCTCACCCGGCCGACGCGGGGACACGGCATCGCCGACTCCATCGTCGCCCGTATGCAGCAGCTCGGCGGCGTCGCGGAGATCACCACGCAGACCGGCCAGGGCACCTCGGTCGAATTACGTTGGCCCACAGCGGCATCGGCCAGCACCACTCCAGCACCTGACCCAGAACGGCTCATCGAGCGCGCCCACATGGGATACGGGCTGGGATTGGTCGCCTACGGGCTGGTGAACCTGCTGGTGACCGTGCCCGCATCCCTGAACGTCGCGGCCTACCCGCGCCTGCAATGGGCCCTCATCGCCGTCACGGCGGCAGCGACATTGTCGGCGATCCCCCGGGTGATGGGCCGGACCACACCGCGGGCCCGCTTCGGCATCATGACCCTCGTCATTGTTGCTCTGGTGCAGTCGATCTCGATGCCGATCAAGGACCTGGACCCCCAGCTGCAATGGGCGCAAGGCGCGATCGGCTGGTGCGTGCTGCCGCTGCTGCTCAGCGTCCGGCTCAGGTATGCGGTGGGCGTCCTGGTGTGGTGCTGGGTGGTGCCCGCCGTCTACGCGCTCATCAGGAATCCGTCGGCCCACACCATCGTCGACCTCGGATACGACACGGCGAGCGTCCTCGTCGCCGAACTCTGCGCTCTGGTCGTGGCCGACATGATCCGGCGGTCCGCGGCCGCCGCGTCTGCCGAGACCGAGAGTCACATGCGCCCGATTGCCGCAGCACACATCGCCGACGCAGTACAGGAGGAATACGACCGCCGCTACGCGGACCTCGCCGCCACCATTCAGCCCCTGCTGTCCGGCCTCGCCGACGGCGAACCGGTGGACGCCGAGACGCGAAGTCGCGCGCAACTCGAATACCAGCGGCTGCGTATCCTTTTCGACCAGTCATCCAGCTTCGAGCACGTACTGCTCCGCGAATTGCGTCCGCGCGTCGACGCGGCCCAGAACCGCGGCATCGCCGTTTCCGTCGACGTCCAGGGCGCGCTGCCGGCCATGGATGTGCCCACCGCGCGGCGGCTGGCCCGACTCGTCGACCAGGTTCTCCACGCCGCCGCCGCACCGGCGCGCATCACCGTGAGCGCCGAAACGGCCGCCGTCGAACTCAGCGTCATGTGCCACCGCGCGCGCCACGCCGATTTGCCGACGAAATCCAACGTCGACGACGAAGATGAATTCGACCTGACCACCCTCGATGACACGGTGTGGATCACCGTGCGCCACCCACTCCCAGGAAGACCTACCGAACATGTCCGCGCCGGCCAACCCACCTGAGCCCCTGGCCATCGCCGTTGTCGATGACCACGACGTCATCCACACCGGCGTCTCGGCCTGGTGCGCCCAGGCCGACCCACCCATCCGCGTCGCGTCCGACCACCTCGACGCCGAATCGTTCCTCGACGTCTACCCCAAGGCCGACGGCCAGTTGGCCGCGGTCATCCTGGACCTCGAATTGCGCAGCCGCCAGCCCGATTTCGACGCGGTCGCCGCCATCGTGGACGCGGGACACGCGGTGATCGTCTACTCGCACCTGGAGAACGCCGAGGTGATCCTGCGGTGCCTGGCCATAGGTGTGGTCACCTACCTCGCCAAGAGCGAAGGGCAGGGCCACCTCATCGAGGCCATCCGCGCGGCCAGCACCCACGAGCCGTACGTCGGTCCACGGATGGCCGCGGCCATCTGTTCGGACACCGACTCCGGCCGGCCCGGGCTCACCCAGCGCGAACGCGAAGTGCTGAAGGCCTGGTTCCAGACCGAGAGCAAGGACATCGTCGCCAAGCGCCTGCACCTTGCGCCGACCACCGTCCGGACCCACTTGCAGCGCGTCCGTGCCAAGTACGCCGCCGCAGGGCGGCCGGCGGCCACCAAAGCCCAGCTCGTCGCCCGCGCCGTGCAAGACGGCATCCTCAGCGTCGAAGACCTCTAGATCCCTACGGGGCCAGGGCGACGATCCGCTCGGCCCGGCGGAGCACCGGCATGTCGACCATCAGGCCGTCGTACTGGAACACGCCACGCTCCCGGGTCGCGGCGTCGAGGACCGCACGCGCCCAGGCGATCTCCTTCTCGGTCGGCGCATAGCCGTCCCGGATGACCGCGACCTGGGTCGGGTGGATGGCCACCTTGGCGTCGAATCCGACGGCCACGGCATCGTCGACCTCGGCGCGCAGGCCGTCCAGGTTCTTGATGTCCAGATAGACCGAGTCCAGTGCCAGCTTGCCGAAAGCCTTGGCCGCCAACAACGACTGCGACCGGACATGCTTGGCAACATCGCGGTAGCTGCCGTCGGGCCAGCGGTTGGCGGTGCCCCCGGTGGCTGCGAACAGGTCTTCGGCACCCCACATGACGGCGTAGGTGTTGTCCACCCGGGCGGTCTCGGTGACGGCGAGCGCACCGAGCGGGGTCTCGACGAGCACCACCACGTCCAGCGGCGCCAGCGCCCGAACCTGTTCGGCTGACTCGGTTTTGGCGAGCATCACCGTGGTGTACGGCGTTTTGGCCAGCGCCTCCAGATCCAGCGGGTGATCGGCGGTGTCCGACGGGTTCAGCCGCACCACCGTGCGGGCCGGGTCCAGCGGGGTGTCGATCAGTGCCTGGCGCGCGGCCGGCCGATCCTTCGCGGCACAGCCGTCCTCCAGGTCGAGGATCACCACATCGGCTGCGGCGGCGGCCTTCTCGAACCGCTCGGGCCGGTCCGCCGGGCAGAAGAGCCAGCCGGGGCCCGGGGCGTCCAAGCTCATGACTGCTCCGCCGGACGCTTACGCACCATCGTCTTGCGCGTGGCCGTCGCGACGATGTCGCCGTGCTGATTACGCCCGGTGTGGGCGAAGGTGACGATGCCCTCCCCCGGCCGGCTCTTGGACTCGCGCTTCTCGATGACCTCGGACTCCGCGTACAGCGTGTCGCCGTGGAAGAGCGGCCTCGGGAACGCGATGTCGGAAAAGCCGAGGTTCCCGACGATCGTGCCCTGCGTCAGCTGGGCGACCGAAAGGCCGACGAGCGTGGACAGCGTGAACATCGAATTCACCAGCCGCGCATGGAACGGCGGCAACGCGTCGGAGAACGCCGCGTCCAGGTGCAGCGCCTGCGTGTTCATGGTCAGCGTGGTGAACAGGACGTTGTCGGCTTCGGTGATGGTGCGGCCGGGCCGGTGCTGGTAGATGACGCCCGGCTGGAACTCCTCGTACCAGAGCCCGCGCTGCTCGATGACCCGCTTCTCGGTCACAGCCCCGCCTCACGCGCGATCAGCATCAGCTGGACTTCCGTTGTGCCCTCTCCGATTTCGAGGATCTTCGAATCGCGGTAGTGCCGGGCCACCGGGTACTCGTTCATGAAGCCGTAGCCGCCGAACACCTGGGTGGCATCGCGGGCGTTGTCCATCGCGGCCTCGCTGGCGATCATCTTGGCGATGCAGGCCGCCTTCTTGAACGGCTTGCCCGCCAGCATCAGCGCCGCGGCGTCGTAGTACGCCGTCCGGGCGACGTGCGCGCGGGCTTCCATGCGGGCGATCTTGAAAGCGATGGCCTGGTAGCCACCGATCTTGCGGCCGAACGCTTCTCGCTCCTTCGAGTACTTCACACACTCGTCGACGCAGCCCTGTGCCACACCGACCGACAGCGCGGCGATGGCGATGCGGCCCTCGTCGAGGATGCGCAGGAAGTTGGCGTAGCCGCGGCCGCGGTCACCGAGCAGGTTCTCGGCCGGCACGCGGACGTCGTCGAAGCTCAGCGGGTGGGTGTCCGAGGCATTCCAGCCGACCTTGTCGTAAGCGGGCTCGGCGGTGAAGCCCGGCGTCGGCACCGGAACCAGGATCGCCGAAATCTCCTTGTGCCCACCGGGCAGTTCGCCGGTCACGGCCGTCACGGTCACGAGTTTGGTGATGTCGGTCCCGGAGTTGGTGATGAACTGCTTGGAGCCGTTGATCACCCAGCTGTCGCCGTCCAGCTTGGCGGTGGTCTTGGTGGCACCGGCATCGCTGCCGCCGCCGGCCTCGGTCAAACCGAAGGCGCCCAAGGCCCTTCCGCTGGCCAACTGCGGAAGCCATTCCTGCTTCTGCGCCTCGGTGCCGAAGCGGTACACCGGCATGGCGCCCAGCCCGACACCCGCCTCCAGCGTGATGGCGACGCTCTGGTCCACCTTGCCAAGTTCTTCCAGGGCCAGGCACAGCGCGAAGTAGTCGCCGCCCATACCGCCGTATTCCTCGGGGAACGGCAGGCCGAACAGACCCATATCGGCCATGCCGTCGATGACCTCGTACGGGAAGGTGTGGTCCTTGTCGTGCTTGGCTGCTACCGGCGCGACGACGGTCTGCGCGAAGTCCCGGACCGTCTTGGCCAGTTGGGCATAGTGGTCGGGCAGGGTGCCGGTGGAAATAAAGTCGCTCATTTGGTCTCCTCGGTTGCAGCGGTAATCCGGGCCAACGGCTGGCCCACTTTGACCTGATCGCCCACGGCGACAAGCAGTTCCACAGTGCCGTCAACCGGCGACGACAACGCGTGTTCCATCTTCATGGCCTCGACGGTGACCACGACGTCACCGGCACCGACCGTCGACCCGTCTTCGACGCCAACAGCGACAACGGATCCGGGCATCGGGCTGACGATCTCGGCGTCGCCGCTGTGTTCGTCGTCGGCGCGGACCGGCGCCTCGCGCACGTCCTCGATGACGGTCGTGCGGCCGGCGCCGGCCAGCCACAGCCGGTGGTCCTCGACAGCGGTGAGGTATTCGGTGCGCAGGCCGTCAACCGTGACGGTCAGCCGGTCACCATCCAACGACGCTGCCACACTGCGTGGTTCGCCGTCTTCGATGCGTGCCGTGGCGCCGGCGGGTGTTCCGGTGAGGTGGACATGGTCGGTGCGGTCGCCGGCCCGCAGTCGGATGGTGGTCGGCGCATGCTCCCCGACCCGCCAGCCCGTCGGGGTCGCCCACAGCTCGCCGGCGTCCGACCAGCTGTGCAGCCAGCGGTACGCGGCCGCGGCGATGAATTCGTCGTCGCCGGCCTGCGCCGCAACGTAATCGCCGGTGCGACGGTCCAGCAGACCGGTATCAAGGCGCCCGGCAACAACATCCTCGTCGGCCAGCAGGAACCGCAGGAAGTCGATGTTGGTGCCGACACCCAGCACGGCGGTGTCGGCCAGTGCCCGATCCAGGCCGGTCAGCGCCGCCGTCCGATCCGGGCCGTAGGCGATGATCTTCGACAGCATCGGGTCGTAGTCGCTGCCGATCACCGATCCCGCTCGTATACCCGAATCCACTCGGGCAGAAGCGGGTTCAGCCAGCGCCAGCACCGTGCCGCCGGTCGGCAGGAAGTCGTGCGCCGGGTCTTCGGCGTACACGCGAGCCTCGATGGCATGGCCGGTCATCGTGATGTCGTCCTGGGCCACCGGCAGCGCCTCGCCGGCCGCCACCCGCACCTGCAGCTCGACCAGGTCGATGCCCGTGACCAGCTCGGTGACGGGGTGCTCCACCTGCAGGCGCGTGTTCATCTCCATGAAGAAGAACTCGTCCGGCCGGTCGGCGGAGACGATGAACTCGACGGTGCCCGCGCCGCGGTAGTCGACGCTGCGCGCGGTGTCACAGGCGGCCGCACCGATCCGTGCCCGCGTTGCCTCGTCCAGCACCGGCGACGGGGCCTCTTCGATGACTTTCTGGTGCCGGCGCTGCAGGCTGCACTCACGCTCGCCCAGATGCACGACGTTGCCGTGGCTGTCCGCGACGACCTGGACCTCGATGTGCCTGGGGTTCAACACGAATCGTTCCAGGAACAACGTGTCGTCACCGAATGCCGACGCCGCCTCGCGGCGGGCCGAGGCCAGCGCGGCGGGCAGCTCGGCGGCCGAATGCACCACGCGCATGCCCTTGCCGCCACCACCGGCGGACGGCTTCACCAGTACCGGGAAGCCCACTTCGGGAGCTCCGGTGATGAGCTCGTCGTCGGTGAGGCCGGGGCGCGAGATGCCGGGAACCACGGGCACCCCGAACGCCGACACCGCCGCCTTGGCGGTGATCTTGTCGCCCATGGTGCCGATGGCCTTGGCCGGCGGCCCGATGAAGACGATGCCCGCGTCGTGCAAGGCGGCGGCGAATTCGGCATTCTCCGAAAGGAATCCGTAGCCCGGGTGCACAGCCTGGGCGCCGGTGCGCCGGGCCGCGTCCACGATGGCCTCGATGCTCAGGTAGCTCTGGCGGGCCGGGGCCGGCCCGATGTTCACCGCGACGTCGGCCTCGAGCACGTGCCGGGCACCGGCGTCGGCGTCGCTGAACACCGCAACCGAACGAATCCCCATGGCCCGCAAGGTGCGGATGACGCGGACCGCGATCTCACCACGATTGGCAACCAGGACCGTATCGAAAGTTCTCATCTCACATCCTGAACACGCCGTAGGACACAGGCTCGAGCGGAGCCTGTGCGACAACTGAAAGAGCCAGTCCCAACACGGTTCTGGTGTCCGCCGGGTCGATGACGCCGTCGTCCCAGAGCCGGGCCGTCGAGTAGTACGGGTTGCCCTGATCCTCGTACTGCTGGCGGATCGGGGCCTTGATCGCCTCTTCTTCCTCCGGCGTCAGGTCGCCGCGCACGGTGGCCAGCACCGAGGCGGCCTGCTCGCCGCCCATCACCGAGATGCGGGCGTTGGGCCACATCCACAGGAAGCGCGGTGAATACGCGCGGCCACACATCGAGTAGTTGCCGGCGCCGTAGGAGCCACCGATGACGACAGTCAGCTTCGGCACGCGCGCGCACGCCACCGCGGTGACCATCTTGGCGCCGTGCTTGGCGATACCGCCGGCCTCGTAGTCGCGGCCCACCATGAAGCCGGAGATGTTCTGCAGGAACAGCAGCGGCACCGATCGCTTGTCGCACAGCTCGATGAAATGTGCGCCCTTCTGGGCGGATTCGCCGAACAGCACGCCGTTGTTCGCGATGATGCCCACGGGGTGGCCGTGGATGCGGGCGAAGCCGGTCACCAGCGTGGTGCCGTATTCGGCCTTGAATTCGGTGAATTCGCCGCCATCGACGATGCGGGTTATGACCTCGTGCACGTCGTACGGCACCTTGGAGTCGATCGGTACGACGTCGTAGAGCTCGGTCTGGTCGCACACGGCGTCCACCGTCGGGGCGACGTCCCACGGCGCCTGCGCACGCGGCCCGAACGTCGAGGCGATGCGGCGCACGATGCGCAGCGCGTCGCGGTCGTCGTGCGCCAGGTGGTCGGTGACGCCGGAGATCTTGGAGTGCAGGTCGCCACCGCCGAGGTCCTCGGCCGAAACCACCTCTCCGGTAGCGGCTTTCACCAGGGGCGGGCCGCCCAGGAAGATGGTGCCCTGGTTCCGGACGATGACGGCCTCGTCGCTCATCGCGGGGACGTACGCGCCACCGGCGGTGCAGGAGCCGAGCACCGCGGCGATCTGCGGGATACCCCGCGCCGACATGTTGGCCTGGTTGAAGAAGATGCGGCCGAAGTGTTCGCGGTCCGGGAACACCTCGTCCTGGCGGGGCAGGAACGCGCCGCCTGAGTCGACCAGATAGATGCACGGCAGCTGGTTCTGGCTGGCGATCTCCTGCGCCCGCAGGTGCTTCTTGACCGTGATCGGGTAGTACGTGCCACCTTTCACTGTCGCGTCGTTCGCGATGATCAGGCATTCGCGGCCCGAGACCCGGCCGATGCCGGCGATCATCCCGGCGCCCGGGCATTCGTCGTCGTACATGCCGCCCGCGGCCAGCGGCGCGATCTCCAGGAACGGACTGCCCGGATCGAGGAGCCCGTTGACCCGATCGCGCGGCAGCAGCTTGCCGCGGCCGACGTGACGCTCGCGGGAGCGCTCGGATCCGCCCAGCGCAGCGACGGCCAGCCTGTCCTTCAGATCGGCCACCAGTGCCAGGTGCTGCTCGCGATGCGATACCCGTTGGGAAACGCTCGGCGACATCGTCGCTCCATTCCACTTGAGTTAATGGCGAATAACCGAACGCGATGTTAGTCTTCATTAACTGAGTTGTCCAGACCGGGTTGGAGGTGTCCATGACGGCATCAGGGTCAGACGCCGAAACACCGCGCAGCCGAGCCAAATCCGACCGGCGCGGCCAGCTCGTCGCCGCCGCCGAACGGCTCATCGCCGAGCGTGGCTTCCTGGCCGTCCGCCTCGAGGACATCGGCTCCGCGGCCGGCATCAGCGGGCCCGCGATCTACCGCCACTTCCCCAACAAAGAAGCGCTCCTGGTCGAACTGCTGGTGAGCGTCAGCGCCCGACTGCACGAGGGGGGACGCGCGGTGGTCGCCGGCACCGACGATCCGTCGGAGGCGCTCGACGGCCTCATCGAGTTCCACCTCGACTTCGCGCTGGGCGAATCCGACCTGATCCGGATCCAGGACCGCGACCTGAACAACCTCCCCGACGCCGCCAAACGGCAGGTGCGGCGCTCGCAGCGCCAGTACGTCGAGATCTGGGTGGACGTGCTGCGCCGGCTCGACCCGTCGCGCAGCGAGACCGACGCCCGCACGATGGCGCACGCCGCATTCGGGCTCCTGAACTCGACCCCACACAGTGTCACCGCGGGCGGTGCCCGCAATTCGGCGGCAGCGGGCGGTGCCCGCACTTCGGCGGCGGCGGGCGGTGCCCGCAAGCAGGAAGAATCCTCGCGCGCAGTGCTGCGCGCCATGACCGTCGCCGCACTGGCTCCGCACCGCTGACCCAGCCGCTGGAACGTTCCCCCGGTCCACCGCGCGCCGCAGGTACCCTGCAAACATGAGGTGGGCATGACCGGATCGCGCGACGACGGGCTGGACGCCACCAAGAAACTCCCGGCCATGCCGACGGCCGGCTACCAGACCGACGCCTTCACCGATCCCTACGGTGTCACCGCACCGCCGAAGGTTCGCCGCCACAAGTGGCTGTTCCCGCTGGCCGGCGCGGTGCTGATCCTGGCCCTCTGTTCGGTGATCGCGCTGGTCATCGTCAACAGTTCCGAACAACAGACCCTCGTCGCCCCGCCGCCACTGCCGGTCCCGACGCAGGATCCGATGTCGTCGTCGACAACTGTGACCACCACCACGACGCCCGAGAGCAGTGAGCCCAGCGAAGCCGTCAGTCCTCCTGCCGCGGCCGCGCCGCCGGACGCCGAAAGCGGTGACACCGAAGCCGTGCTGTACGCCGTGATCGGCAAGGGTCGAGCCGTGAGCATCACGTACGTCGACACCGGTGGGGTGCTGCAGACGGAGTTCAACGTGCCCCTGCCGTGGACCAAAGAGGTGCAGCTGAACCGGCCGGCGGCGCGCTCGGCCAGCGTCAGCATCGTCAACGCCGGACGCGGCATCGCCTGCACCATCTCGGTCGACGGCACCCAGATTCAGCAGCGCGAAGGCGCGGGTCTCACGGTGTGCCGCCAGGCCGGCAAACGCGGCCGCGGGCACGGGGCCTAACGCCGCGCCGGCACCTTCACCAACAGCATTCCGACGAGCCCGATCCCCAGGACCGTGCACAGGCCGCCCAGGCCCGCGCGCGTCGTCGCGAAGATGTCGATGAACATCGAGAACAACCACGGCGACAAGACGTGCGCCGCCCGGCCCGTGGTGGTGTAGAGCCCGAAGGCCACGCCCTCCTTGCCGTCCGCCGAGATGCGGAGCATCAAGTTCCGCGACGCCGACTGGGTGGGGCCCACGAACAGACACAGCGTCAGGCCGCAGATCCAGAAGGCCAGCGGGCCGGACAGGAACATCAGCGTGATGCCCACCGCGACCATCGCAGTGAGCGAGCCCACGATGACGCGCTTGGAACCGATCCGGTCGTCGAGCATGCCGCCCAGCGCCGCGCCCAGTGCCGCGATGGTGAACGCACCGGCCCCGAACAACGGCACGCTCGTCGGTGCCAGCCCGTAGACGCTGACGCCCACCACCGGGCCGAAGATCGAGATGCCCGTCAGGCCGTCGCGGAAGATGGCGCTGGAGAGCAGGTAGTAGACGACGTTGCGGTCACGTCGCCACTCCGCGACGACCTCCGTCCACAACCGGCGGTAGGCGCCGAAGAATCCGACGGCCGGGGTGCCGTCGTGCGGCGGCGACTTCACCGTCAGCAGCAACGGCAGCGCGAAGATGACGAACCACGCCGCGGCCGCCAGGACCGCGTACCGGTCGGGTTTGCCGTCCGAGTTCGGCACACCCAGGAGCCCGAGGGTGTCGCCGCTGCCGGACTTGAGCCCCACGAAGACCAGGAGCAGCAGCACGACGCTGCCGAAAAACCCTGCCGCCAAGCCGAATCCAGAGACCCGGCCCGACGTCATCGGCGTCGACAACTGGCGCAGCATCGCGTTGTACGGGACGGTCGCGAGGTCCATGCAGGCTGCCGTGGCGGCCAACAACGCCAGGCCGATCCACAGGTAGTGGTAGTCGGGCTTGATGAACGTCATCGATGCCGTCAGCACCACCACGGCGCCCGTCAGCGCCGCGAGCGTGCGCCGCCGCCGGTACGCGGCGTCGACCATCACGCCCGTCACCGGCGCCAGCAACGCCACCGCGATGCCCGCCACGAGAACCGCGCGCCCCAGCCAGCTCTCCGGCGTCGTCGACCCGGGCAGCCCTTTGCCGACCTCGGAGATGAGGTAGATGTTGAAACCGAAGGTCGTGACGATGGCGTTCACGCCCGTGGCACCGGAGTCCCACAGTGCCCAGGCGGCGACACGACCCCGGCCGACGGCCGGGCTGGGGCTACGCGTGGCCCGTCGATTCGCTCGGCAAGCCTCGCTCATGCGCCCACTCTATTGGTCCCTACGATTGCACCCATGCCTGTACCCGCTCCCAGTCCCGACGCCCGCGCCGTCGTCACCGGCGCCTCTCAGAACATCGGTGAAGCGCTGGCGGCCGAACTCGCCGCCCGCGGCCACCACCTGATCATCACGGCCCGCCGCGGCGACGTGCTGGCCGAGGTCGCCCAGCGCATCACCGACAGGTACGGCGTCACCGTCGAGGTGCGGGCCTGCGACCTGACCGACCCTGCCGACCGCGACAAGCTCTGTGCGGAACTGGCCGAGCGCAACATCTCGATTCTGTGCGCCAACGCCGGCACCGCGACGTTCGGTGCCGTCGCCGACCTGCCCGCCGAGGGCGAGAAGGCCCAGGTGCAGCTCAACGTGCAGGGCGTGCACGACCTGGTGCTCGCCGTGCTGCCCGGCATGATCGCGCGCAAGGGTGGCGGCATCCTGATCTCCGGTTCGGCCGCGGGCAACTCGCCCATCCCGAACAACGCGACCTACGCCGCGTCCAAGGCGTTCGCCAACACCTTCAGCGAGTCGCTGCGCGGCGAGCTCAAGCCGCACGGCATCAACGTCACGCTGCTGGCGCCCGGCCCGGTGCGCACCGAGCTGCCCGACCCCTCGGAGCAGTCACTCGTCGAGCGCCTGATCCCTGACTTCCTGTGGATCGACACCGAGTACACCGCCCGGATTTCGCTGGACGGGCTGGAGAAGAACAAGATGCGCGTCGTGCCAGGTCTGACCTCGAAGGCCATGTCGACCGCGAGCGGCTACGCCCCGCGCGCGATCGTCGCGCCCATCGTCGGCGCCGTCTACAAGAAGCTCGGCGGGTCGTAAAGCCGGCGGCCGCGCCGAAAAGGACCGAATGGCTGCTAATCGGCGCCGCCAACGACCATTTGGCCCTTCTCGCCACGCTTCCAACTGAACCGGCCTACCGCCGGCGCGTCGTGCCGAACAGGCTGCGGGTGATCTCGCGGCCTGCCACGGTCGCCGCCGAACGCAGGAAGCTCTTGAACGCCGAGCTCTGCAGCACCTCCGACACCATGCCGGGTCCTTCGGCCTCCACCTCGACGCGGCCGGATGCGGTGAGGTCGGGCTCTTCGGCCGGTGCCGGAGCGGGAGCCGCGTCCGGGGCCGCAGGCGGCGCATCGTCCGGCGCCGGCCGCGCCGACAGCCGCTCGTGGGCCGAGTCGCGATCGACTGTCGCCCCGTAAGTCGCCTGCAACGGGCTGGCCTTGGCAGCGGCAGCAATGGCGTCGGGGCCGATGGTGCCCATGAGCGACCGCGGCGCGCGCAGCCGGGTCCATGCCACCGGGGTCGGCGCACCCACCTCGGACAACACCGTGACGACGGCCTCGCCGATCCCGAGCGACGTGAGCGCCGACTCCAGGTCGTAGACGGTCGACTTCGGGTACGTCCGGACCGTTTTGGTCAGAGCCTTCTGGTCATCGGGAGTGAAGGCGCGAATGGCGTGCTGGACGCGCGCACCCAGCTGGCTGAGCACGTCGTTGGGAATGTCGGTCGGCAGCTGGGTGCAGAAGAAGACGCCGACGCCCTTGGAGCGGATCAGCTTGACGGTCTGCTCGACCTGGTCCAGGAACGCCTTGGACGCGTCGGCGAACAGCAGGTGCGCCTCGTCGAAGAAGAAGACCAGCTTCGGCTTGTCCGCGTCACCGATCTCGGGCAGCGTGGTGAACAGGTCCGCCAGTACCCACATGAGGAACGTCGAGAACAACACCGGACGGGCGGCCTGGCTGCCCAGCTCCAGCAGCGTGATGATGCCGCGGCCCTGCGCGTCCAGACGCATCAGGTCCTCGGGCTTGAGTTCGGGCAGTCCGAAGAACGTGTCTCCGCCCTCGGCCTCGAGGTTGATCAGCGCACGCAAGATCACGCCCGCGGTGGCCGGCGACACCGCACCGAGCGCCTTGAGCTCCTCTTTGCCGTCATCACTGGTCAGGAACTGGATGACGCCGCGCAGATCCTTCAGGTCATCGAGGAGCAGACCCTTCTGGTCAGCCCAGTGGAAGATCAGCCCGAGCGTCGACTCCTGAGTCTGATTGAGCCCCAACACCTTCGACAACAGGATGGGCCCGAAGCTGGTGACGGTCGCGCGCACCGGGACGCCCACGCCCGTCGTCCCCAGCGACAGGAACTCGACGGGGAACGCGGTTGGCGTCCAGTCGTCGCCGGTGTCTTTCGCACGCTGGGCGGTCTTGTCATTGGCCGCGCCGGGCTGCGCGAGCCCGGACAGGTCGCCCTTGACGTCGGCCATCACGACCGGCACCCCGGCCGTCGACAGCTGTTCGGCGATGACCTGCAGCGTCTTGGTCTTGCCGGTGCCGGTCGCGCCGGCGATCAGGCCGTGACGGTTGATGGTGGCGAGCGGAATCTTGACCTGAGCGGCGGGATCGACGGCCCCGTCGACGACCACAGCGCCGAGGTTCAGGGCCTGGCCGGTGACGTTGTAACCAGCGGCGATCTGCTGCGCGGGGGATGCACTCGAGTCAGTCGTCATGCGCCTGACCCTACTTCGTCGGGTCGCTGGTGGCCGGGTATGGACACCCCGTTGAGCGCCTGGGAATAGTCTGGAACACCGTGCGTGACGAACTGGTATGGATCGACTGCGAGATGACGGGGCTGGATCTCAAGTCCGACCGGCTCATCGAGATCGCGGCATTGGTCACCGACAGCGACCTGAACGTGCTCGGCGAGGGCGTCGACGTGGTGATCCACACCGACGACGCGGCACTCGACGGCATGGCCGATGTGGTGATGAAGATGCACACCCGCTCGGGCCTGATCAATGAGGTGCGGACCTCGACGGTCACCCTCGAAGAGGCCGAGCAGATGGTGCTGGACTACATCCGGAGCCACATCGGGCAGGCGAAAACCGCTCCCCTGGCCGGTAATTCGATCGCCACCGATCGCGGCTTCATCGCCCGTGACATGCCCCGCCTCGACGACTTCCTGCACTACCGGATGATCGACGTCAGCTCGATCAAGGAGCTGTGCCGCCGCTGGTACCCGCGCATCTATTACGGGCAGCCGGACAAGGGGCTCGCGCACCGCGCACTGGCCGACATCCACGAATCCATCCGCGAGCTGAAGTACTACCGCGGCACCGCGTTCGTGCCCGCGCCCGGCCCGTCTACCAGCGAAATCGCGGCCGTCGCCGGCGAGCTGGGACCGCCGACGAACGACTCTGCGGTAACCGATTCGGCGTAGCGAGCCGGAACGGTTAGTATCTACGACGCTGCTCCTACAGAGCAGCAATGGTGGCTGTAGTTCAGCTGGTAGAGCACCAGGTTGTGATCCTGGGTGTCGCGGGTTCGAGTCCCGTCAGCCACCCCGAGGTAGACATCGCCTCACCTGCACATCGCGGGTGAGGCGATGTTTGTTTTCCAGGTCTTTCTCGCCCGGCTGGCACAGTGGTGCGCGTGGATGATGCGATCGAGTTGCGAGCGTCCTGTCTGGAAGGAGCCCGGGTCCGCCTTCGCAAAGCGCGCGACGGTGACGCCGAGGGCCTGATCGAAACGCAGACCGACGAACGGGTACGCCGGTACCTCGGTGGCCCGCGGCCCGTCGACGAAGTGCGCGCCGTCCTCGAAGGCGTCGGCGCCGCAACGCTATTGGACGTCCCCGGCTGTTACATCACGACTGCTGCGGATTCTGACGAGATGCTGGGGACGGTGACGCTGAGCCGTCGTCGCAACGACGTTCCCGGCCACCTGGACCGCGAGGGCGACGAACTCGAGCTGAGCTACGTCTTCCGGCCGCACGCGTGGGGGCAGGGCTATGCGAGCGAAGCCGCGCGGCTGTTGCTGCGATACGCGGCCGGCGAGCTGGCGGATCAACCTGTCGTGATCGTCACCCAGACCGCCAACCGCGCCTCGCTGCGACTGGCTGAGCGCCTCGGATTCAGTGTCGTGGCGACGTTCGAGCAGTACGACGCCGAACAAGCGCTGGCGACTGCTCAGCTGGCCACGTTCCGAACTCCCGAGGCCTAGGTTCAGCCCGGCACCTGGTCCAGGAAGCCGTGCACCGACCGGATGCGGCCGTCGGCGTCCGTGGCCAGCACGTCGAACCCGACGATCGGCGGCTGCTCTCCCGCCGGCCCCAGGCCCCATTGGAAGCGGGCCTGATTGTGGTGGCTGTCGGGGCCGCTGACGAGCGAGAAGACGAATCCGGGGAATTGGGTGTGCACGGCACCGATCACGCCAGAGATGGCGTCGTGACCCGTGACGTCGGCCATCGGATCGGTGTAGGACGCCTCGGGCGTCCAGTGGTCACCGAGAAGAGCCTTGCGCTCAGCGGGGTCGGTGGCGTTCCACGTCTTCAGGTAGGCGGTGACGATGTCGTTCATGCTGACCTCTTTCGTGTCGGGGTGGTCAGCTCAAAGCTTGGCCGCCGAAACGAGGCAAGTCGATTACTTGGCAGGTAATGATGTTCTGCCGCTTGGGTTTTCGTCGATGCCCGTCACCGTGGGTCTCCACGGGCCGGCGTTGAGCCTGCGGGGAGGGCGTAAAGGCCGAGTAACCAAGACCCACACCGCAGCGTCAACCCTGAAACGACGGAAGCCCCCTCCCGAAGGAGGGGGCTTCCGCATCTGTGCGCCGTCAGGGTTTCGAACCCCGGACCCGCTGATTAAGAGTCAGCTGCTCTACCAACTGAGCTAACGGCGCGCGAGAGAGACCTTAACAGCCCGATGGCCGCAGGGTGAAATCGTATGGTCAGGGCGGTTTACGACACCGCGACCTGGGGTAGGAACACCCCGGCGACAAGCTCGGCCGACCCCGATCCGACCCCGGCTGTCGCCAACATCACATCCCGGCATCGCTTTCGGCCACGCCGGCCCGAAATCGCCACGCGAGTCGGTTGATTCGCGGTGCCATCGTTGCCACTACACACCTGCCACGGCGATGTATAGCGACATGATCGTCAATAGCGGCTGACGTCGGCGGATCGTCGAAAATCTGATGGACCTGCAATTTTGTGAAGAGCGGCGCGAAAACAAAGTTAGCTGAAACCGCGTATGATGGTGTAGAAATGTAAGCGACGATGACTCGGAGGGAGTTAGCTGATGACACCGATCGCCGGTGCGACCTACGCAGCGCCGAGCGCCGACGTTGCGACAGCAGCCGACGACGCCCTGGTCATCGTCCATAACTGCACCCGACTGGGCCGGGTGGCGAATCCCCCGCGCAGCTGGCTGCCAGGCTGGCTGACACCGCGTCGCGGGAACTAGAAAGTCGGGTTATCCGCGGATCTTGCGGATAACCACCACCAGCACTACAACGCCGAATCCGGCGAACGTTGCGATGACCGCCGGCTTGGACGCGATCGCGATGGCCTTGGCCTTCGCGTCATCGGCCAGGCGCTGCGGATTTGCCCGCTCCGCGAGGGCGTCAACCGTCAACGCCAACTGATCGCGTGCACGATCGATTTCCTGCTTGATCTCGTCAGGATTCCGGTCAGCCACTTCAGCCCTCCAGCTCGGGTTGCTCCTTGGCGCTCTACCCTAGAGCAGCTTGCTGTAACAGCAACGCCTGGCCGACAGAAGGGACCTCCCGGTGGCACCGACGCCGCGACTCGAAGTGGGCGACAAAGCCCCCGCATTCAGCCTGCCCGACGCCGATGGCAACACCGTGAAGCTGTCGGACTACAAGGGCCGCAAGGTCATCGTGTACTTCTACCCGGCAGCCTCGACGCCGGGTTGCACCAAGCAGGCCTGCGATTTCCGGGACAGCCTGGCCGAACTCAACGAGGCCGGGCTCGACGTCATCGGCATCTCCCCCGACAAGCCCGAGAAGCTCGCCAAGTTCCGCGACAACGAGGGCCTGACGTTCCCGCTGCTGTCCGACCCCGACCGCAAGGTGCTCACCGCCTACGGCGCCTTCGGCGAGAAGACGATGTACGGCAAGACCGTGCAGGGCGTCATCCGCTCGACGTTCCTCGTGGACGAGAAGGGCAACATCGAGGTCGCGCAGTACAACGTCAAAGCCACGGGCCACGTCGCCAAGCTGCGACGGGATTTGTCCGTCTAAGTCATTCGCACCATCGCCGGGTCCTGGCGCGGCGAGCTCCGCGCCAGGAGCGGGTGGCGTCCCGCCCAACCGCGTGTGACATCCGCGTGGCCATTCGGGCAATCGTTGTCGTCATCGGTGTTCCGTCAACAGCCGCAGATGCGTTCAGGTGCAAGACTTTTGGCGTGACGCACAACATTCACATCCGCACGGTCGACAGCAGCATCCAGTACCCCAAGGCGCTGAGCTATGGCGAGAAGGACCAGATTCTCTGGGTCCAGATCGGCGACAACGCCGACAGCTCAGACACCATCTACTTCAGCCCGTCCTACTGGCAGCAGTACACCGTGGACCCCCACAGTGAAGACCCGCTCGATCTGGAATTCGACGAAGACGACGACGAGGACGAAGACGACGAGGACGACTAGAACTCCGGTGCCCGGGGGTACGACGTTTCGTACCCCCGGGCACACCGGATAGGCCGGGTGCCGGCTTCGGTCACCCGGCCGCCCCGCTCTGGCACACTCGACCCGTGGCCGCGCCCGACGTCCGATTCCGCCGCCTCGCCGAGCAGGTGGCCGACGAGTTGCGGCGGCGCATCCTCAGCGGCGACCTTGCTGACGGCAGTGTGCTGCCGACGGAGGACGAGCTGCTGGTCGAGTTTCCGATCAGCAAGCCGTCGCTGCGCGAGGCGATCCGGATCCTGGATGCCGAGGGCCTGCTGAGCGTGCGCCGCGGCAAGCTCGGCGGCTCGGTGGTGCACCGGCCCAGCGCGAGCAACGTGGCCTACACGATGGGTCTGGTGCTCGGTGCGAACCAGGTGAGCCTCGGCGATGTCGGCTCCGCGCTGCAGCAGGTAGAGCCGGCCTGTGCGGCGTTGTGCGCGCAGCGTGCTGACCGGGCGAGTGTCGTGGTACCGGTACTTCGTCAGATTCACGCCGAGGCGGTCGAATCGGTCGACGATCTGGTGGCGGTGACTTCAGCGAGCCGGCGCTTCCACGAGGCGCTGGTGCAGCACTGCGGCAACGAGACGATGATCATCCTCGCCGGCGCCCTGGAGAAGCTGTGGTCGTCGCATGAGTTGAGCTGGTCGCGGCAGTTCACCGACCACGCCAGCATTCCGGTCGACGAGCGCCGGGCCGCGCTCGAGGATCACCGCACGTTGATCGACGCCATCGATGCCGGTGACGCCGAGCGGGCGCGGGAATTGGCCGCGACGCACCTGCTTGACGCTCAGCACTACCCGGGTTCGGCCGGGGTTGTCGACCCGGCGACGGTGCGCACCCGCACGCGATCTTCGTGATTCCTTGACAACGTGCGCGCTTATTTTCATATGATTTGAAGATGCGGCCGGCGGAGGCGACCACAATGGACATGGCGGTCACGAGTTCGCCCGCCTTCACCGCCGAGGACGTCGCGCGCTTCCACGCCAAGGGTTGGTGGACCGACTCCACGATCTCGGATGCTGTACGCACCAACGCCGCTCGCACACCGGATCGCGTGGCGTACGTGGATCACCCGGACCGGGTGCTGACATGGGGTGAATTCGATTCCGCGGCAACCGCTTTGGCGGGACAGCTAGCCGGCGCGGACGTCCGCCCCGGGGACCGGATCGCGGTGTGGCACGGCGACACCACGGCCATCCACGTCCTGTTCGTCGCGATCGAACGATGCGGCGCGGTGGTGGTGGGTGTCGGCGCACGCGCCGGGGCGCGCGAGGTGACGGCCATTCTGCAGAGCGCCGAACCCCGACTGCTGGTCACCGATCCCCCGCGCCAAGCGCAGGCTCACACCGTGGCCACCGCCATCGGCTGCCCGCTGTTGACCCTGGAAGAACTGTCCGTGGGCGCCGACCCTGTGGCCGTCAGCCCCGATGCCCAAATCGGCGCCGACGACGTCTTCCTCATCAATTCGACGTCGGGCACCACCGGGCTGCCGAAATGCGTCGTGCACACCCAGAACCGTTGGCACTACTTCCATCAGCAGGCAATCGCCAACGGCCTGCTGACCTCCGGCGACGTCTTCCTGCCGGTCATCCCGACCCCGTTCGGCTTCGGATTGTGGACCACCCACATCACCCCGATCCTGCTGGGCACCACCAACGTCCTGCTGGACCGGTTCACCGTCGCGTCGGCATGCGCGGCGATCGAACAGCACAAGGTCACCGTGTTGTGTTGCGTCAGTACCCAATTGACCATGATCATGGCCGACCCGGTGGCACGTGACTACGACCTGAGCTCACTGCGGGTGGTGTTCACCGGCGGCGAGGCCCTGCCCTACCGTCCCGCGTCCGAGTTCGAAAAGCTGACCGGCGCAACGATTCTGCAGTTCTACGGCTCCAACGAGACGGGCCTGCTCAGCGGCACCACGGTGCACGACTCGCTGGAGCACCGGCTGCGCACCGGCGGCCGGATCGTCGCGGACATGGCCGTCCGCCTCTTCGACGGCGAGACCGACGTCACCGACACCGGCCGGGGTCAGCCCGCCTGCCGCGGGCCGGCCACCAGTCTCGGCTACCTGGGTGGCACCGATCACGACAAACTGTTCACCACCGACGGCTGGATGCGGATGGGCGACATCTGCGAAATCGACGCCGACGGCTATCTGCGGGTGACGGGCCGGACTTCCGATTTCATCGTGCGCGGCGGCAAGAACATCAGCGCAGCCCAGGTCGAGGACGTTGTCATGACGCACCACGCGGTCGGCTTGGCCGCGGCGGTGGCCATGCCTGATCCGGTGTTCGGTGAAAAGGTCTGCGTCTACGTCGAATTGATCGGCTCGGCGACGCTGGAGTTCGACGAACTGTCCACACACTTGCTCGCCCAGGACGTTTCGAAGGAACTACTGCCCGAGCGGCTCATCGTGGTCGATGAGTTGCCGCGGTCCTCGGGCGGCAAAGTCGCCAAAGGCCAACTGCGTGAGGATATTCGAGCCCGGATGGGAGACGGACATGACCGCAGCTGAAAAGCCCCGTCGCGGCGGCCTCGAGGTTTGGGCGCCGACGGTGACCCCACCGATCGGTGTCGACCTCTCGGACGAACAGGCCATGGCCATCGCATTCCGGCACCTCGCGACCATCGGCTTCGCCGACAACCTGGCCGGGCACATCACTTTTCAGCCCGACGGCCAGACCGACATGTACGTCAACCCCTGGGGCCTGTGGTGGCAGGAGGTCACCGCGTCCGACATCTGCGTGGTCGACGAGAACGCCCGCGTGCAGCGGGGTCGCTGGGACGTCACCCCGGCCATCCACATCCACACCGAGTTGCACCGCGCCCGCCCGGACGCGCGCGTGGTGATCCACAACCACCCGTACTACGTGTGCGTGCTGGCTGCGCTCGGCCGGCTACCGGAGTTGGTGCACCAGACCGGGTCGCTGTTCCTGGACGACCTCTGCCTGGTCGACGAATACGACGGCGAGGTCGACAGCCCCTCCCGCGCAGCCGAATTGGCGGCCCGCATCGGCTCGGCGAACACCACCATCCTGGCCAATCATGGCGTCATCGTCACGGGCCGCAACCTGGCGGAGGCGGTGTACCGGGCCGCCTCGATCGAACGGGTCTGCAAGCTGGCCTACGACGTCCTGCTCACCGACTTGAAGCCGGCAGAGATGAAGTGGTCCGACATGGTGGGCATGAAGTCCTCCTTGATCGAGCGCGCGGCCGACGTGTACTGGTCCGGCGCCGCCCGCATGACAATCAAATCCGATCCGTCCGTTCTGCAGTAAAGGCGTTGGTACGACATGGAATCCATTGACGATCTGGCCACCAACCTGGACTTCACCGTCGCCAAGACGGGGGCGGACCGCACCGTCACACTGCTACCCGACCCGCCGCGTGCCCCGCGCCGCTACACGGTGATCTCGGTCGACGACCACATCGTCGAGCCGCCCGACACCTTCACCGGGCGGCTGCCCAGCAAGTTCGCCGACCGGGCGCCACGCGTCGTCGACACCGACAGCGGCGGCCAGACCTGGATTTACGACGGCAAGGAACTGCCCAACGTCGGGTTCAACGCCGTCGTCGGTCGCCCGGTGTCCGAATACGGCTTCGAGCCGGTCCGGTTCGACGAAATGCGCCGCGGCGCTTGGGATATCCACGAACGTGTGCGGGACATGGACCTCAACGGGGTGTACGCGTCGCTGAACTTTCCGTCGTTCCTGCCCGGTTTCGCCGGCCAGCGTCTGCAGCAGGTCACCACCGACCGCGACCTGGCGATGGCCTCGGTGCGGGCTTGGAACGACTGGCACTTCGACGTGTGGGCCGGCTCGTACCCGGACCGCATCATCCCGTGTCAGCTGCCCTGGCTGCTGGATCCCGACGTGGGCGCCAAGATGATCTACGAGAACGCCGAACGTGGTTTCCACGCCATGACTTTCAGTGAGAACCCGGCGATGCTGGGCCTGCCGACCATCCACTCGGGGTACTGGGACCCCATGATGGCGGCGTGCGCCGAGACCGGCACGGTCGTGAACCTGCACATCGGGTCGTCGGGCTCCTCGCCCTCCACCACGCCCGACGCGCCGCCGGACGTGCAGGGCGTGCTGTTCTTCGCCTACGCCATCTCAGCGGCCGTGGACTGGCTGTATTCCGGTCTGCCCAGCCGGTTCCCGGACCTCAAGATCTGCCTGTCCGAAGGCGGTATCGGCTGGGTCGCCGGGCTGCTGGACCGGCTGGACCACATGCTCAGCTACCACTCGATGTACGGCACATGGGAGCGGCTCGGCGAAAAGCTCACACCCGCGGAGGTTTTCACCCGCAACTTCTGGTTCTGCGCGGTCGAGGACCAGTCATCGTTCGTGCAGCGCGACCGCATCGGTGTCGACAACATCATGCTCGAGGCCGACTACCCGCACTGCGACTCGACCTGGCCGCACACGCAGGCGACCATCCATGAGGAGATCGGTGACCTGCCCGCCGACGCCATTCGAAAGATCACCTGGGAGAACGCCTCCCGGCTCTACCAGCACCCGGTGCCGGAGTCGGTTCAGTCCGATCCCGAGTCGTTCTGACCCAGCGCACCGAGCAGCAGCGCCTCGGAGATCGCGGCCTTCTCCAGTACGCCCAGGTGCAGGCTCTCGTTGATGCTATGGGCCTGCGTGCCGGGGTCTTCCACACCGGTCACCAGAATCGTTGCCTCGGGGAAGGTCTCGGCGAACTCGGCGATGAACGGGATGGACCCGCCCATCCCCATGTCGACCGGCGCCGTGCCCCAGGCCGTGGTGAACGCCGACCGGGCCGCGTCGTACACCGGTCCGCTGGCGTCGATGGCGTACGGCTGCCCGACGTCACCGGGCGTGACGGTGACGCGCGCACCCCACGGCGCGTGGTTCTCGAGGTGACGGGTCAGCGCGGCCAGATGCGCCAGCGCGTCCCCGCCCGGGGCGACGCGCATGCTGATCTTGGCCCGCGCTCGCGGAATCAGCGTGTTCGATGCCTTGGCGATCGACGTCGTGTCGATGCCGATGACGGTGATGGCCGGCTTGGCCCAAAGTCGTTGCACCACAGAGCCGGAACCGATCTGCTCGACGCCGTCGAGCATGCCGGTCTCCGCGGCGACCCACTCGGGCCCCCGGTCGACGTCAGCCGCGGTCCCTTCGTACAGGCCGGAGACCGCGACGTTGCCGTCGTCGTCGTGCAGCGTCGACAACAATCGGACCAAAGCACTCAGCGCGTCGGGCACCACTCCGCCCCAGATGCCCGAGTGCAGCCCATGATCCAGCGTCGCCACCTCGACCACGCAGTCAACCAGGCCGCGCAATGACACCGTCAGCGCGGGCATCTCGGTGCTCCAGTTGTCCGAATCGGCGATGACGATGACGTCGGCCGCCAGCAGCTCCTTGTGCGCGCTCAACAGCGCCCCGAGGGACGGCGAACCCGATTCCTCTTCGCCCTCAACGAAAACCGTCACGCCGACGGGCGGGTTACCGCCGTGGGCCCGCATGGCGGCCAGGTGCACGGCGATGCCGGCCTTGTCGTCGGCGCTGCCCCGGCCGTAGAGCCGGCCGTCGCGCTCGGTCGGTTCGAAGGGTTCCGAGTCCCACTGCGCGGCGTCGCCTTCGGGCTGCACGTCGTGGTGCGCATACAGCAGGACGGTCGGGGCACCCTCGGGCGCCGGATGACGGGCGATGACGGCCGGCGCCCCGCCCTCTTGAACGATGTGCACCTCACTGAAACCGGCGTCGGACAACAGCTTTGCGGTCAGCGCCGCGCTGCGGTGCACCTCGGCGTGCCGGGCCGGGTCGGCCCACACCGACTGTATGCGGACCAGGTCCTCGAGGTCGGCTCGCACTGACGGCAGCACCTCACGGACGCGGGCGACGAGATCAGTCATGACATCGAGCGTAGTGCGCCGCCTCGTGACCCGGCGTATCGTCACCGCATGCCGTCGCTGGGTCATCTGTTGGCGTTCGGGTTGATCTCGTTGCTGGTCATCGTGGTCCCCGGGCCGAGTGTGCTGTTCACCGTGGGCCGGGCGCTGACCGTCGGCCGCCGCCAGGCGTTGTTGACCGTGGCCGGCAACGCGATGGGCGCCTACGTCCAGATCCTCGCTGTGGCCCTGGGGGCCGGCGCCCTCATCTTGGCCTCGTCGCTGGCGTTCAGCGTCATCAAATTCGTCGGCGCGGCCTACCTGATTTACCTTGGCGTCCAAGCCTTCCGGCATCGGCACGGCCTCGGCCAGGTACTCACCGGCGGCACGTCGGCGAAGCGGCCGGGCCGGGTGCTGGCCGACGGTTTCGTCGTCGGCATGACCAACCCCAAGACCATCGTGTTCTTCGTCGCGGCACTGCCGCAGGTGGTCGACGCCGCCGCTGGCAACGTGCCGGCCCAGATGCTCGTGCTGGGCGTCGTGTTCCTGGCCATCGCGGTGGTCTCGGACAGCGTGTGGGCGCTGGCCGCCGGACTGGCCCGGGACTGGTTCGCGCAGTCCCCGCGCCGCTTCGCCGCCATCGGAGGCGCCGGCGGGCTGGCCATGGTCGGCCTGGGCGTCAGCCTCGCGGTCACCGGCCGCAAAGACTGACGCAAAGACCGAACAGACGTCGATGCCCCCGACACCGAAGTGTCGGGGGCATCGACGTCTGAAAGAACTAGTCCTGCTCGAGAACCGCGACCGCGGCCGCAGTGTCGCCTTCGTGGGTCAGCGACACGTGGATGGCCACGCCCTTGAGGTGCTCGGCGATCTCGCCGGACAGCCGCACCTTGGGCCGGCCCCACATGTCGGTGACGACCTCGATGTCACGGTGGATGCCCTCGGGCAGCACCGGACGCTTCGAGAACCGCGACCCCGACCACGCCTTGATCACGGCCTCCTTGGCCGCCCAGCGGGCCGCCAGGTGCCGTGCCGCCGACGAGCTCTTGTCGGCGGCGTCACGGCGCTCACCCGGGGTGAACGTCTCCGCGAAGACGGTGCCCGGCTGGTCGACCTGCTCGGCGAAATCCGGAATCGAGACCAGGTCGATGCCCACACCCAGGATGCTCATGGGCAACAACCTAGCGGACCCAATTCCGATACCTCAGAAGGCCTCACGACCGGGCGTACCAGCCGTCTTCACCGAGGCGCGCATCGGCGTCGAGCAGCATGTCGGCTTCCTGACGCTTCTCCGGTGCATCGCTGTTGAAGCGACGATCGGCCGGCTTCTCGTACAGCGCACGCCCACCGGCGATGGCCGACGCCAACCGATGCTGACCGGCCAGGACCCGCTCACCGGCACGGCGCAGGTAGTCCTCGCGCTCTGCCGGGTCGAGGGCCGCCACCAGCGCCTGCGGGTGCACCAGAGCGATGAGGCCCGACACGTGACCGAAGCCGAGGCTGGTCACCAGACCGGCCTTGATCGGCAGGCGGTCGCCGAACTTCAGCGTCTCGCGAACCCACACGAAGTGCTGTGCGTTGGACAGCTCGTCGTCGACGCAGTCCAGGCTGCGGTTCGGCGGGATGACGCCGTCGCGCAGAATCTGGCACAGACCCAGCATCTGGAACGCCGCGGCGCCACCCTTGCTGTGTCCGGTCAGGCTCTTCTGGCTGACGATGAACAGCGGGTTGCCCGGGGACCGGCCCATCGAGGCGGCGAGCCGCTCGTGCAGCTCGGTCTCGTTGGGGTCGTTGGCCAGCGTCGAGGTGTCGTGCTTGGAGATCACCGCGATGTCGTCCGGGGTGACGCCCAGCTTGGCCAGGTCGCGCACCAGCTGCGACTGACGTCCACCGCGGCCGGCGCCGAGGGCACCCAGGCCCGGGGCCGGGATCGAGGTGTGCACACCGTCGGCGAACGACGACACGTAGGCGACGACGGCCTGGATGGGCAGACCCATCTTCACCGCGAGGTCACCGCGGGCCAGCAGGACGGTGCCACCGCCCTGGCCTTCGACGAAGCCGAGACGACGACGGTCGTTGGCACGCGAGAACTTCGAGTCGCTGATGCCGCGGGCCCGCATCATCGCGGTCTCGGCGGTGGCCGACATGTCGCCGAAGCCGATGATGGCTTCCAGCGTCAGGTCGTCGTAACCACCGGCGACCACGAATTCGGCCTTGCCCAAACGGATCTTGTCGACACCTTCTTCGACCGACACCGCCGCGGTGGCGCACGCGCCGACCGGGTGGATCATCGCGCCGTAGCTACCGATGTACGACTGCACGACGTGACCGGCGAAGACGTTCGGCAGGACTTCCTGCAGGATGTCGTTCGGCTTGTTCCGGCCCAGCAGGTTGCCGTGGTACATGGTCTGCATCGAGGTCATGCCGCCCATACCGGTGCCCTGCGTGGAGGCCACGAGGCTCGGGTGCACCCAGCGCATCAGCTCTTCCGGCGAGAAGCCGGCCGACAGGAACGCGTCCACCGTGGTGACCAGGTTCCACAGCGCCAGGCGGTCGATCGAGCTGGCCATGTCCGGCGTGACGCCGTAGACCTGCGGGTCGAAGCCCGTCGGCACCTGGGCGCCGACGGTCCGCGACAGCTTGACCTTGCGCGGCACGCGAATCTCGGTACCGGCCTTGCGGGTGACCTGCCAGTCGCTGCTGTCCGGCACCGGCGCGATGACGGTGTGCTCCGGATCGAACTGGAGGAACGCCCGGGCGTCGGCCTCGGCGGACACGACGAAGGAGAAGTCCTTGTCGAGGAACACCGAAACCAGCAGCGGCGCAGCGTGATCGGGGTCGATCGCACCGTCGTCCACCCACTCACGGATGCCGACGCGCTCCAGCACGACGTCGTGGTAACGCTCGACCAGCTCAGACTCGTCGACCAGCTCACCGGTGTTGGTGTCGTACCAGCCCGGTTTCGGGTCGTCTTCCCACTTGACCAGACCGGTGGTCCAGGCCAGCTCGAGGACGCCCGCGGCCGACAGCTCGCCGGAGACCTCCATCTCGAAGCGGGTGCGCGACGAGCCGTACGGGCCGAGTTCGGCACCGGAGACCAGCACGACCATGTCGGCCGGGTCGATGTCCAGGTCGGCCCACTCGGGAGCCGGTGCGGCCTGGTAGCCCCGCGGCGGTGACGGCAGCGCCGAGATGGTGCCTTCGAGGTCCTCGTCCTCGACAGCGGCCTCGGCCACCATCTCCTCGCGGGCCTTGGCAGCCAGCTCGGCCATGTCGAGCTCGATGTCGCCGAGGCCACCGGTCAGGTCGACCTGGATGGGCTCACGCGCGGCCGACACCTTCGCGTCGATGCTGCACAGGTTCAGCAGCATGGAGGCCATCTCTTCGGTGGTGTACGTGATGACACCGGCCTCTTCGACAGCGCCGACGATGGCGTCGTTGTGGCCCATCAGGCCCGTGCCCTTGGTCCAGCCGATCAGCGCGTGCGCCAGCGAAACTCGTTGCGACCACGAGGTTTCCGCCTTCCAGCGGGCGACGACCGCGTCGAGCGCAGCCTTCGACTCGCCGTAGGCGCCGTCGCCACCGAACATGCCGCGGTTCGGCGAACCGGGCAGCACGACGTGCAGACGCGACGCGATGTCGCGCTCGGAGCCGATGTGCGAGAGCCCACCGATGAGCCGCTGCACGGCCCACAGCAGAACCTTCATCTCCATCTCGGCGCGGGCGCCGGCCTCCGACAGGTCCCCGGCCACACGCGGTGCGGCGAACGGGAACAGCAGCGTCGGGGTCTGCGCGTCCTTGAGGTGGATGGCCTTGGGGCCCAGGTTCTCGACCTGCTCGTTGCCGACCCACTCGACCAGCGCGTCAATGTCGCTGTAGGAGGCCATGTTTGCGGGCACGACCCACAGCTGCGCGCCGAAGCGGGCGTTGTCGCGGTACAGCGTCCGGTAGAACGCCAACCGGCTGTCGTCGAGCTTGGACGTGGTCGCGATGACCGACGCGCCACCGGCGAGCAGCTGGCCCACCACGGCCGACGCGATCGAGCCCTTTGAGGCACCCGTGACGACCGCGACCTCGTTGGCGTAGCGGCCCTTCTCCGGGTTCTCCGCACCGGCGGCGGCGCGGCCGTACAGCGCGGCGTGCAGGGTGCGGCCGGCGGCGAGCGCCTTGCCCTGCCACCAGCTGGCCTGCGTCGCCACGACGTGTCCGGCACCTTCGAAGCCCTCGGAGAGCTTGGCCCAGTCGGCGTTGACCTCGTCCTCGTCCAGCAGCCAGATGCGCGCCAGATCCTCACGGGCACTGGCCCAGCGGTCGTCGAACAGCACGGCCTTGCGGCCGTCGAACGACGGAGCCACCAAACGCGGCCAGTCCGAACCCAATTCGGCGGTCACGAGGTCGATCAGCTCGGAGTCGGTGGCGTCCGGCACGGACACCGGGGCCTGCAGACCCAGCTCGCCCAGGATCAACCGGGCGGCGCCGGCCAGCACACCGTTGGGACCGGTGACCTTCTCGGCGAACTCGTTGAGCGCGGCCGAGTCGACCACACCGCCACCGGCACCGCCGGCGGACGGCAGCGACACCGCGATGCCCTTACGGGCGCCGACGGCGGTGACGGCCGCGTCGATGACCTTGTCGACGGCGTTGGCGTCGGCCAGCGCACCGGAGTGCAGGCCGCCCATCTCGCCGCCACGGACGCTGCTGCCCTCACGGGTGCCCAGCGCGACCTCGGCGGTGACGTGCTTGGCCCAGCCGGGGCCCAGTTCCCAGGCCTTGCTGACGCGCTCGGCGATGTACGCCGGACGCTTGCCCGAGGGGCCGAGCACCGTGCGCAGCTGGTCGTTGATCGCGTCGGAGAGGACGGGACCGAACGGCTTGTAGGTACGGGCCAGCTTGGTGACCTGTCCCTTCAGGCCGGCCAGGTCGGCTTCCGCGGCACCGTCGATGGCGCCGAGGTTCAGCTCCGAACCCAGGTCGACCAGCAGCTGGTTGCGTCGCGACGACGCACCGTCGGTGATGGACTCGATGGAATCCAGCGGCTCGATCTGGTCGATGCGCATCTTCGCCGACAGCGCGATGAGCGCCATGGTGGCGTCAGCGGCGTCGTAGGTGATGTCATCCGGGCGCGGGCCACCAGCCGGAGCCGCGGGAGCGGCGGCCGGAACCGGTGCTGCCGCAACAGCTTCCGCGGGAGCTTCCGCAGCGGCGGCCGGCGCGGCGGGGGCGTCGTCCTCGGGCTCCGGATCGGTGTCGGTGGCGAACAGCACCGCGGCGTCGCGCTCGACGTTGAGCACCTCGGTGGTGTTGTGCGAGTACTCCGGGAGCTTCAGCGTGTTGGTGGCCAGGCCGGCAACCGTCGGCATGGTCTTCACACCGACCTCGACGAACCGCTCGACCCCGAGGCCGCCGGCGGCTTCCTCGATGAACAGCAGGTCCTGCGTCTCGATCCAACGCACCGGGCTGGCGAATTGCCAGGCCAGCAGCTCGATGACGGTCTTGCGCATCAGCTCGGACGGGTTGTCCCGGCGCCAGGTGTCGTAGTCGGCGAGGATCTCGTCGAGCGGCTCGGCCGGCACCAGGTCGCGGATCTCCTGGATGAAGTCCTTGTCCAGGGTGAACGGCCGCGGCACCAGGTTCGGGATGTACTTGCCGACCAGCAGCTCCGGGTCCTGCCCGTGCGGCATGACACGGTCCAGTGCGCGGCGGAAGTCGGCGACGCCGACCCGCAGCACCTCGGAGTGGAACGGCACGTCGATACCGGGCACGAGGATGAACGACCGCTTGCCACCGGTGATTTCGCGGCGACGCTCGATCTCGGCCTCCAGGGCCTCGAGGCCGCGGACGGTGCCGGCGATGGCGTACTGCGAGCCACGCAGGTTGAAGTTCACGATCTGCAGGAACTCGCCGGTCTCCTCGGCGATACCCGCGACGAAGTCGGTGACGTCGTTGTCGTCCAGGTCGATCTGCGACGGCCGGATGGCGGCCAGGCGGTAGTCGGACCGGCCCTTGGCGTCACGCGGGACAATGTCGTGCATCTTGCTGCCGCGGTGGAACACGACCTCGAGCAGCGCCTCGAGCTCGTACACGCCGGACACGCACGCCAGCGCGGTGTACTCACCGACGGAGTGGCCGCAGGCGATGGCGCCCTCGACGAACGCACCCTGCTCGCGCATCTCGGCCACCTGGGCGGCCGCGACGGTGGCCATGGCCACCTGGGTGAACTGCGTCAGGAACAGCACGCCGTCCGGGTGGTGGTAGTGCACGCCGCTGGCGATGATGCTGGTCGGGTTGTCCCGGACCACGTGCAGCACCGAGAAGCCCAGGGTCTCGCGGGTGAACTTGTCGGCGGAGTCCCAGATCTTGCGGGCGGCCTTGGAGCGGGCCCGGACCTCCATGCCCATGCCCTTGTGCTGGATGCCCTGGCCCGGGAAGGCATAGACGGTCTTGGGCGCGGCCAGCTGAGCGGTCGCGGCCATCACCAGGTCGCCGCCGACCTTCGCGGTGACCTCGATGATCTCGGCGCCGCGGTCGATGCCGACGCGGTCGACGCGGAACTCGATCTCGTCACCCGGCAGCACCATGCCCAGGAAGCGCGAGGTCCAGCCGACGAGTCGGGCCGGCGGGGTGGCGCGGCCGTCGGTGGCGGTGACCACGTGCTGGGCGGCGGCGGACAGCCACATGCCGTGCACGATGGGCGATTTCAGGCCGGCCAGCAGTGCGGCGGCGCGGTCGGTGTGGATCGGGTTGTGGTCACCCGACACCACGGCGAAGGCGCTCATGTCGACCGGCGCGGTGACGGTGACGTCGCGACGACGACGGCGCGGGGTCTCGGTGGCGTTGTCGGTGATCGCACCGCCGGCGCGGACCGGGTCGGTCAGCTCGGCGGCACCGCTGCGGCCACGGATCGCGAAGCGCTCTTCGAGGCGGGCCAGCTCGGCGCCCTCGGCGTCGGTGATGCTCACCGAAACCGGGACGACACGGCCGACCTCGGTGTCGACAGCGGCGGAAGCCGTTGCGGTGACGGTCAATTCGGCACGCTCGGCCGGCATCGGGGCCAGCAGGTGCGCGGCGTGGTCCAGGTGGACCAGGCTCAGCAGGCCTTCGACGACGGGGATGCCGTCGTCGGTGACGGCAGCGCCGATGACCGAGAACACGGCCGGCCAGCAGCGGCCGACGAGGGCGTCGGGCACCAGGGTCAGGCCCGGCGCCAGCGGGGCGCCGAAGGTGGCGGTGACGCCGGTGTGGTCGGCAACCTCTTCGGGGTCCCAGTCGGCGGTGACGGTGGCGACGTTGTCGGTGACGACCGGCAGGGCGTCGACGCCGTCGGCGCCGGCGGCGATGGCGAGCACGGCGCGCATGGCGGCCGAGGCGTCCTCGGTGGTGACGACCGGCATGCCGCCGTTGACGGTGGCGGTCGGCAGCGTGAAGCGGATCGCGATCCAGATGTCCGACAGCGGGACGTTCAGGACCACGCCGTCACCGTCGAGCTCCAGCCGGGAGCCGGTGGAAGGGTGTGTGGCCGAACGGTTTTCGTTGACCTGCCACTCGCTCGGGGCGCCGATGCGGTGCACCGGGTTGATGGCGGTGCGGCCGGCCCACAGCACGTCGGGCGAGTCGAGGACGACGGCCAGCGGGCCGGTGATGTCGGCGCGGGCCTGGCGACGGGACACGACCGGAACCGGCTTGACGCCGGCGGCCAGCACCTCGTCGATGGCGGCCTGCTCGAAACGGTCCAGCAGCTCGCCGACGGGCTCGTCGACGCGGGTGATGCCGGCGACGGCCGCGGTGCCGGGGATGACGCAGACCTGGTCGGCGTCATAGCGGGCGTCATGGGCCTGCCACAGCGAGTCGCTGCGCCACCAGCGGCGCACGTCCTTGTCGATGACCGGGACGAAGTTGACGGGCTTGCCCAGCGTCTTGCACAGGGTGATGAAGAACGGGACGTCCGCCGGGTGCAGGCGCAGGGTCTCGGCCTCGGGGTACCGGGCCAGCAGCTCGGCGATGGCACGCTGCGGATCTTCAAGCAGCGCTTCGCCTTCCGCGGTCGCCGGGAACAGCGTCTCGATGCGGCCGGCGTCGGCCGGGTTCAGGCGGGCCTCGGCGCGCTGCAGCATCTCCTCGAAGCGGTCGCGCCAGGTGACGTCGAGCCACGGCGAGTGGTCGCGCTTGGTGTCGGCGGTGCTGCTGCCGTCGCCGATCGCGAGCTCGACGTAGCGCTGCAGCCACTGCTGGTAGGTCATGTCCGCGACGTCGCCGAAGTACGGCTTGGCGGTGTTGGCCATGGCGGCGATGATCTCGTCGCGGCGCTCGGCGACGGCGTCGGCGTCACCGGCGACCTCGTCGAGCAGGCGGCCGCACCGCGACGCGGTGTTGTCGATCTCGTGGATGTCGGCGCCGAGCTGGCTGCGCCCGGATGCCATGCCGCCCTGGGCCTTACCGGCGCCGACCCAGTGGTCGGTGCCCTTGGTGTCGACCAGCAGCTGCTTGACCTGTGGCGAGGTGGTGGCCTCGAGGGTGGCCATGGCGGCGGTGCCGACCAGGATGCCGTCGACCGGCATCAGCGGGAAGCCGTAGGTCTCGGCCCAGCGGCCGGACAGGTACTCGGCGGCGCGCTCGGGCGTGCCGATGCCACCACCGACGCAGATGGTGAGGTTGGCCTGCTTGCGCAGATCCGAGTAGGTGCTGACGAGCAGGTCGTCGAGGTCTTCCCACGAGTGGTGGCCACCGGCGCGGCCGCCCTCGACGTGGACGATGATCTCGCGGTCCGGGACCTCTTCGGCGATCTTGATGACCGACTTGATCTGGTCCACGGTGCCCGGCTTGAACACCACGTTGGTGATGCCGATTTCGTGCAGTTCCTCGATCAGGGCGACGGCTTCGTCGAGCTCGGGGATGCCGGCGGTGACGATGACGCCGTCGATCGGGGCGCCCGACTGGCGCGCCTTCTGCACGATGCGCTTGCCGCCCAGCTGCAGCTTCCACAGGTACGGGTCCAGGAAGAGCGAGTTGAACTGGATGGCGCGGCCCGGCTCGAGCAGCTGGGTCAGCTCGGCGACGCGGTTCTCGAAGATCTCTTCGGTGACCTGGCCACCGCCGGCGAGCTCGGCCCAGTGGCCGGCGTTGGCGGCCGCGGCGACGATCTTGGCGTCGACGGTCGTCGGGGTCATACCGGCCAGCAGGATCGGCGAACGGCCGGTGAGGCGGGTGAACTTGGTCGACAGCTTGACGTCGCCGTTGGGCAACTCGACGGCCGTCGGCGCGAAGCTGGACCACGCGGGCTGCACGACCGGGGCGGCGCCGACGGTGAACAGCGAGCGCTGGCCGGCGCGGGTGGCGGCGGGCACGATGCCGATGCCCAGGCCGCGGATGATCGGCGAGGTCAGGCGGGTGACGGTGTCGCTCGGGCCGAGATCGATGATCCAGCGGGCACCGGCGTCGTGCATGCGCTCGACCTCGGCGACCCAGTCGATGGGCTTGACGAAGATGGCTTCGGTCATCGCGTGGGCCAGTTCGGTGTCGATACCGCACTTGGCGGCCCAGCGGTCGACGACCTCGATGCCGTCGGCCAGGCGCGGGGTGTGGAAGCCGACCTCGACCTGCACGCCCTGGAAGACGGGGCTGAAGACGGCGCCGCCGCGCAGCTTGTTCTTGCGCTCGGCCTCGTCCTTCTCGGTGATCTTGCTGCAGTACAGCTCGAAGCGGGCCAGCTGCTCCGGGGTGCCGGTGATGACGACGCTGCGGCGGCCGTTGCGGATCGACAGGACGGGGGGCAGGACGGTGCGGACGTCCTTGGAGAAGTCTTCGAGCAGTTCGGCGATGCGCTCGGGGTCGACGTTGGTGACCGACACCATGGGCGACTTGTCGCCGCGGCCGACCATGCCGCGGCGGCGCGACACGAGCGAGCCGGCGGCACCGATGAGCTGCAGCAGGGCGAGGAGTTCGGCGTCGCGGGTGCCGTTGGCCTTCAGCGCCTCGGCGGCGATGATGCCCTGCGAGTGCCCGGCGACCGCGACCGGCGGGGTGCCGGCCAGGTCCAGGCCCTGACGCTGCACGGCGCGGATGGCGGCCATCTGGGCCAGCAGGATGCCGGGGCCGGAGATGGCAGCGGTGGTCAGCTGCTTGGCCGACGGCAGCGGCTCGTCGGCGGCGAGGGCGCGCACCCACTGCATGGGTTCGAAGCCGATGGGCCGCACGACGACGAGCTCGCGCGCGACGGGCTCCAGCAGCAGGGCCGCTTCGCCGACGATCTCGCTGAGCTCGGATTCGATGCCGGCCGAGCTGACGAGCTCTTCGAGGTTCTCCAGCCAGGACGCACCCTGGCCACCGAACGCGACGGCATACGGCTCGCCGGCATTGAGCAGATCCACGAGAGCGTGCGCGCTCGCCGCCACCGCCTCGGTGTTGCCACTGGTCACATTGCGGTGCTCGTTGATCGTCATGCGTCCCTCTCGTCTTTGCCGCGCGAACCGGTCAAGGTGCTGCTTGGTCTTGGTAGTCGGCCCTGGGGCACCGCGATGCGACGTCGGATCACGTGAGGCCCGTGCTACGTCTGGCGCCCGAGTTTTCGGGTGCCGGAGAGCCGGGCCGACTGCACTAAGAGTGTCATAAGATTCGCGGCGTTTTTCGGCCGGAAATGGTTACCAACGAGTTCTACGGATCGGTAACCACCTACCTGGGTAACACCGCGTCGTGGGACTGCCCGTACCCAACAGGACAAACGTCCTGTTGGCGGCTGGTTACGGTCGAGTAGTAACAACATCGCTGATCAAAGCGGTATTGTTATCAAATCGTGACCATGCTTGTGACGGTGCCGGACCTTACTAATGAGTAGGAAAAGACCCGTTCCAGAAAACACTCGACAATGACGGTCTGTGTGTCTATACAGGCGGTAAGTTACCGAGCCGCCATTTGCTGCAGTTTGATCTCGTTTTCTTAGAGCTGGGCGCCAGCTAACTACTGAGCGGTAATCTGCGCGCCCGTCAGTCCCACTGCCCGAAGCGGGGCTTGAGGATGTGGTTGATGTCGACCCCGACTCCCCCGACGTGGCGCTTGTCGATCTCGACCTGATGCAGTGCCGCCGCGGGATGTGCGGCGCCACCGGGCGAGCCCCAGTTGTGCTGCCAGAAGTACGACCCCAGCCCGTCCTGTACGGCCCACTCGATGGTCTTGGAGTTGGCGTACACCCCGACCCGCTGGTGACCCAAGACCGATTCCCAGCCGCGGAGGTAGGGCGCAACCTGCGCCTTGTACTGGGCCGGAGTCGGATCGTCGTCGATCGACGCGTAGATCGGCGCCCCGACCGGACCGCCCGCCGCGGTGTGCAATGCGAACCCGCGCTGGGCGTGCTGCACGCCGGCGGCGTGCCCGCCCAGCCAGTCGGCCGTGGATTCCTTGCCGTACTGGTAGCACGACACGATCTTCAGTCCGCCCTTGTAGAGGTCGCGCGCTTCCGGCAGCTCGATGGGCTTGCCCAGCATCCATGCCCCGCCGGGCCGGCGGTCCGAGACATACCGGATGGCGCCGAGCGCCCCGGCCGACCGGATATCGGAGGCGCTGAGCACCCCCGCCGCGTAGTCCAGCAACACTCCGTACGGGGCCGCCGAAGCGGTCGTCGCGCCGAGTACCGATTGCAACCCGGCTCCGAGGCCGAGCGCCGCCGGCGCGGCTGCAGCGTATTTCAGCAGGTCACGACGCGAAATTGCCACGCGTCTCAGGATATGACAGCTACCTCTTCCGACCCGTTAGCCACACCAGTGCGCTCGTGTCCCAGACATGCCTGCTCAACGTCACGTCTGGCGCGCAACCGCCGCGGCGACGTGCCGGTGCCCGATGATCTCGAAGCCGGCCACGCTCACCATCGGCGCCACGCTGGCCACCAACAGACAGAGCGCCATCGGCACCCCGACCGCGGCGAGCACCACCGTCGCGATGAGGACGACGGCGGTCAGCACCACCAGCAGCAGGTGCAGGGCGTCCACCGACCGCAGCATCAGCGTGTACAGCACGTAGACCAACGCGATGTAGATGCCGACCGGGATCACCACGCTGAGCACCGTGGCCACCGACCCCAGCGCCGAGTGGTGCTGGATGTAGTACGCGGCGGTGTGCAGGCCGGCACCGGTCGCGACGATGGCGCCGTACACCGGCATGTGCAGGTACCCGAACCAGAAGCCCCGCTCGCGGTGCGCGTGCAGGGCGTCGGCCGACGGCACCATGAAGTACACCCACCACATGCCGAAGGTCAGGGCCGTGCCCGCGATCGCCAGCAGCACCGCATCCCACGACCAGCCGTGCTCGCCGACGACAGCCGACAGTGAGGCGACCGTCCCGACGACGCCCTCGCCCAGCGCGATGATCGCCAGCAGTCCGTAGCGCTCGGCGATGTGATGCGCGTGCCACGGGGTCCCGCCGCACTTGGTCTCGGCGATCATCGGGCCGCCCAGTTCGATGAGCGCCAGCAGCACCCAGGCGCCCAGGGTCACCGGCACACTCGTCGGCAGGAACACCGTGCCGACCCAGCCCACCTGGACCACCGCCACGATCCAGACGTACGTCATCGCCGCCGCGCGCCGCGCGGGGTCCTGCTTCGCGGCGCGTAACCACTGCCCCACCAAGGCAATTCGCATCACCACGTAGCCGGCGACCAGCACCGCGTTGTCGACGTGGTGGCCGTGCTCGATCGAGGCGTAGAACGCGGGCAGGCCGAGTGCCAGGACCAGGACACCGACCATCTCGACCATCGTCATCAACCGGAACACCCAGTCATCGGTGTCGTACGCCGAGGCGAACCAGGTGAAGTTGATCCACGCCAAACAGATCGCGAAGGTGGAGAACACAAACCCGGTGATGCCGGCGCCGACGTGGCCCGCGGCCAGCATGTGCGAGAGCTCGGACGCCGCGACCCCGAACGCCACGACGAAGGTCAGGTCGAACAGCAGCTCCAGCGGCGTCGCGACGCGGTGCCTTTCGTGCGGATCACGGCCCCGCATCGGCGTCAACCGATGTGCGCGCACCGAACTGTGTGGGTCAGGAGCGTTCTGTTCGGCCCCATCCATGCCGTGGTCCCTTCAGCGAATCCGGGCCCCGTCCGGGCCGCGTCACGGTAAGCCTGCCGCAGATCCCCGCTCCCGTCCCACTACCGTGAAGACGTGTCCGCTCCCCCGATCGCCGTCGGCGTCGTTCTTGCCGCCGGTATCGGATCGCGCGTCGGGGCCGACGGCAACAAGGCCTATCTGCAGTTGGCCGGCCGCAGCATGGTGGCGTGGTCGGTGGCGGCCGTGGCCGCCGGTCCCCAGATCGCCCGCACCATCCTGGTGTTCCGGCGCGGTGAGCGCGACCAGGTCGCGGCGCTCATGGCCGACGAACTCCCCGGAAACACAGTCGAATTCGTCGAAGGCGGAGACTCCCGGCACGGCTCCGAACACAACGTGCTGAGCTACCTCGCGGCGGACATCGAAGCCGGCACGGTCGACGTAGTGCTGATTCATGACGCCGCCCGCCCGCTGGCCGGTGCGGAACTGATGGACACCGCCGTCACCACGGCACGGGAGCGGGGCGGTGCCATTCCGGTGCTGCCGTCGGGCGACGTGTTGCGGCTGACGGAGGACGGCCTCAGCGCCATCGACCAGGCGCTGGTTCGGGTGCAGACGCCGCAGGCCTTCCGGGCAGCGCCGCTGTGGCGGGCCTACCGGGACGCAGCTGCCGCCGGTTTCGAGGGCACCGACACGTCGTCGTGTGTGGAGCGCTTCACCGACGTTGAGGTCCACGCGATCGCCGGATCGGCCCAGAATTTCAAGGTGACCTTCGCGCACGATGTGCAGGTCGCCGAGCGTCTGCTCAGCCGGCGCTGACGATCGCGTCCAACAGTTCGCGGTCGCGCGCGAGGTCGACGGCGAAGGCGTCGGGGTCGCCGTCGACGATGCCGACGTTCAGGCCTGCCGAGGTCAGCGCGGCGAGATCCTCAGGTGCGAAGTCGGCCAGTACCGCGGCGGTGTAGGCCCGCGGGTACTGCGCGGTGACGAGTTCCGACCGGTCCACGTTGCCCAACACAATGTATTCTGCGGTAACGCTTTTCACACTGTCGGTCATCGCCAGGACCGGAATGACGACGTCGTGGTCCGGCAATGCCGCCGCCACGCGTTCCGCCAGTTCGGCGGGAGCCAGCGGGTAGCGGACGTCGTGCACCAGCACCGCACCGTTCTCGCCGGGCACCGCCGCCTCGGCAAGCACGGGAACATCACTCAGGCCATGAGCCGCAAGACATTCCGTAGCTGCCGCGGCCAAGTCTCCCGTGGCCACTACCGTCACCGGCCCCACGCCGCGGACCGCGCGGACGGCCCGCACCAGCGCCGGCTCACCCGCGATCGGCGCGGTGAAGTCAGCCGGCGCGAGCACTGCGGGCACCGTCACGATCGCCGAGAGAGTCACCGCGCCACCCTATCGCCGGTTGGACGCCACCCCTGGCCGCTCCGGAGAAATCAGCCGGCGCGCGATCACGTCCAGCAGGAACCCCAGCGCACCGATCACCACGATCACCGCCACCACCTGGTCATAGGCCAGCTGGTCACGGGCGTTGAGCACCTGGTAACCCAGACCCGAACGCACACCGAGCATTTCCGCCGGGACCAGCACCACCCAGGCGATGCCCAGTGCCACGCGCACGCCAGTCTGCAGCTGTCCCCGGATGGCCGGCAACACCACGGCGGTGACGAGCTCCCACCGGGTGGCGTGGAACGATCGCGCCACGTCCAGGTAGCCCGGGTCGACAGCGCGCACGCCCGCCACGGTGTTGATCAACACGGGCCACACCGCGGCCACCGCGATCAGGAAGATCACCGGCTCATTGCCGATGCCGAACACCGCCACGGCGATGGGCGCCCAGGACAGCGGCGAGATCATCCGCACAAACTGGACCAGCGGCGCAGCCGCCCGCTCGGCCGTGGCGCTGAGCCCGAGCAGCAGGCCGGCCGGAATCCCGATGACGACCGCCACCGCCAGACCGATCACCAACCGCCACAGGCTGATCCCGATGTCGGGCAGGAGCACGCCGCGGGCGAACAGGTCGACGATCGCAGGTACGACGCGTTGTGGTGCAGCCTGGCGCAGCAGCGAGTGCGACGCGGACAGCACGGTCGTCGTCAACCACCAGAGACCGACCGCGACGACGACGGCGCCGGCCGGCGGGGCCCAGCGACGGACCGCCACTGGCGGATCGAGCACCGCCCGCACGGGTGTCGTGGTCATGTCAGCTCCAATTGCTCGGTTCGGGTGTAGCCGCCGCTGAGGCCGAAGGCGGCCGGACCGCCATGGGCCTGAATGGAATTGCGGACGAAGGTGTCGTCGACGAGGTCGCCGTGCACGGTGGTGGGGTCCAACCGGTCGAGGAATCGCCGGTCGCCGTCGATGACGGTGTCATGCATGGCCGACACCAGTTCACTGGTGAAGCTCGGGAACGGGAACGGCTGAAAGCCGAGCCGCTGCGGCTGCCACTCCGGGTGATGCAGCGGGTAGGGCGCGGTGGGATACGTCATCGCCAGCGTGATCGCCGGCACCGGCTGGGGCAGGTACCGCCCGCCACCGAGTTTCGCCGCGGCCGCCTTCCGGTCGTTCGACAGCGCGAGTTGCGCCGTCACAACAGCATCGGTGAACTGCTGCACGGCCGCCGGCCGACTGCTGATGACGTCGTCGCGGGTGACCAGTGCGCAGCAGGCATGGTCGCGCCACACATCGCCGAGAAAGGTGTGGATGCGCCCGATCTTCTTGGTCTGCGCCATCGCGTTGAAGGGGTCGGCCACGACGTAGCCGCCGATGGTTCCGGTGGCCAGTGCCGGCACCATGTCCGACGGACTCATCACGACGAGCTCGACCGTGTGGTCGGCCCGCGACGCCGACCGCCGGATCACAGGTTGCAATCCGTTGGCCCGCAACATTTTCTGCAGCACGATGTTGTGGATCGACCACCAGAACGGAATCGCCAGCTGTGAGCCGGCCAGGTCCGACAACGCGCGGATGTGCGGAGCCACCGTCAGTGCCGAACCGTTGGTGTGGTTCCAGCCGAGCACCCGGACGCCGCCACCGAGCGCGTAGCGCAGCTGCACCGCCATCGGCATCAGCAGGTGCACGACGTCGAGTTGCCGGTTGAGGAATGCCTCGCCCAGCGCTGCCCAACTCCGGAACAGCACCGGTTTACCGACTCCCGCCGGATACAACCCGGCGGAGTGCGCCATCAACAGCGGTGCGGCGTCGGTGATCGGCAGATAGCCCACCCGCAGCGGCCCGCCGGCGGTCGAATCGGTTGTGGCACTGTGCGCCAGGTCGGCCAGACCGAAGGCGCCACCGGCGGCCGCTGCTGCGGCGATCAGAGCCTGCCGTCGCGAGATCAGCAGTCTGCTCATGCCACCCACAGTTCGGAAACCCGGTAATGGCTGAGGATTTCGTCGCGCAGACCCGACCGGTCCGCCTCGCCCAGGCGCCATTGACGCTGAATGCGGCCGCCATCCGCCAGCAGTACGACACGATGCGCCAGGGCCAGCGCCTCCTCGACGTCATGGGTGACCAGCAGCACCGTCACACCCAATTCGGTTGTGAGCGTGGCCAACCACTGCTGCAGGTCGGCACGCGTCGCGGGGTCGAGCGCGCTGAACGGTTCGTCGAGCAGAAGCACCTGGGGCCGGGTCGCGACGGCGCGCAGGATGGCCACCCGCTGGGCCTGCCCGCCGGACAGCTGATCGGGATAGCGGTCGGCCAGGCTGTCGACGCCGAAGCGCCGCATCAGTTCTGCCGCATAATCCGCGTCGAATCCCTTGCGCCGGTGCACGAATCGCTTTGCATAGGAGACGTTGCCCTGCACCGTCAACCACGGCAGCAGCAACGCGTCCTGGAAAACCACACCGATGTGCGGACGCTCACCGCCGGCGGGCCAGCTGACGGTTCCCGAACTCAGCGATTCCAGGCCCGCCAGCACCCGGAGCAGGGTCGACTTCCCGCTGCCGCTCCGCCCGAGAACCGCGACGAATTCTCCGGACTCGACGGCAAGATCGATGTCATCGAGTACGACGCTGTCGCCAAATCGCTTGGTGCCCGCGGCTATCCGTACTGCTTCAGTTCCCACCTGAGTTGTCCTTCCGATGGTGATTGCACGGGCAGAAAAGCCGCTTCGCGGAATCGGCGATTGGCCGCCGTTCCCGCGCGGTACCCCTGGCCACCGGCCAGGGCCGACTCCAGTCGGGTCGCTCCTACCGCCGCGTTGGCGGCGTTCAGTCGGAGCCGAATCACCTCGGCCAGGTCGGCTTCCGCTGGTGCCGTGGCGAACTCGTACAGCCGACGGCGATTGTGTTCGGCCTGCGACACCAGGTCGGCGAGGTCGCCGTCGAACTGGGCGGCCAGGCCGTCGGTCGCCCGGCCGGCCGCCGTCAGCGCCGCCCCGGTGACGCCGACACAGAACGCGGTCTGCAACAGCAGGAACGTCGGCTTGATCCCGCGGACGAATCCGGTGAGGTCGGCGCTGATGATGCGGTCGGCATGCACCTCGACCTCCTCCAGGCGCAGCGACGTCGACCCGGTGCTGCCCAACGCCATCAGCGCGGGCGCCGGATCGATCACCACGCCGACCGCGCTCACGTCGACCGCGACGACATACAGCCGGCCGGCGGCCGTCCGTGCCGGCAGCACGATCAACGCGTCGTCGAAGACGTTGGAAGCCCAGCGAATTGGTCCGTTGAGCCGCAGACCACGACGCGTCTCCCCGGCGAAGATCGGGAGCTGCCCGAGGCCCGCCACATGCTTGAGACCGGCGGCCATGGCGGTCACGCCGGGACGGCGTGCGGTAAGCAACGCCTCCGACAGGTCCGGCCGGTCGGCGAGGTAGTGAATCGCCATCTGGTGCGCCCAGGCCGAGAATCCGGCGGCGAGGCTCACCGCCGACACCTGCTCGATCACCCGCACGGTCTCGGGCAGGTCGGGTAGACCGAACAATCCGGCGGCGCCCAGGGCACGCAGGTCGTCACGGACGTCGGTCTGCCCCGCATCCAGGTCACCGGCCCGGGCGTCCACTCCAGCCGTGACATGAGCCAGTCGGGTTGCGACGTCGTCGGATACCAAAGTCGTCATTGTTCACCGCTTTCCAGTCCGTACAACCGATCGATCGGGGTCTGCACCGCGACACGCGCGCGGCGTACCGCGTCCTCGTCCGGTGCGTCGTAGAAACACAGGCACTTGTCCATGTCAACCCGCACGTAGGTCCGCAGGAAGCTGACTTCGGGCACCTCGGCATATTTCGGCGCGTTGGCTTTCTTGCGGCTCAGGTAGCTGTCCATGTCCAGGTCGGCGGGCAGGTCCCACTCGACCAGGTATCCGGCCGTCGGGCGAACGGCCTTCAGCTCGTCCAGGTCCGCACCGACCAATCGCACTTCGTGCGGACCGGTGACTTCGGTGGCCCCGACCGCAGCGGTGCCGAGCTGCAGCGGACCGCCGGTGAGCTCAGCCACCACGAACAACCGGTGCTGGCCGGTCACCTGCGCCTCGATGAGTTCGCCGCCGGCCTGGTGCACTTCCGCGTCGACGGTCTTGATGGCCTGGTCGACCTCGGCCCGGCCGGGGAGTCCTGCGATTTCGTAGAGGTACAGCGTCACGGTGTGTTCCTGTTCGTCGGGCGTCGATGACATCACGACGTTTGCACGAACAGACCGGTCTGTCTATCGAGATTTCTCGGCTATGGTGCAGCTATGAGCGCGACCCGCACCCGCCGCCCGGACCGGCCGGCGCCCCGCACCGACACTGTCGGACCGGCCCAGCGGCTACTCGACACTGCATCGAATCTCTTTGCCGCCCAAGGGATTCGCGCTGTCGGCATCGACACAATCCTGCGCGAGGCGGGGGTCGCGAAGGCCAGCCTCTACAGCTCGTACGGATCGAAGGACGCGCTGGTGATCGCGTACCTGAACGAATTGGATCAGGCTGATCGCAACCGCTGGGAATCGAAGACCGCCGGGATCGACGACCCGGTGGAAAAGCTGCTGTCCTTCTTCGACCTCGCGGCCGCCGCGGCACGCAAGCGCCAGTTCCGGGGCTGTCTCTACGCCAACGCAGCGACCGAGTTCCCGGGCGACACCCTCGACCCCGTGCGGGCCCACCGGTCATGGATGCGCCGGCTGCTGAGCGAGCTGCTGCGCGACGCCGAAGTACCCGACGCCGCCGCGGTCGCCCAGCGCATCCAGCTCATCTACGACGGCGCCCTCACCGCATCGAAACTCGAACGGTCGGTTGCGCCCATCACTCTGGCCCGGCAGATGGCGCTCGAGCTCGTCACGTCCACGCGCGAGAACCGCTAGTTACTTGGCAGCCGCCGGCTGAATCCCGATGGCGGCCAGCCGCCGCTCGGAGGCCTCCACGCGGACGCGCTTGGGCCACCAGAACCACCGGCCCAGCATCGCCGCGATGGCCGGAGTCATGAACGACCGGACGATCAGCGTGTCGAACAACAGGCCCAGTGCGATGGTGGTGCCTACCTGTGCCATGACCTTCAGGTCGCTGAAGGCAAAGGACGCCATGGTGGCCGCGAACACCAGACCGGCTGAGGTGACCACCGATCCCGTGCCTGCCATGGAACGGATGATGCCGGTCTTCATGCCGCCGGCCACCTCCTCCTTGAACCGCGACACCAGCAATAGGTTGTAGTCAGAGCCCACTGCGAGCAGCAGGATGACCGACATCGGCAACACCATCCAGTGCAGCTCGAGGCCAATGAGGTGCTGCCACAACAGAACCGACATGCCGAACGATGCGCCCAGTGACAGCAGCACCGTGCCGACGATCACGCCCGCCGCCACCATGCTTCGGGTGATGAGCAGCATGATGATGAAAATCAGTGACACCGCGGCGATTCCGGCGATCATCAGGTCGTACTGCGCGCCGTCGTGCATGTCCTTGTAGGTGGCGGCGGTGCCGGCCAGGTAGATCTTGGAGCCCTCCAACGGGGTGCCCTTGATGGCTTCTTTCGCAGCCTGCTTGATCGGGTCGACGTGCGCGATGCCGTCGGGCGTCGCCGGGTCGCCTTCGTGCTGAATGATGAACCGGACCGACTTGCCGTCCGGCGAGATGAAGTTCTTCATGCCGCGCTTGAAGTCCTTGTTGTCGAAGGCCTCCGGTGGCAGGTAGAAGGAATCGTCATTGAGCGAGTTGTCGAATGCCTCGCCCATCGCCGCCGCGTTGTCCGACGCCGCCGCGCGCTGATCCACCTGACCCTTCTGGGTCTGATACATGGACAGCATGTACTGCTTCATGTTCTTCATGACCTCGATCTGAGGCGGCATCACCGTGACCATCTCGGCGGTCAGTTTGTCCATCTTCATCAGATCCGGGACGAGCGTCTGGATGTCGTCGGTCATGAGGTCGATGCCGTCGAGAGTGTCGAACACCGACCGCATCGAGTAGCAGACCGGGATGTCGTAGCAGTGCGGTTCCCAGTACAGGTAGTTGCGAACCGGCCGCAGGAAGTCGTCGAAATCGGAGATGTGGTCCCGCAGGTCGGCGACGTCGAGCGCCATGTTGGCGGTCTTCATCGACATGTCATGCGTGGTGGCGGCCATCTGCGTGGTGATGGACTGCATCTTGGTCATCGTGTCGATGCTGACCTGCATGTCGTTGGCCTGCTGCAGCATGTTGGCCATCGAGTCCAGCTGGTACTTCTCCGTCATCTTCGAGGTGACGGACTGCATGCCCATGGCGAACGGAATGGTCGTGTGCTTGATGGGTTTTCCGTCGGGCCGGGTGATCGTCTGGACGCGCGCGACACCCGGGGTGTGCACGATGGCCCGGGCGATCTTGTTGATCACCAGGAAGTCGGCCGAGTTCCGCAGGTCGTGGTCGCTCTGCACCATCAGCAACTCGGGGTTCATCCGTGAGGCACTGAAATGCCGTTCCGCGGCGGCGTATCCGACGTTGGCGGTCAGCTCGGCCGGCACGTAGCGGCGGGCGTCGTAGTTCGTCTTGTAGCCGGGCAGCGTCACCAGTCCGACGAGGGCGAGCGCCAGCGTGGCGACGAGCACCGGTCCGGGCCAGCGCACCACCAGCACACCGACCCGGCGCCATCCGCGGGATTGGATGGCGCGCTTGGGTTCGAAGCGACCGAACCGGCTCCCGATCTTGATGACGGCGGGTCCGAGCGTCAGCGCCGCGAGGACGGCGACGAGCGTGCCGATCGCGCAGGGCACGCCCATGGTCTGGAAGTACGGCAGCCGGGTGAAGCTCAGGCAGAGCATGGCGCCGGCGATCGTCAAACCGGAGCCCAGCACCACGTGCGCCGTCCCGCGGAACATCGTGTCGTAGGCCTGCACGCGCTCTTCGTTGTCGCCGCGCGCTTCCTGATAGCGGCCGATGGCGAAGATGGCGTAGTCGGTGCCCGCCGCGATCACCATGAGGGTCAGCAGGTTCACCGCGAACGTCGAGAGCCCGATGACGTTGGCGTTGGCCAGGAACGCGACGACGCCGCGGGCGGCGCCGAGTTCGAGGAACACCATCAGCAGGGTCAGGATCATCGTCATGATCGACCGGTAGACGAACAGCAGCATCACGGCGATCACCACCAGGGTGATGATCGTGACCTTGGTGACGCTCTTGTCGCCGGCGTGGTGCTGATCGGACACCAGCGGTGCGCCGCCGGTGACGAACACGTGGAGGCCGGCCGGCGGCTTGGAGTCGGCGACGATCTGGCGGACCGAGGCGACCGAGTCGTTGGCCTTCGTCTCCCCTTGGTTGCCGCGGAGGTAGACCTGGACGTACGCGGCCTTACCGTCGGCGCTCTGTGAGCCGACGGCCGTGAGCGGGTCACTCCAGAAGTCCGCGACATGTTCGACATGCGCGGTGTTGGCCGTCAGTTTCGCGACGAGGCCGTCGTAGTAGTGGTGGGCCTCGGCGCCGAGCGGTTGGTCACCCTCGAGAACGATCATCGCGTTGCTGTCGGAGTCGAACTCCTGGAAGTTCGCACCGATCTGCTTCATCGCGATCATCGCCGGGCCGTCCTTGGCGCTGAGCCCGACGGTATGCGCTTCACCGACCTTCTCCAGCGGCGGGACCAGCGCGTTGGTGGCGACGTTGATGGCGAACCAGCCGATCACGATGGGCACCGCGAGGACCCAGATCAGGTGACCGATCTTGGATCGCTCGGTGTTGGTGGCACTCACTCGGGGCACCCTTCCATCAGGCCCGGTAGGTCCATGGAGATGGAGCTCGGCGGCGTTACACATTCACTGTCGCGCGAAATATACCTAGCCCACCAAACTTTTAGCCATACCGACCGCACAAAAAGCCCTCTACCTCCCGCGAAATGGGACAAATCGGGGTGTTTCCGCCCGTTTTCGGCCGTAGCGTTGACGCTGTGGAAAATTCTCCGGCCGACACCTTCGGTAAGCGCTACGGCGAAGTCCTGCTGGTCTCCCAGACGTCGACGGGGCCGCAGGTTGCGGTGTTCAACACCTTCCCGCTTAATGACTGCCCGCCCGACGCCTGGTCCGCGCTCGACTCGCAGACTCTGGCGGCCGAGAACGGCGTGGCCGCCGCTTTGCTCAACGGTCCGCGCTACTGGCTGATGAGCGAGATCGGGAAAACCCGCGAGGACGTCGGGGAGCTGAAGACGTTCGGTGGCATCGAGATGCGGCAGCAGGCGACGGTCGAGTTGTCGTCGATGAACCCGGCGCCCTACAGCGTGAACAAGGTCAGCCGCCGCACGGTGTTCGTGTTCGGCGCCGGGCGGCCGGTCTTCGAGCTTCTCGACCCGCAGGGGCAGCGGTGGGTCATGCAGTCGTGGAGCCAGACGGTCGACCCGGCGCTGTCGCTGGCGGACCTGCCGGGGCTCGGCGTGCGGCTGCAGCTGCCGGACGGCTGGAGCTTCCGGACGTCGACGCTGACCAGCCCACTGCGCATCGACACCACCACCGCGGACGCGCACGTCACGCAGGACGACCTGGGCAACACTTATTCACTCGCCGTCGCTTAGCCCCGCTAGCCATTCCCAAACCCTCGCCGGTGCGTTACAAACAACAGACGGGTGTTCCTGTCGCGGCGGGGTTGAACTGAAGGAGGCCGCATGGCTTGGGATTTCGAAACCGATCCGGAGTTCCAGGAACTCCTCGACTGGGCCGACGCCTTCGTGCGTGACGAAGTCGAGCCGCTCGACCTCATCTGGCCGCACCTGCAGTACACCGCGCTCGACGAAACCCGGCGCCGGGTCGTCGACCCGCTCAAGGAACAGGTGCGCCGAAAAGGCTTGTGGGCCACGCACCTCGGCCCCGAACTCGGTGGACAGGGCTACGGGCAGCTGAAGCTGGCACTGCTCAACGAAATCCTGGGCCGGTCGCAGTGGGCGCCCATCATCTTCGGCTGTCAGGCGCCCGACACCGGCAACGCCGAGATCATCGCGCACTACGGCACCCCCGAGCAGAAGGAGCAGTACCTGCGGCCGCTGCTGAACGGCGAGGTCTTCTCCTGCTACTCGATGACCGAGCCGCAGGGCGGCGCCGACCCCACGCAGTTCACGACGTCCGCGGTTCGCGACGGTGACGACTGGGTGATCAACGGCTACAAGTTCTTCTCTTCCAACGCCTCGACGTCCACATTCCTGATCGTCATGGTGGTGACCAATCCCGACGTCAGTCCCTACCAAGGCATGTCGATGTTCCTGGTGCCGACCAACACGCCGGGCGTCAACATCATCCGCAACTCGGCGATCTACGGGGAATCCGACGGCCGGGGCTCACACGCACTTATTCATTACGACAATGTGCGCGTACCGAATTCGGCCGTCCTCGGCGGTGAGGGCCAGGCGTTCGTGATCGCGCAGACGCGCCTCGGCGGCGGACGGATCCACCACGCGATGCGCACCATCGGACTGGCGCAGAGGGCGTTGGACATGATGTGCGAGCGGGCACTGTCGCGGCACACCGCGGGCAGCCTGCTGGCCGACAAACAGGCCGTGCAGGGCTTCATCGCCGACTCGTGGGCGCAGCTGCAGCAGTTCCGGCTACTGGTGCTGCACACCGCGTGGAAGATCGACAAGTACAACGATTACAAGAAGGTCCGCAAGGACATCGCCGCCGTCAAGGTCGTCATGCCGACCGTGCTGCACGACATCGCTTGGCGCGCAATGCAAGTGCACGGCGCGCTGGGCGTCACCAACGAGGTGCCGTTCCTGGGCATGGTCGCCGGCGCCGCCGTGATGGGACTGGCCGACGGCCCGACCGAGGTGCACAAGGTCACGGTCGCCAAGCAGGTGCTGCGGGACTACACCGGCACCGATGAGCTGTGGCCGACCGAGTGGCTGCCCGGCAAACGTGAAGCGGCCCAGGCGAAGTACGCGAAGTACCTGGAGTTGGAAGTGGGCAATCTCTGACGAGCACGCGCGGCGGACGCGTCGAACGCAACCGCACGGCGATTATCACGCTGGTTTTCCGCCGCCCAGTTGCGTTCGAGAAATATCGCGCGCGTGCGCTGAAGCGCGCCTATGCCGTCATCAGCCGGGCCACGCCCCGCATCACCACCCGACTCGCGGTATGCCGAACCTGCTCGACCAACGACGGCGATGCCGGCGGTGCAACGGAACCCAGCCGCGGGAACAGTGCCAGCGCGTTGGTGCGGTCGATTTCGCGGCGCCCGGCGTCGTCCAGTCCCCCGTACGTCTCGAGCCCGGCGGCGTACAGCTGACTGACCTCGACCGGCGCGAACGGGAAGTCCGAGCCGAATGTCACGTGACCAGGTTTGGCGAAGGCCAGCAGCGACGGCAGCGCGGCTGCGGTGGACGACAGCGCGGTGTCGAAGTAGAAGCTCGCGAAATCGTCGAGGTGATCGGCCGGGCTGCCGCCGACATCACTCGTGATGCCCATCGCCATCCGATAGGCCGCATAGGGAACGAAGCCGCCGGCATGGCTCAGGATGAAGCGGATGTTGGGGTAGCGGCGGCGAATGCCGTTGCGTACCAGTAGATACGCCGCCCGACTGGTGTCCAGTAGGAAGTCGGCGGCGAACGGCAGCACGCCATCGATGACGGGGCCGGGCAACTCGGCGGGGTGGATGAACACCACGGCCGAGCGCTTGTCGAGCTCCGCGAACAACGCGTCCTGACCTTGCGCGCCGACATAGGTTCCCGCGCTGTTGGCGAGCAGGAACACCCCGTCTGCATTCAATTCGTCGAGGGCGCGTACGGCTTCGGCGGCGGAGGCATCCAGATGCGGCATCGGCAGCGTGGCGAAGAACCCGAACCGATCCGGTTGGGCGGCAACCAGATCTGCGCTGTAGTCGTTCACATCGCGGGCCAGTGCGGCCGCGTCGCCAGCGGCGGGAAGCATCGTCGTTCCCGGCGCGGACACCGACAGGATGGCGGTGGCGACACCCAGTCGGGCCATCGCGTCCAACGACGCCTCCGGAGTCCAGTCCGGCATCGCCCTCCCGCCGGCATCAGCAATGCCCGCTTTGGCCAATGCCTTTCGGTAGTCCGGCGGGACCATGTGGTGGTGGGTATCGACGCGGTTCATGATGTTCCTCCTCCGGCGATTTGTGCACGATAATCCGCGCTCACCGCGGAATATCGTGCACAAATCCCGGGACTAGTCGGGGATTCCCACCCCGGCGAGCGCCGGGACGGTGTCTTCGCGGCGCCGCACTGACGGCGACGTCGCAGGCGTCTGCACTGGTCATCGCGGCCTCGTTTGTCCTGTAGCGATCACTACGGTACCGTAGTGATCGCTACAGAGTCAATGGTCGGAGAGCGGAAATGACCGAAGCACCCAAACGGCGTCGCAAGCGGGCCGACGGCGAACAATCCCGTGAGCGAATCCTGGACGCCGCCAACGCGATTGCCTCCGAGCGTGGTTACGAGGGCACCAGCATCGGGCTGGTCAGCAAGAAGTGCGGACTGCCCGCAAGTTCCATCTACTGGCACTTCAAGGACAAGGATGACCTACTGGCCGCGGTGATCAACCGCAGCTTCGAGACCTGGTTGCGCGTCTGGGAACTCCCCTCCGACGGCGAGCCGCGCGAACGCGTCATCGGCTTGGCCAGGCAGCTCGCGCAAGGACTGCTCGACCAACCGGATTTCCTGCGCCTCGGACTGATGCTCGCGCTCGAGCGCCGACCTGTCGAACCGCGCGCCCGTGCGCAGTTCCTTTATGCTCGAACGCAGGCATCCGCGTCGCTGACGGAAGCACTGAGCGAGCTGGCACCGGGACTCACCGACGCCCAAGTGCAGCTGTTGGTGAACTATTCCGTTTCCGGGGCTGAGGGTCTGTTCATCGCCAAGGAACTCGGCGGCGACTCGGTGGACCTGCTCGAGTTGTTCGAGATGCACGCCAACGCCATCTACGACACGGCGCTGCGGATGCTTGCCGGAAGCGCCTAAGCGACCAGCTCAACCAGCGTTGCGTTGGCGGTGCCGCCGCCCTCGCACATGGTCTGCAGGCCGTAGCGAATTCCGTTGTCCCGCATGTGGTTGATCATGCGGGTCATCAGCACCGCGCCGGACGCGCCGAGCGGATGACCCAACGCAATGGCACCGCCCAGCGGATTCAGCGCGGCCTCGTCGGCGCCGGTGTCGGCGAGCCACGCCAGCGGCACCGGGGCGAACGCCTCGTTCACCTCGAAGACGCCGATGTCGCCGATCTTCACCCCGGTCTTGCGGAGCACCTTTTCGGTGGCAGGGATCGGGCCCGTCAGCATCAGGACGGGGTCGGCACCCGTCACCGCGCCACCGACGTACCGCACCAGCGGGGTGAGGCCGAGCTGCAACGCATTCTCGAGCGTCATCACCAAAAGCGCTGCCGCACCGTCGGAAATCTGCGAGGAGTTGCCGGCGTGGATGACACCGTCGTCTTGGAATGCCGGTTTGAGACCACCGAGCTTCTCGACGGTCGTGCCCCGCCGGATGCCCTCGTCCTCGTGCACCACGCCCCCATCGTCGGTGAACACCGGCACGATCTGCGTGACGAACGCACCCGAATCCTGTGCAGCCGCGGCGAGTTCGTGCGACCGCGCCGAGTACTCGTCCAGCCGGGCCCGCGACAGACTCCACTTCTGCGCGATCATCTCTGCCGAGATGCCCTGGTTGAAACCGAAACCGTCATACCGGGCAAGCGCTTTCGGCCCGTACGGCTCCCCCGTCTGGCGGGCCGCACCGAGCGGCACCCGGCTCATTACCTCGACGCCGCCGGCCACCACGACGTCCTGCTGCCCCGACATCACCGCCTGCACCGCGAAATCCAGTGCCTGCTGCGACGATCCGCAGGCCCGATTGACCGTCGTGCCCGGGATCGACTCGGGCCAGCCGGCGGCGAGCACCGACCAGCGGGCGATATTGCTCGACTGGTCACCGACCTGCGAGACGCAGCCCCACACCACGTCGTCGACGAGTTCGGGGGCCACACCGGACCGCTCCATCAGTTCGTTCAACACCACCGCGGACAGGTCGGCGGCATGCTGGCCGGCCAGTCCCCCGTTGCGCTTGCCGACGGCGGTCCGCACGGCCTCGACAATGACGACTTCACGCATGGTCGCTCCCTGATTCGTAGACATCGCCGATGGCACCGGCGGCCCGCAGGCCGGCGATATCTTCAGCGCGGTAACCCAATTCGCCGAGTATCACATCTGTGTGCTCGCCCAGTCCGGGGATTGCCCCCATGTTCAGCTCGAGGCCGCTGATCACCGGCGGCGGCAACAGCGCTTCGATGGGGCCATTCGGTGTGCTGACCTGACGCCACCGGTCGCGGGACTTGAGGTGCGGATGTGCAATCACGTCACTGGGCAGGTTGTACCGCGAATTACCGATACCGGCGGCGTCGGCGATCCGCTGGATATCCGCGAGATCGCGCTCGGTGCACCAGGATCCGATGGCGGCATGCAGTTCGTCGCGGTGCGCGCAGCGTTCCGAATTGCTCGCGAATCGGGGTTCCTCGGCGAGGTCGGGCCGGTCGATGATCTCGCGGGCCAGCCGCTGCCATTCCCGGTCGTTGGTCGTGCCGAGAATGACGGTCTGGCCGTCGCGCGTTGCGAACGCGCCGTAGGGCGCCACGGCTGGCGATGCCATTCCGAGCGGCTGCTGGTTGATGCCCGAATGCTGGGTGTAGGTCAACGGGTAACCCATGATGTCGGTCATCGTGTCGAACAGGCTGACGGCAACCGCCGGTGAAACCCCCGTCGACACCCCGCGGGCCCGGCCCAACAGCAGCGCCATGATGGACAGCGCCGAGTACAGGCCGGTGGAGATATCGGCGACGGGCGGGCCCGGCTTGGCCGGCATCCCCGGGAAGCCGGTGGCCGCACATGACCCGGATTCCGCCTGCACCAGCAGGTCGTAGGCGCGCTTCTGGGAAAGGGGCCCGCCCGGCCCGTAGCCATCGATTTCGACCGGGATCACCTGGGGGTGCCGCTCGCGCAAATCCTCCGGCGCCAGCCCGAGTCGCGCGGTGGCTCCCGGCGCCAGGTTGGAGACGAACGCGTCGGCTCGGTCGAGCAACTGGTGCAGCACCGCAATGCCCTTGTCGGACTTGAGGTTCAGGGTGATCGACTGCTTGCCCCGGTTGGCCCAGACGAAATGCGCCGCCTGGCCGAGCACCACGTCGTCGTAGTCGCGGGCGAAGTCACCGCCCTGCGGGTTCTCGACCTTGATCACGCGGGCACCAAAGTCGGCCAGCACGCGTGTACACATCGGCGCGGACACCGCCTGCTCCATCGCGACGACGGTGATCCCGGCCAGCGGCAGCGACGGCGCTTCGGTCACGCCCCTCACATAACCATGTCGCCGCCGGTCGGCGCGCTGCGACCCCGCTCAGGAGTCCGATGCACAGGTCACGTCGACGTAGACGTTGTTGATCATGCGGGTGTCCGCGCGCTGGGTCGGGTCCGCGGGATTCGGCAACCCGTGCACGTCCGTCACCGTGCACGCGGACAGCGGAGCGCTGGGGACCCCGTCGACCTGCACGTTATAGCCCTCGCTGCGCAGCGTGGAGACGACGTCGGCGCCGTTGTTGCCGGACGCACTTGCGGCCTGCGCCGGGCCGGCGGCCGTCAATGTGGCAGCGGCCAGCGCCGCGGCGGCGGTGGAGAACAAGGCAATCCTGCTGATCATGTCGATGTCCCTTCACGGTGGTTTCTGACGTCCTCCACACTCGAGTCGGCCGACAAGGGTTCCCCGGAGGAACGATGAAGATTCGTTAAAGAACGCGGCGCTGACCAGGTCATCCGGTCGACCGCACCACCGTGCGGGTGCACTATGAGCAGGTGAACGGCACTGAACCCACGCCGAGCCTGCGCGCGCTGGTCGTCGACGACGAGGCGGCGCTGGCCGATGTCGTGGCCAGCTACCTCAAGCGCGAACAGTTCGAGGTACGCATCGCGGCCGACGGCCCGTCGGCCCTCATCGCCGCCCGCGAACTCGACCCCGACGTCGTGATCCTCGACATCGGACTGCCGGGACTCGACGGCATCGAGGTATGCCGACAGCTGCGGGTGTTCTCCGACGCGTACGTCGTGATGCTGACGGCCCGCGATACCGAAATCGACACCATCGTCGGGCTGTCGGTCGGTGCCGATGACTACGTCACCAAGCCGTTCAGTCCCCGCGAGGTGGTGGCCCGGATCCGGGCGATGTTGCGGCGCCCCCGGCGTGCCCCCGAATCCGCCCCGGAAACGGGAACGCCGCCGCGCGTGTTCGGGGAGCTGCACATCGACACCGACAGCCGGCAGACCCTCCTCGGCGGTGCCCCAATCATGCTGACCCGCACCGAGTTCGATGTGCTGGCGGCCCTGTCGTCGCGTCCGCGACAGGTGTGGACACGGCATCAGCTGCTCGAAGCGGTCTGGGGCGAGTCGTGGTTCGGCAACGACAACGTCGTCGACGTCCATGTCGGCCACCTGCGCCGCAAGCTCGGCGACAACTCGGCCGAGCCGCGCTATGTCACAACGGTGCGCGGCGTCGGATATCGGATGGGAGAAGGCTGATGGCCCAGAACCATCCGCGCAGCAGGCACGGAATTCGCAGTCGGCTGCTCGTCACGAACGCGGTCGTCGTGGTCGCGGCCATCGCCACCACCACGACCGTCGCGCTGATCATCGGTCCACCGATGTTCCGCAAGGTGATGCAAGACGTCCTGGTCCCCGGGCGCACCGGTCCACACCCCTACGAGCATGTGTTCCGGCAGGCGACCGCCGTCTCGGTGGGCATGTCACTCGCGGTGGCCGCCACTACTGCCCTCGGACTGAGCTGGTATCTGAGTCGCCGGATGCACCGGTCGACGGCCGAACTTGCCGCCGCCGCAACCGCCGTCGCCGATGGGAACTACGACATCCGCGTCTCACCACCACATCTGGGCACCGAATTCGACGCCATTGCAGACGCTTTCAACACCATGGCCGAACAGCTCGGCTCCGTCGAGACCACCCGCCGCCAGCTGCTGGCCGACCTGGCACATGAGCTGCGCACGCCCGTCTCCGTCATCGATGCCTATCTGGAGTCGATAGAGGACGGCATCCACCCCCTCGACGCAACGACCATCGGCGTCCTTCGCGACCAGACCCGCCGGCTCACGCGGCTCAGTTCCGATGTACGCGCACTGTCCGATGCCGAGCGTGACATGGCTCTGGTCGATACGCAGTCCGTCGTACCCGCGACACTGATCGCCGCAGCTGTCGATGCCTTCGCGGCACCGTACCGCGCCAAAGGTGTTGAACTGCAATCAGATATCGCCCCCGGACTGCCCGAGCTGTGGGCCGACCCGCAGCGCCTCGACCAGGTGCTGGCCAATCTTCTGACCAACGCGTTGCGGCACACCGACGCCGGCGGCACGGTGCGCGTCGCGGCGACGAATGTTGGTGGTTGCGTGCGGATCCAGGTGTCCGACGACGGTGACGGCATCGCCGCCGAGCATCTGCCGCGGCTGTTCGAGCGGTTCTACCGGGCCGACTCGGCGCGCGACCGCGCGCACGGCGGTTCCGGTATCGGGCTGGCGATCGCCAAGGCCCTGGTCGACGCCCACCACGGCCGGATCATGGCGACCAGTGCTGGTGTGGGCAGCGGCGCGACGTTCATCGTGGAGTTGCCCGGCCGCGCGGCGGTACAACTCTGAGCACTCAGTCCAGAATCCGGCGTGCCACGTTCGTGGTGATCAAATCCAGCAGCTCCTCACCGCGCCCGACCAGGATGGTGCGAATGGCGAAGAGCGAGAAGCCCTTTGCCTGCTCGGCGGTGATCGTCGGTGGGATGGACAGCTCCTGGCGCGCGGTATGGACGTCGACCACCGCCGGCCCCGGATGGGCGAACGCTTCGGTGAGCGCCTGCTCCAGGTCACCGGGATGTTCCACCCGCCGCCCGAAGATGCCCATGGCCTGAGCGACTGCCCCGAAATCAGGATTGACCAGTTCGGTGCCGAAGTTGACGATGCCGGCGGCTTTCATCTCCAGCTCGACGAAGTTCAGCGATGAGTTGTTGAAGACGATGACCTTCACCGGCAGTCGATTCTGAATCAGCGTGATGAGTTCACCGAACAGCATCGCCAGGCCGCCGTCGCCGGCGAACGCCACGATCTGACGATCCCGGAACGCCGTCTGTGCGCCGATCGCGAGCGGCAGCGCGCACGCCATGGTGCCGTGGTTGAACGAGCCGATCATGCGGCGTCGCCCGTTCATTGTCAGGTAGCGGGCCGCCCACACCACCGGCGAGCCGACGTCGACGGTGAACACCGCGTCGTCGGCCGCGAGCCGATCCGCCAGCCCGGCAACGTATTCCGGCCGGATCGGGGTGCGGTCGCGGTCGTTGACCGCGAGGGAGTCCAGGGACTGCCGGGTCCGGCGATAGTGCTTCAGCGCCCGATCCAGATGTGCCCGTTCGGTTTTGGGCCGCAGCCGGGGCATGAGCGCGGCCACCGTATCCCTGACGGTGCCCAGGAGCGGGACGTCGACCGGGGTGCGGCGCCCCAGGTTGCGCCCGCGCACGTCGACCTGGATGACGGTGGCGTGGTCCGGGTAGAACTGGCGGTACGGGAAGTCGGTGCCGAGCATCAGCAGGACCTCGGCTTCCTTGATGGCCTTGTAGCCGGACGGGAAGCCCAGCAGCCCGGTCAAGCCGACGTCGTAGGGGTTGTCGTATTCGATGAATTCCTTGCCGCGCAACGCGTGGACGATCGGTGCATTGAGTGTTGCGGCCAGCGCGATCAGCTCGTCGTGACAGCCGGCGGCGCCCGCACCGCCGAGGATCGTGACGGCCTGGGCGTCGTTGAGGATGTCCGCGGCCCGGCGCAGCGATTCGTCGTCGGGGCGCAGCACCGAGCGAGTGGCGGAGATCGCCCGGGTCTGCCACTGCGACACCTCTGCGCGGTGCAGGAAGATCTCGCCTGGGACGACGACCACCGCGACGCCGTTCTCCTCCACGGCGGCCCGCATCGCCATCTCGAAGATTCGCGGCGCGTTCTCGGCCGCGGTGACCAGTTCGCAGTACACGCTGCAGTCGCGGAACAGCGCGGTCGGATTGGTCTCTTGGAAGTACTGCGAACCGATCTCGGCGGCCGGGATGTGCGCGGCGATGGCGAGTACCGGGACACGGCTGCGCTGGGCGTCGAACAAGCCATTGATCAGGTGCAGGTTGCCGGGACCACAGCTGCCTGCGCACACCGCCAGCTGACCGGTCAGCGCCGCATCAGCAGCCGCCGCGAACGCCGCCGACTCCTCGTGTCGCACGTGTTCCCACGCGATGTCACCGGCTCTCCGGATGGCGTCGGTGAACCCGTTCAGGCTGTCGCCGGGCAGACCGTAAACTCTTTGTACACCACTGATTTTCAGTGCGGAAATAAGGTGGTCCGCCACTGTTGCCATCAGGCACCCCCTGCGCGCGCTTGGATCAGCGGAAGCTAACACACCGCGGCGGGTCGCGCGGGGCTTCGCAGTGTCGTGGGCGCACGGACCGTACTGCCGGCGACCTAGCGTGGGTAGTCAGGATGCGGCGGGTAGCCCTGGTTGGGATACCCCCCGGGCGCCGGATATCCCGGATAGCCTTGCGGCGGGTAGCCCGGCGCCGGGTAGCCGGGATATCCCTGCTGCGGTGGCGTGGGGTACGTCGGCCCCTGCCCGCCACCATTCCGCTTGCCGCGGCGACGCCACAGGGCGACCGCCATGATGACGACGCACACCAGCAACGCCGGAACAAGGACAACGAACTCCCAGGACCAGCCTTTCGGCGCGCCCACCCACATCCGATCCGCTCCCGGGCACCGCACGGACACCGGCCCGCGGTCGAGCGGCAACACTCCGACGGCCCGATAGTCTTTCCCGCCGGATCGCCAGAGGCGTTTCCGTGGGCCGAATCGCCTCTCGGGATGCGAGCCGGTGAAGGGTGCCAGCGACTGCGTCTTGCCGTCGGAAGTCGTTGCCGTGCAATGGATGTTCGACTGGCCCTTTTCGAGATATACGACGGTCCGGCCTTCGCCCGGTGTCACCACCTCACCGGACCGGATCGATACGCTCGGGTCGTTCACCGAGCCGAACATCACCGACGCCAGTAGCGCCAACACCGCGAACCCGAACACCAACCCGATTACTCTGCCGGTCGGGCTCTTTCCCCCTGCACTCCCCATGCCTCGATTCTCACACGGACTCCCCCACCGATCGGACGGCGTCGTCACTGATGGTGGTGCGGCGTTCAGCGATGGCCGAGAGTCGCAGTGTGCATTCCCGGTTGCGTGGGATGACCGCCGCCAGGGCCAACCGGTCCGGCACCCAGCGCAGCGGCTGTCCGGCCGGCACCTCGGCCATCTCGATGAGGCAGCCTCCCGTGGGCGTATCGGACAACCGAAGGAAGATACGTGCGCTGACGAACATCCCGGCGCTGGCGAGCAGCACCAGTTCCTCCAGCGGACGGCACTCCTGCACCTCGGTGACGTCGTTGACGAGGAACGGCCACACGCCGATCGAGTGATGGATGCGGCTGCCCACGGCCGGCCAGTCGGCGTCGACGGCACGCATCCGGCTGTTGCCCACCACCCACTGGGAGTAGGTCCAGCCGTCGGCGATGATGTCCCAGACCGCCCGGCGCGTGGCGGCGCTGTGCCGCCGGACAGTCAAGCTGCTGTCAAGTACGTTGTCAGCCATGCGATTTCCTTTCGGCGCCTGTCACCGGCAATGACCACAACGAACCGACCCGGCCGGCCCGGACGCTGGAACTCTTTCTCTGAGTTCCTCGTCAGACCCTGCCGGCCCGCCGATTCTGCTTCTCCGCCTCGGCAAGCACGTCAACTTGCTCAGCCTGCTCACGTTTGGCTGCCGCGGCGGCCCGCTTGTCCCGTGCGTCCTCGAGTGCGGCCTTCGCCGCTGCCGCCGACTTCGCCTCGGCTTTGTTGATCCTTTGCAGCCGCTGCTGTTCGGCGGCTTCGGCCGCTTCGCGCTTCTGTTCGGCTTCGGCGCGACTTGCCTTGGCGGCCTGGGCAATACGCTTGTCAGCCTCCTCAGCGGCTTGACGCTTACGCTGCTGGGCGCGCTCGCGGGCATCGGCCACCGCGTCCTGCTTGGCGGCGACGGCTTCGGCGCGGTCGTCGGCAGCCGCTTCCAGCGAGTCCTCCAACGGGCGCCCGCCTGCTGACGCTGTCGGGCAGCGGCCATGCTCCGCACGGCGGCTTCACCACGAACTTCGCTTCGCCGGGCCAGCACTGCGCCCCGCTTTCGCAAGGTGGAATCACCCAGCAATCCGCCGACGGCCGCGTCCAGCCCGCCAAGCGAGCGCTCATAGATCAGCCGAGCGGGTGCTTCGGCGTCCATGCGGGCGATCCACCGGTCCTCGATGAACTGCAGCGGAAACCGGGCCAGGCGGTATTGCAGTCGCAAAACCTGTAACGGCACTTCGATGATGCTCAAGATATCTCCTTGGTTCTCAAAGTCTTTCAGGGCAGGTTGGTTCGATCGGTCAGGGTCTCAGCGCGTTCGCGAAGGCGACGGGCCTCGGCCTGCTCCTCGTCCGCTTGTCTCTGCGCGGCGCGATGCTCGGCGAGTGCGTCGCCTGCCTCTCTGCCGGCGGTCGCGGCGTCGGCCGACTCCCGGATCGCCGCCTGCCGTTCCTCGCGCTGCTCCTCGACGCTCGCGCGGACCTGCTCCTCGGCAGCGCGGTGTCGCGCGGCCTGCGCCGTCTGCTGGACCTGCGCCACCTGCTGCTCCCGTGCCGCCCGCTCCGCGGCCTCGGTGCCGGACCGCACCACGCCCCGAGCACCGGCTGCCTGATGGTGCGCCGAAGACAACAGACCGGTGGCGGACTCGGCTTCGGCGTCCGCGACGGCCTCGATGGTGTTGGCTTCCCTACGAGCCCGCGCCTCGGCCTGCTCCAACTGCCCCTCGGCAGTCAGAGAATCGTTGCCGGTCACTGCGCCGGCGATCTCTTTGGCTTTGCCCTTGATCGAATCGATCAGGCCTTTACGTGCCTCATCAGCTTTCTCATGTTCGCCCATGTCCATGCCATGCTCGTTTTGCGTCTTCTTCAAACACGGTGCGGTCAGGTCTGACTCGCGCTTAGAGCCCGCGCAGCGCGCTGAACAGGGACAAGGCGCCGATGAGAGCTCACGATCCGGCGCCTGTGATTTCGATCAACGCAGGGCAGTTACGGCGTCACCGGCGAACGCTACTTCGGGTCCCGGTCCCATGCCCGGTGCAGCCCCAGAGCCGCTGTCAGGCGTGCGATGAAGTCCTTGTCCACGTCCTCGGCGAGCTCGATGCCAGGACCCTTCAGCGGAATCTTCGCCATCTTGAATACGGCATCGCCGTCACCCCACGCCGCCAGAGCTTTGCAGTGCCGGAAAATCTCCTGCAACAGCACAACAAGTCTGCTGTCGCGGATCGGTTCTGTCCCGCCGGCGACGACGAGGGCGTCGACTTCGATCGACCGGACCGTGGCCAGAGTTCGGTCCACGGTCACCTGGCGACGCCCGGCCTTCAACACCCCGCCGGTGGGGGCTATGACCAAGGCGGTCGCGCCCGCAGCGGCCGCGGCCTTCACGAGTTTGGTCACGCCGGCGAGGTCTGAACCCGCGTCGGCGAGGATGCCGATCTTCCGTCCGACGATCGGTCCTGGTTCGACTATCACCTGCGCCAACGCCGGTGACAGCGGAATGTCCTCAACGGGACGACCTTTCGGGGCCGGCAACCCGAGCGCGGCCGCGACCTGTTCGCACAGGGCGGAGTCAACGTTGGCGAGTACCTGCAGTTCGCGTTCTTTGATGCCTTGCTCGTACACCTTGCCCAATTCGAAAATGAAGGCGTCGGCGAGGTGCGACTGTTCCACTGCGCTCAGGCTGCGATAGAACAGGGTCGCCTGGGTGAAGTGGTCATCGAACGAGGCCGGCTGTGCGCGTACCGCCTCCCCCTCGATTCGTCGCGGAAAGTGCACGTAGGCGCCATCTTTCGCTTCTGCTGGGCGCGGCTCATCGTTGTCGATGCTGTTCGGGTGATACGGCGCCAAACCGGTGTGGACCGCCGTCTGATGCATCCCGTCGCGCAGCATGTCGTTGACCGGGCAGTGGGGACGATTGATGGGCAGCTGGGTGAAGTTCGGGCCGCCCAGACGCGTGAGCTGGGTGTCGACGTAGGAGAACAGGCGGGCCTGCAGCAGTGGGTCATTGGTGGGCTCGATGCCGGGCACCAGATTGCCGACGTGAAAAGCGACCTGTTCGGTCTCGGCGAAGTAGTTCGTGGGGTTGCGGTTGAGCGTGAGCTTGCCGACGAGTTGGACGGGCGCCAGTTCTTCGGGCACCAGTTTGGTCGGATCCAGCAAGTCGATGCCCTCGAAGGTGTCCGTGCCGTCGTCGGGCAGGATCTGCAGTCCCAGTTCGTATTCGAAGAAGGCGCCGGCTTCGATCCCGTCGGCCAGATCGCGGCGGTGGAAGTCGGGGTCCACACCGGCGGCGATCTGCGCTTCCTCCCAGACCAGCGAATGCACGCCGGCCACTGGCTTCCAGTGAAACTTGGCCAGGCTGGTCTTGCCGGCCGCGTTCGTCAGCCGGAAGGTGTGCACACCAAAGCCTTCCATGGTTCGGAACGAGCGGGGAATGCCGCGATCGCTCATGTTCCAGAACACGTGGTGGGTGGCTTCGGTGTGCAGGGAGACGAAATCCCAGAACGTGTCGTGAGCCGACTGTGCTTGGGGGATTTCGCGATCCGGGTGCGGCTTGGCCGCGTGCACGACGTCGGGAAACTTGATGCCGTCTTGGATGAAGAAGACCGGGATGTTGTTGCCGACCAAATCGAACGTGCCTTCGGCGGTGTAGAACTTGACCGCAAAGCCACGGGTGTCGCGCACCGTGTCGGCAGAACCGCGCGACCCCAGAACGGTGGAGAAGCGCACGAAGACGTCGGTCGTCGTCCCCTTGCGTCCCAGGAACCCTGCCCTCGTCACCGACGACGCGGTGCCGTAGGACTCGAAGATGCCGTGCGCCGCGGCGCCCCGCGCGTGTACCACCCGCTCGGGTATGCGCTCGTGGTCGAAATGGGTGATCTTCTCGCGAAGGTGGAAATCCTCCAACAGCGACGGGCCGCGCGGGCCTGCTTTCAGGGAGTGATCGGTGTCCGGCAGACGCAGTCCCTGACTCGTCGTCAGGAACGGTCCCGACTGGGCGCGCGGCGGCGCGTCGTCCTGCGACGCAGGCGCGGCTCCGGCAGGGCCCACGCTGGCGGGGGCTGACTGGTCACGCTTGCGGCGAGGGGGCATGGGTCTCTCCTGACGGGACGAGAAAACGCGACGGCCAAGCGCACGGGACTGCCCCGAGCCTCAGGACGCGATACCCAAACGCGCTGCGATGCAAACGTCTTCATTGCGGTGTGATGTTTCGCGGGTGTCGATCCGGTCGACGTGGCGTCGCCCCTATACCGGATTCTCGTGTGCCACAGCACGGTAGCTGCGCGCGCCGGCCCGATCGACCGCAGCTTTGACCAAGCCGAAGACGAGGCCCTGCACACCAGCGGCGAACAGTGCCTGCCCGCCCGAGCGGTTCAAATCTCTGGGGTCTGGCGGTCCATCCCCCGAGTCGTCGATCCGTTCCCACACCACACTGAAGATCTTCCCCGCAAGCAGGCCGCCCGCGACGCTGAACGCTGCCGACAGCGGCAGATACAGTGACTTCGATATCGTGCTCATCGTCCTCCTTGCACATCTGACGGTCCCGGCTGGATCCGAGCCGTGGCTGAGAGTTACCCCGGCTGAGACCAAGCCAATCGCCCAAAGCGCCTCAGCGGCACCTGAAACGCCAAACGGGGGATGCGTCAGGACGCTCGTCGAGACCGCACGATGGGCCGGAACGAATCGGGATCGGCGGCCGCCCAGTCGAAAGCCCAACTTTCGGGTGCCTGCTCGATGAGCTCGTTCGGCTGCAACCACTCGTAAAGTTCGGCGTAGGAGACCTGCTGGGTGGCCGAGACTTTCTTACGCAGCAGATGCGGTGACAGCATCGCCGGATCCGAGATCCCCATCGAGCCCATGATTTTCATCGCCTGCTCGACGGTGGCCTTCTGGTAGCGATATACCCGCGCGCTCTTGTCGTCGACGTCCAGCGCTCGCGCCCGTCGCGGGTCCTGAGTGGCGACCCCGACCGGGCAATGATTGGTGTGGCAGCGCTGCGATTGGATGCACCCGATGGCCATCATCATGGCGCGCGCAGCGTTGGTGTAATCGGCGCCCTGGATGAGCCGCTTGATGATGTCGTTGCCCGCGGCCACCTTGCCGCTGGCGCCGATGCGGATCACGTCGCGCAGACCCGTACCGACCAGCGCGTTATGCACCGTCATCAACCCATCGGTCAGCGGAAGCCCGACGTGGTCCTCGTATTCCAGTGGCGCAGCGGCCGTTCCGCCTTCGGCACCGTCGACGATGATGAAATCGGGGGTCACCCCCTCGGCGAGCATCGCCTTGCAGATCGCCAAGAGGTCCACCCGCGAACCCACACACAGTTTGAATCCCACCGGCTTGCCGCCACACAGTTCACGGAGCCTTCCCACAAACTGGACAAGCTCCCGCGGAGTTGAAAACGCCGAGTGCGCAGCAGGACTCACACACTTCTCACCCACGGGTACGCCCCGGTATTCGGCGATCTCCTTGCTCACCTTCGACGCGGGCAGCACACCGCCCAATCCAGGTTTGGCGCCCTGGCTGAGCTTGACCGAGACACATTTGACCGCATCATGCGCGGCCTTGTCGGCGAACTGATCAGGGTCGAAGTGCCCGTCGGTGGTACGTGTGCCGAAGTAGCCGGATCCGATCTCCCACACCACATCTGCGCCCCCGAGGTGGTAGGGCGTCAAGCCGCCTTCGCCCGTATCGTGGGCGAAGCCTCCCCGTCGCGCGCCGGCATTCAGGGCTTTCAACGCATTGGCCGAGAGCGCGCCGAAACTCATCGACGACACGTTGAGCAATGCCATGTCATAGGGTCGGGTGCAGTCCGGCCCTCCGATCCGTACTCGGTAGGGCTGCGGCGGAGGCTCCACCGGTGCGGTCGAGTGCACCAGGTACTCGTAGCCCGCCTCGTCGACATCTCGTTCGGTGCCGTACGACAGCTCGGCCACGGTGCCCTTGGCCCGCTCATAGATGAGTGAGCGGACATCGCGGTCGAACGGCCGGCCGTCAAAATTGCGTTCGATGAAGTACTGCTGCAGTTCGGGACGCAGCGCCTCGAGCACGTACCGGATGTGCCCGATCACAGGGTAATTGCGCAGCACCGAATGACGACGTTGAGTCACATCGAAGACCCCTACGGCGGCCAGCGCACCTACTGCCACGGCGGCAATCCACCACCCCCAACCGCCGAAAAGCGCGGTAACGGCGAGACCTGCGGCGACGACGGCCAATGCCGCGACGATTCCGAACCGAATCACATCAACCCTCTTCATCTGACGACCCGCTGTCGGCGGAATACCCAGAATCAGCCGTTTCAGGCACCTTCTACCTGTAGATCCGCTGCGACAAACAGGGCCGGGTGCCCCACTGGCATGGCCGGGCGCAGCGCTGTCGCCGGGACGGCCCGAACCTTTCCGGCCGCGGCAGCGGCGGTCGAGATGCAGGGCAGATTGACAGACCCACTCATCCGGACACCATGAGCGGGCAATGCCTGAAGTGACTATGAATCAAATATGAAATTGACATGGCGATCATTATGCGTCGTATATGAATATCTCGACACGCGCGTGTTCCTGACTAGCATGGAATTTGAGATAACGCAGATAAATGCGTTTCAAATGCTGGAAGGAAATTCAATTGTTTGGCGCGGGCATTACCAGGAGCCTCGTGGTTGCGACCGCAGCGATCGCATTGAGTTGGGGCTCGGCGGCACCGGCACTGGCTGCGCCCGAGACACAGAAATCAGCTCAGGCCACGATCAGCGACCTGGAGGCACAAGGACTTCGGCCGATTCTCAACAAGGTCGGCAACGCACCTATCGAGGAATGCACGGTCATCGCGGTGCGCGAGGGCACCGCGGTCAAGCACTCCTGGATACAGCGAGGCCCGACCGGGAACGTCGGCAATCTCGTCCGGTACAAAACTGCGTACGTTGATCTCATGTGCAATCGATGAATGATTCCTGCGGAGTCGAATTACGGCGCGCCGACGACAATTGGGGTCAACTAATCTTTGATGCATGACCCGCCAACTGGCTTCGCGCTGGGCACTAGTTCTGCTGTCGGTGTGCTTTGTCTGCCTCGTCGCCGCGTTCATGACTGTGCCTGCCGTCGTTTCGCACGCTGCCTACGCCGGCGTCGGCGATCGTTCCAGTCTCCCTGTGGGCGTCGCAACCGGCCTCGACGACTTCTGGCGCAGCGGTAGGTCGACTTTTCCCGCCGAGTTGCGCCAAATCGTCGACTACTGGCGGATCTGGCATGCCATCAAGATCGCCATCAGCGGCCTCGCGGTGGTGGTGCTGATCATGCTCACAGTTGGACTATGGCGTCGCTACGCGATGACCACCAGCCAAACGAAAGTGCTCGCGTGGACTGCCGGGTTCGCGACCATCCTCGTGGTCGCGACCAGCGGGGTGCTGGCCGTCAACATCCAGTCCACTGCCGCGCCTTCGATCGCCCTGATGCCCATGCTGGAGGAGGCCCCAGCACGCGGTCTCACGAGTACTAGCGATGAGATGAGGATCGGCCTCACCGATGACTCGAGTGCCGAATCGCGTACCCCCGCATTGCAAACGCTCATCGGCGACGTCGAGGTCTACCACTGGGCCCTGACTGGTACAGCTTTGTTGTTGGCAGTGATTTCGTGCAGCGTGGCCGTCGCGAGTTGGCGCCGGCGACGGACCACAATCCACACCACCAGGGCTCGGGTGGCGTGCACGACAATCGGCGGCATCATGTTCATCGCCGCACTGCTGTACCTGACGCTGGCCGTCTACAGTTTGGTCTCGGCTCTGGATCCCGCCGGCGCCTTACTCGACTTGATCGGCTAATTGCCGCCCTCGCTCCACCTTCGGCGCTTCGTCGCGAAAGGGGTTCAGACCAGTGTCGAGATGCAACGAAGATTGACAAGACACGCCTGGCTACTTTGACAAAACTCGGGCGTGTCGCGGGAGCTTGTTAATCTAGGCCGCAAAAGGCCAGCTCAGCACCACAGCGGACTTAGCCGAGGGACAGCTGAGCCAGCATTCCAGTGTGCGAAGCACACGGACGAAACACTGCAATGGAGTGTCGAGGCCACGTGTTATCACTGAGCCGTCGCTCTCGATGTGCCCGATGAATCCCCCACCACCACTGTCACTTCTCAGCCGTGGCGTCGTATCCCTGGTCACCGAACTGGGTGGATGACGGCGTTCTCACTCGATGCCACGCGGCCACTTTCTCAAAATTTTGTCCTGGTTCGGCCAGGTTCCGAAACGCCGGACTTCCCCGTACTGATCAATTGATCTAATATCTGATTATGCGATCAGACACCAAGGGGTCGGCAACCTTCACGCAGTCGGCGCGACGGGCGCAGATCATCGCCGCGGCGATCGAGGTCATCGCCGAGATTGGTTGGGCGCAGACGTCGATTCGCAAAATCGCCGACCGGGTTGGGGTGGCAATGAGCGCAGTGTTGTATCACTTCGGCACCAAGGACAACTTGGTCGAGGCGATCGTCGAGGACATGTACCGCACGGCCCTTTCGGTCGTCGGGCCCGCCGTCGATCCGGAATCCACCGCGCCGAACAAGCTGGCCGCGTACATCCGGAGCAGCATCGCGTACTTCGACACCCACCGTTCGCACCTGACTGCCCTCACGCAGCTCAGTACGAGCTATCTGCCAGGTGACGGGCGCCGTTTCGAGGAACTTGGACTGACCCCCGAACTGCAGCACGAGCTGGCTGTGTTGGATCCGACACCCATCCTTGCTGCGGGTCAAGAGAATCGGGAGTTGGGCGATTTCCCGGTCACATCGATGGCGCTCGCCCTGCGCGGTGCGGTCAATGCCGTGGTCGAGAAGATTCTGCGCGACCCCGACTTCGACGCTCATGCTTACGGCGAGGACCTGGTCGTCATCTTCGGTCGGGCCGTGGCGGTGAACCGATGAGCCGCATAGTCATCATCGCCGTCGGCAGTCGCGGCGACGTCGCTCCCCTCACCGGAGTGGGCATCGCCCTGCAGCAAGCACGACACGACGTCGCCATCGCCGCCTACACACCCTTCGGCGACATGATTTCGGGCTGCGGGTTGAACTTTCGTGAGCTACCGGCGGATCTGCAGCCCGCTGCCGATGACGCCGAGGTGTCACCGACCAAAGGACTGGCAGCATTCGCGTCGCCGAAAGGTATGCGCGCCTTAGGCAATAACATCCTTTCGGCCCTCGCCGACGAACCCGCAGACATCCTGTTGTTGTCGCCGTTCGCAGAAATGGCCGGTCACCAGCTCGCCGAGGCCAAAGCCATTCCGTCTCTCGGCGTCCGGTTACAGCCGTTGTCGGCGACCGCGCAGTACCCGCCGGCGGTCATCGGTGCTTGGTCGGGCGGAGCCTGGGCAAATCGGGCTGCCGCCAACACCGGTGCCTGGTTGGTCGACCGACTCTACGGCGGCGTTATCGCGGACTTCCGTCACCAGCTCGGACTACCGCGCATGTCGGCCCGCCGCCTGCGCCGGCAACGCACCCAGGCGCTTTGGCCTGTCCTGCATGGGTATTCACCCCTGGTTGCGCCACGGCCACCGGATTGGCGACCAGGATTGGAGGTCACCGGCTACTGGTGGCCCGCAAGTATGGGCGTCTGGCAACCGCCCCGGGAGCTCTCCGATTTTCTTGCCGCCGGTGCTCCTCCGGTGTTTGTCGGGTTCGGCAGCATGATGACCACCCCGGCACGTGCCGAGCAGATTTCCGACATCGTTGGCGGCGCAGCCCGGCTGGCCGGCGTCCGCGTCATCGTGCAAGCCGGGTGGGCCAATCTGCGCGTCGCTGATGAGCACATGTTGACCATCGGCGACACTCCACACGACTGGCTGTTCCCGCAGGTGGCCGCGGTGGCGCACCACTGCGGCGCCGGCACCCTGGCGGCCGGTATCCGGGCCGGCGTGCCCACCATCGCCTTACCCGCATACGGCGACGGACCGTTTTGGGCCCACCGCGCCACAGCACTTGGCATCTGCGCCGCCACGATCAACCAAAGCGCACTCAGCCCCGAACACCTGGCCGAGGCGATGCGTAGCGCCGTCAGCGACCAGCAGCTGCGTGATCGTGCCCGCCAACTCGGGGCACGGGTAGATGCTGAAGACGGCGCCGCACAGGCTGTTTCGGTCGTCAGTGACCTTATTCAACATTCCGTGTAGAGGAGCACCAATGGCCGCAAACCCCGAACTCGTCCACGCGATCATTACCGCAGGCGCCCTCACCGGAGGCGGCATCATGATGGCCGGCGGCGCGATCGGCGCGGGTATCGGTGACGGCATGGCCGGCGCTCAGCTCGTCGCTGGCGTGGCTCGTCAACCCGAAGCCCAGCAACGAATGTTCGTGCCCTTTCTCATCACAGTGGGCTTGGTCGAAGCCGCGTTCTTCATCAACGTCGCGTTCATGGCGCTGTTCGTCTTCGCCACACCCGGCATGTGACCACCTTGGCGAGGCCTGGGGCCACCAAGCGATCCCACTGCTCCTCGAGGCTAAGCGGGTAGCTAGAGCCGCCTGGTATCGAGTGGCGTTTCGACGACGCCACCATCCCTGTTCTCGATGAAATATGCTGCAGCGGTGTCATTTTCGGATACAGCTTCCGCAAACTCCGTCCCGCGGTACAACACACCCACACCATCGTCGGTGGCGTACGCAGCCGGTAGCACGCCGTCGCCGATAAGTCGGTGCAGCAGCGGCCGGCGCTGATCCTCGGAGTCGTAGTGAACGCCGTTGGCGTAGGGCACGAAGCCCAGGCCATTGGTCACGGGTCGCAGTTGCGGCCCGAAAGAGTCTGTCGTGCCGCCGACGTGCCAGCAGATTGATCCTGCTGAGATACCGGTGAGCACCACGCCTGCTTGCCAGGCGGCGCGCAGAGCGATGTCGACACCGTGCAATCGCCACATGGCCAGCAGGCCCGCAACACTGCCGCCGAAAACCCACACCACGTCCTGCTCCAGCAGATGCCCGGTGATGTCGTCGACCGTCGGCATCGGGAACAACGAAAGGTGCGACGGGGTAAAGCCGCAGTCCTGCGCGGCCTCCGTGAGGTAGTGCATGACCGCTTTGTCATCGCCCATCGCAGTGGCCAACAAGCACACCCGCGGTGGCCGACCGGTTACACCCGAGAGCTCAACAGCGAAGTCGGTCAAGGCGGTAAACGTGAACCGGGTCCGCCGGCCTGAGGCGATCCCGCCGCTGGACGCCAGAATGGTCGGTGCGTCGGCGGGCATAGGGCGACCATATGCCGGCGCCTCCGTTGCCATCAACTGATTTTGGCGCCAGCCAGCCGGTTCGATTCGCCTCTGTAGCTCAATCGCCAAAGTGCGCCGCGGGCGCCGCCGAGAGCCTTGCGGCCTTAGTTGTCCGTCGTGCCGCCAGTAGCAGAAGGCGCTGATCGATGTGGCAGTCATAGCGCGATGAAGCTGTCGTCGAGGCCCCCTGGTTGGCCGGCTGCGATGTAGCCCGACACGCCAGCGTGGAAGCTAGTGCTCGCCACCGGGTAGACGGGCTCGTGCCCTGTGACCAGCGAAAACAGCGTCTGTCCATCCCGCGGGAACACGTTCTCGGTCGGAACGCGGCCAGATGTCGATGGTGTAATGCCTGGTATGGCTTCACTGCTCGACGCTGATGTTGTCGCGGTTTCTGACGCTCGATCGGTGACTCTGCTGTCGCGGGTCATCTTGCCCCGGCCGGGTGAGCCGCTCGATGTGCGCAAGCTGTATATCGAGGAGTCGGCTTCCGATGCGCGCGCGCATGCCTTGAGTCGCACCGCGTTGGAGATCGGTGCGGAGTCCGAGGTGTCGTTCGCAACCTACTTCAATGCATTCCCGGCCAGTTACTGGCGCCGGTGGTCGACGCTGGAAGCTGTGGTGTTGCGGATAGAACTGACCGGCAGTGCGAGAGTGGACGTGTACCGGTCTAAGGCAACCGGCGCGCGTATCTCGGTCGGTGGCGCACCAATCGTCAGTGCTGACGGTGATCAACCGGCGGTCGCGGAGTTCGAGTTCGACCTAGCTCCGTTCGAGGACGGCGGTTGGATTTGGTTCGATATCACCACCGACACCGCGGTGACGGTGCACAACGCCGGCTGGTACGCCCCTGTGGAAGCGCCGGGCCACGCGAACATCACGGTCGGTATCCCGACCTTCAACCGCCCGGCCGACGCCGTCAACGCGCTGGCTGCGCTGACGTCGGATCCGTTGGTGGACAACGTCATCGGGGCGGTTATCGTTGCCGATCAGGGCACCCGCAAGATGAAGGACCACCCCGACTTCGCGGCCGCGGCGGCCCCACTGGCGGGCCGGCTGACCATTCACAATCAGCCGAACCTCGGTGGCTCCGGCGGCTACAGCCGCGTGATGTACGAAGCGCTGAAACACACTGACTGCGAACAGATTCTGTTCATGGACGACGACATCCGCGTCGAGCCCGACTCGATCCTGCGGGCGCTGGCGCTGAACCGGTTCGCGAAGAAGCCGACCCTGGTGGGCGGTCAGATGCTGAACCTGCAGGAACCGTCGCATCTGCATGTCATGGGTGAGATGGTGGATTCGGCGAATTTCATGTGGAGCGGCGCGGTCAATGCCGAGTACGACCACAACTTCGCGAAGTACCCCCTCGCCGACGAGGAGGAGTACCGCAGCCGAATCCTGCACCGCCGCATCGATGTGGACTTCAACGGTTGGTGGATGTGCATGATCCCGCGGTCGGTGGCCGAGGAGCTGGGCCAGCCGCTGCCGCTGTTCATCAAGTGGGACGACGTCGAGTACGGTCTGCGGGCCGGGGACCATGGGTACCCGACCGTCAGCCTGCCGGGCGCGGCGATCTGGCACATGGCGTGGAGCGATAAGGATGACGCCATCGACTGGCAGGCGTATTTCCATCTGCGCAACCGTCTGGTGGTGGCGGCGCTGCACTGGGACGGCAACATTCGCGGGCTGCTGGCCAGTCAATTGAAGGCGACGGTCAAACATATTCTGTGCCTTGAGTATTCGACGGTGGCGATCCAGAACCGAGCGATGGACGACTTCCTTGCCGGGCCGGACAACTTGTTCACGATCCTGGAGTCGGCACTGCCCGAGGTGCGCGCGATGCGTGCGGAGTACCCGGACGCAGTTGTGCTGGAGAGCGCGACCGCGCTGCCCGCTCCGTCGGACAAGAAGTGGCGCCGCAAGATGAAGATTCCCACCAGCCTGCCGTCGATCGCGTTCCGGCTGAGCCGTGGCGTGATCCACCAGCTCACCCCACCGGACCCGGAGCATCACGTTCGTCCGCAGATCAATGTCGCGACCCAGGACGCGCGATGGTTCTCGTTGTGCCGGGTCGACGGCGTCACCGTCACCACCGCCGACGGCCGCGGCGTGGTCTACCGGCAGCGCGATCGCGCCAAAGTGTTCGGTTTGCTTCGTGAGTCACTCAAGCGCCAGGCAATGTTGGCCCGGAAGTTCAACCGACTACGCCGTGAATACCGTGCGGCGCTACCCACCTTGACGAGCACCCAAGAGTGGGAAAACGTCCTAGCCAGTGGATGTACCAGCTGAAAGCGCGAGCATACGGCGCCCAAACGCGACAGCGTCCAGCGTTACACCGGCTATCCAACTGCCTGCCACCACGGCGGCAAGCCGGGACATCTGGAACTCGGCATGAGGCCACCCAGCTTTCACAGCTACTCGGCTTATACGGCTCGCTCGACCTGATACTGGTGCGTCCCCCCCCATATGCCCAAGCCATTCCGCGTTTGTTTATCTTCCCTGCATCTCGACAACGGCCACCCGAAACGCCTACGCGTGCCGCGACGTCACTCCCCCGTCGACCACGATCTGCGTCCCCGTGATGAACGACGCCTTGGGCGACATGAGGAAAGCGACGGTGGCCCCGATCTCCTCAGGCTGCCCCAACCGGCCCAGCGGCGCCGCGGCCACGAACGCCGTCTTCACCTCAGGAACGGCCAGCGCGTCAGCCAGCATCGGCGTCTCGATGAAGCCGGGGCACACCGCGTTGACGCGAATTCCCAACGGGCCCAACTGGCCTGCCATCGACCGGGTCAGACCCAGCAGCCCGGCCTTCGACGCGCAGTAGGCCGGGATGAACGGATTGCCAACCAGCCCTTCGATACTCGAGATTCCCACGATCGCCGGAGCGCCACCGGCAGCCAGCGCCTTCTCGAAATACGGCAGCAGCAGCTGGGACAGCAGCGCCTGGGCGCGCAGGTTCACGTCGACGACGGCATCCCACGATTCGATGGTGAACATCCCGACCGGCTCCGGCAGCACCCGGCCCGCGGCGTGCACCAGTCCGTCGATGCCGCCCATCGCCGCGGCGGCCTGCTCGACGGCGGCGGCGATGGAGTCGGTGTCAGTGACGTCGACGACGACGCCGTGCGCCCCGAGCGATTCCGCGACCGCTACTACCGAAGGCGAAATGTCGAACAGCGACACCGCGCGACCGTCGGCGATCAGCGCCTTGGCCGACGCCAGACCGATACCGGACGCACCGCCGGTGACCACCACACCACTCATGTCAGACCTTTCAATACGCTCCGCTTAGTAGCGGAATGCCGGCTCGGACACTACGCGATACCGGCCCGCCTCCGCGTTTCAACGCCCGAATTCATAGCCAGTCATGGTTGGCTCGAAGAGCCATGACAAAACGTATTGCGCTGCTGCTGACCTGCACGCTGCTCCTGGGCTCCACCGGCTGCTCGATGTTCGGCGGCCCGGAACCCGCGGACGCCTTCAACGCGTTTGCTGATGCGTTGCACCGCAAGGACTCCGGCGCCGCCGCCAAGGACACCACCGATGCCGGCGCGTCGGAACCGGCCATCAAGTCCATGTTCGATGGCATGGGCAAAAACGCCACCGTCGAAGTCAAGGCCACACCCGGCGACGGCGACAACAAGTCGACCGCCAAACTCGCCTACACCTGGTCGTTCGGGCCTGGTCGCGAATTCCGTTACGACACAACGGCAATCGCCACCAAGGTCGGGGAGGACTGGAAAATCCGCTGGGCCCCGGCGCTATTGCATCCCAAGCTGCGGCAGGGCAGTACGTTCCAGTTCAGCGAAGACAAAGCGCTGCTGACGCCCGTCGTCGACCGCAACGGCCAACCGCTGCTCAGCTGGCAGACCGTCGGCGTCGTCACCCTCAGTCGCGACCACCTCGATTCCGCCCCGGCACTCGCCCCGGTGGTTGCCCGCTTCGACGACACCATCACCGGTGAGTCGATCACCAATGAGTTCAACGGAAATCAGGACGACCGCGTCACCGTCGTCAAGCTTCGCGAGGGAGACCTCGCCCAGGTCGCCGACGAACTCACGCAGATCCCCGGCGTCGCCGTCACCAAGCAGGGCGCGCTGCTGACCACCGACCCGAACCTGCACTCGCCGGCCATCAGCGGCCTGCCCGAGGTCTGGCAGAAGACCATCGACGCGACCGCCGGCTGGTCGGTGGACCTGGTCGACGATCAAGGGCAACCCACCGACGAGCTCGCGAACAACGCCCCGGCGGACACCACACCCGTCCGCACCACGCTGGACCCGCGCTTGCAACTTCTCGCGCAGCACGCCGTGGCCACCGATCCCCGCCCGACCGTCCTCGTCGCCATCGCCCCCAGCACCGGCGCCATCCTCGCCGCGGCCCAGAACGACGCCGCCAACGCGCAGGGACCGATCGCCTTCACCGGCCTGTACCCGCCGGGGTCGACGTTCAAGACCGTCACCACCGCGGCCGCCCTCGAGAAGGGCCTCGCCAAGGCTGACTCCCCCGAGCCCTGCCCGGGCACGGTGACCATCGAGAACCGCACCATCCCCAACGAGGACAAGTTCGACCTCGGCACCATCCCGCTCGAGCAGGCCTTCGCGCATTCCTGCAACACCACCATGGGCGCGCTCGCCGACAAGCTGCCAGCCGACGCGCTGCCCAACACCGCCAAGAACCTCGGCATCGGCGTCGACTTCGTCATCCCCGGCATCACGACCGTGACGGGCAAGGTCCCCAATGCCGACACCCCGGCGCAGCGCGTCGAGAACGGCATCGGCCAGGGCACCGTCACCGTCAGCCCGTTCGGGCTGGCGGTCGCCGAGGCCAGCCTCGCGCACGGATCGACCATCACGCCCACGCTGCTGCCCGGCCAGCAGACCACCGCCAGCACCCCGTCGACCCCGATCGACAAACCGACCGCCGACGCGCTGCGGGCCATGATGCGGCTGACCGTCACCGAGGGCACCGCGTCCGCGCTCAAGGACATCGACGGGCTCGGCGGGAAGACCGGGACCGCGGAATTCGGCGACAACACCCACTCGCACGGCTGGTTCGCGGGCATCGTCGGCGACCTCGCGTTCGCGACGCTGGTGGTCGGCGGAGATTCGTCGGCGCCCGCGGTCGCCGTCAGCGGAGACTTCCTGCGTGCCGCACTGGCCGGGTAACGGCGTGCCAATTTCGCCAACGGGCCCCGCACTTGGGATTCTTGGCTGATGCGGGTTGACGGACGCGAGGTCGCGGTCTCGGGCAGCCTGCTGCAACCGATCACCCGCCGAACCAACGACATCCTGCGATTGGTGGCCGCGACGGCGTTCCTCATCACCGTCGTCACCAGCTCGCTGATCACCCGCAACGACTGGGTCCGGCTGGAACGGTCGGTGTCGCGGATCGTCGGCGTGCTCACGCCGACGCAGTCGAATCTGGTCTACATCGCGTACGCCATCGCAATCCTGGCGCTGCCCTTCGTGATCCTGCTCAGCCTGCTGGTCACGCGACAGTGGAAGCTGCTCGGCCCGTACGCCGCGGCCGGGCTGCTCGCGGTGCTGGTTCTGTCCATCAACTCCAAAGGCATCGCGGCACCGAAGTGGCATTTCGACCTCTCCGACCGCCTCAACACCGTCTTCTCCCAGTTCCTCGACGACCCTCGCTGGATCGCGCTGTTGGCCGCGGTGCTGACGGTGTCCGGCCCGTGGCAGCCCGCCCGGCTGCGCCGCTGGTGGTGGACGCTGCTGCTGGCATTCGTGCCGATCCACCTCGTCGTCAGCGCCATCGTGCCGGCCCGGTCGCTGCTCGGCCTGGCCGTCGGGTGGTTCGTCGGCGCGCTGGTGGTGCTGGTCAGCGGCACCCCGGCGCTGGAGGTTCCGCTGGCGGGCGGGGTCCAGGCGCTGGCCCGCCGCCAGTTCGAGGTGTCGGCGCTGACGGTCATCCGGCCGGCCGGCGCCGGACCGCTGGTGCTCAGCGCCGATTCGGCCGATGGCACGCGTGCCGTCGTCGAGTTGTACGGGCCGAACCAGCGCGTGGGCGGCGCCATGAGCCAGCTCTGGCGCAAGATCACGCTGCGCAACGACGAGACCGCTCCCCTGCAGACCTCGATGCGCCGCGCCGTCGAACACCGCGCGCTCATGACCATCGCCGTCGGCGACCTCGACCTCGCCAACACCCGGACCATCGCGCTCGCGGCCCTCGACCGCGGCTGGACCATGTTCGCGCACACGCCGGCCAGCGGCGCTCCGCTGACCAACGAGACTTCGGTCGCCGATGTGTGGCGTGCGCTCGGCGCGCTGCACCACCACCAGATCTCGCACGGCGACCTGCGCGCGTCGGAGCTGACGGTCGACGACCGGACCGTGCTGTTCGGCGGGTTGGGCAACTCCGAATACGGCGCGTCCGACGTGCAGCTGCAATCCGACGTCGCGCAGCTGCTGGTGACGACGACGGCCATGTACGACGCCGAGGAGGCCGTCGCCGCGGCCATCGAGCAGTTCGGCGAGGACACCGTGCTGACTGCGTCGCGCCGGCTGACCAAGTCCGCGATGCCGCTGCGGCTGCGGGAGTCGATCCCCGATTCGCGCAGCGTGATCACCGCGGCCCGCGACGAGGTGAAGCACCAGACCGGCGCCGACCGCATCCAGACCGAGACCATCACCCGGTTCACCCGCAACCAGGTCATCCAGCTGGTCCTGCTCGTGGCACTGGTGTACGTCGCCTACCCGTTCATCAGCACCGTGCCGACGTTCTTCTCCGAGCTCCGGACTGCCAACTGGTGGTGGGCACTGCTCGGCCTCGCGGTGTCGGCGCTGACGTACGTGGGCGCCGCGGCGGCGTTGTGGGCCAGCGCCTCGGAGGCGGTGAGCTTCAAGAACCTGACCATCATGCAGGTGGCCAACACCTTCGCCGCGACGACGACGCCCGCCGGCGTCGGTGGCCTGGCGCTCAGCACGCGGTTCCTGCAGAAGGCCGGGCTCGGTGCCTTGCGTGCGACGGCCGCGGTGGCGCTGCAGCAGTCGGTGCAGGTGCTCACGCACGTCGCGTTGCTGATCTTCTTCAGTGCGGCGGCAGGCGCGTCTGCGGATCTGTCGCACTTCGTGCCGTCGTCGACTGTCCTGTATCTGATCGCCGGCGCGGCATTGGGTGTGGTCGGCACGTTCATGTTGGTGCCGCGGGCCCGGCATTGGCTCGGCACCTCGGTGCGGCCCCGGCTGACCGAGGTGTGGGCCGACCTGGTCAACCTGGCCCGCGAACCGCGGCGCCTCGGGCTGATCGTGTTGGGTTGCGCGGCAACAACTCTCGGTGCGGCGCTCGCGCTGTGGGCGAGCGTCGAGGCCTTCGGCGGGTCGACGTCGTTCGTGACGGTGTGCGTCGTGACGATGATCGGTGGGACGCTCGCCTCGGCCGCCCCGACCCCCGGCGGCGTGGGCGCCGTCGAGGCGGCGCTGATCGGTGGTCTGGCCGCGTTCGGCCTGCCCGCCGCCGTCGCGGTGCCGTCGGTGCTGCTCTACCGGGTGCTGACGTGCTGGCTGCCGGTGTTCATCGGCTGGCCGGTCATGCGCTGGCTGACCGAGAAGGACATGATCTAGACCCTGATTCGGCGTGTCGCCGCGGCGTGTCGGGCCGCCTTGTGGCACATGCGATCTGGAGGCGTCAACTTTCCCTGACTGGTCAGGGAAAGTTGACGCGTCCCAACGAAAGGTGCCGACAGACCGGGGCCGAAGTTCGTTACCGACCCCGGTACCGCCGTCACATCTTGGCGAGCATGCCGTTCATCGTGGTGATCTCGGCCTGCTGCGCCGTCACGATCGACTGAGCCATGGCCTTGGCGTCGGCGTTGGTGCCGTTCTTCAGCTCGTCATTGGCCATGGTGATCGCGCCCTGGTGATGCTCGACCATCATCTGCAGCCACATCTTGTCGAACGCCGCGCCGGACAGACCCGTCAGCTCGGTCATCTGCTGCGGAGTCATCAAGCCCGGCATCGAGTGGCTCATGGTGGCCGACGGCGCGGGCTTGCCGAAGCCGGCGAGCAGCGTCGTCATCTGCTCCATCTCGGGCGCCTGCGCCTTTTCGATGGCCGCGGCGAGGTCCTTGACCTGCTGGTTCTGCGAGCGGGTCGGGACCAGCTTGGCCATCTCGACAGCCTGCGCGTGGTGCGGGTACATCATCTGCAGGAACATGACGTCGGCGTCGTTGAAGTTGGCGGCCAGCGCAGCGCTGGTGCTGGAACCCGACATCCCCGGCATAGAGTGCCCGGGCATGTCGTGGCCCGACATCGGCATGGACGAGGTGGTGGCGGAGACCGTGGAAGCCTGCTCGTTCGGCGGGCTACAGGCCGCAAGTGCGATGGCAGCGGCGGTTGCCGCGATGGCGATAGATGCGGTTTTGAACATGGTTGAACTCCTTGAGAATTGGATGGGTTGACGCGGGGCGCGGCCCATCAGATTCGAAGGAGCGACAGTTCCGCGAGAGTGAGCACCGTCCACGGCGGCGCTCTTTGCCTGCGCCGCAACGCCTGTCGAATGCGCGCCTGCACGTTCTGCTCAGGCGCGACGCCGAGCCAGTACAGCAAAGCCAGACCCAGAATGGTCAGCACCTCGGTCATCACGAAGACGCAGGCGTGAAAACCATTGTGTCCGTTGCAGTCGCAGGCATCCGACAAGGCGGTTTGCACCGCTGGAGCACTCGCGTGGTGATGGACAGCCGTCTGCGGATGATGCGACGGACCGTGCCCCGACGTGACGATCAGCGAATGCATGCCGATGATGCCCGCGATCAGAACGAGCATGCCGAGGACGTGTAATCGCGTGCTGCGATGCGTCACGTCGGCCTCCGGTTCAGGTGTCGGTCTGCAAATCATAGTACCCGAGGGGGGTATATCTACGGGAATAAATCTCGCGGCCGCCGCCCGCCAGATCGTGATCGGACGCCCAGCGCCGGTGGGCCGCGTCACATCACCCTTCCCGCAGTGGTGACTTTCACCGTTATTGGACTCGTCGGTTAGTTAGCCCCGCTACTAGTGTCGACATATGGGTCGGGAAGCCTTGAGTCACAGCATTATTGGGGCAGCTGAATCGCTGGACCAATACGTTCAGCCGGACGGCAGGATCGTCATACCTGACGGCATCACGCTGACGTCGTTCCTGGAACGCAATCGCGCGGCGATGGGCGAGAGTCCGTCGTACCGGTTCATCGACTACGCGCAGAACCCTGACGGCGAGATCATCGAACTCAGCTGGAACGGCCTCTGGGCTCAGGTCAACGCCGTTGCGGCCCGGCTCCAGCAGGTCACCGCGCCCCGCGACCGGGTGGCGATCCTCGCGCCGCAGGGCGTCGACTACGTCGCGGCGTTCTTCGCGGCCGTGCACGCCGGCAACATCGCCGTCCCGTTGTTCGCGCCGGCCCTGGCCGGCCACACCGAGCGCCTGGCCGCGGTGCTGGCCGACGCCAAACCGTCCGCGGTGCTCACCACCACCGCGGCCGCCGAAGCGGTCCGCACGTTCATCAAGACGCTGCCCGCCGCCGAGCGCCCGCGGGTGATCGCCGTCGATGCCGTGCCGGACACCCTGGCCGAGATGTACGTCGCCCCGGAGTCCCGCACCGACGACGTGGCCTACCTGCAGTACACCTCGGGCTCGACGCGCACCCCGGCCGGCGTGGAGATCACGCATCGGAACGTGTGCACCAACGTCATCCAGATGATCCTCGCCGGCGGCCTGGACACCGACATCCGCAGCGTCAGCTGGCTGCCGCTGTATCACGACATGGGCTTGATCATGATCATGTTCCCCGCGCTGTGCGGCGGCCAGATCAGCCTGATGGACCCCATGGCGTTCGTCCGCCGGCCTTACCGGTGGATCCGGCGGCTGGCCGACGAGGCCGCGCACGGCCGGACGTTCGCGGCCGCACCTAATTTCGCCTTCGAGCTGTGTGCGCAGCGGGGCCTGCCGCCGGCCGGTGAACCGCTCGACCTCAGCAACGTGGTGACGCTACTCAACGGCTCCGAGCCCGTGACGCTGCCGTCCATCGAGCAATTCATGGAGGCCTTCAAGCCCTACGGGCTGCCCGAGACGGTGGTGAAGCCGTCGTACGGCATGGCCGAGGCGACGCTGTCGGTCGCCAGCATCGGCGCGGACGAAAAGCCGTGCGCCACATATCTGGACCGTGAGGAGCTCGCGGCGGGCCGGGCAGTGGTCGTGGGCCGGCACGCGGACGGCGCGGTGCCCCACGTCTCGTGCGGGCAGGCCATCCCCGACCAGTGGGTGACGATCGTGACGCCCGACGGCGACGAGGCCGCCGACGGCACCGTCGGCGAAATCTGGTTGCACGGCAACAACATCGGTCGGGGTTACTTCGGCCGGCCCGAGGAGTCCGAGCGGGTGTTCGGCAACAAGCTGCAGACCCGCCAGACCGTCAGCCACGCCGACGGCGCCGAGGACAACGCATTGTGGTTGGCCACAGGCGATCTGGGTGTTTACGTCGGCGGCGAGCTGTTCGTGACCGGGCGCATCAAGGATCTCGTCATCGTCGACGGGCGCAACCACTACCCGCAGGACATCGAGGCGACCGTCAGCAAGGCGTCGCCCGCGGTGCGGTCCGGCTACGTGACAGCCTTTGCTGTACCTGGTGATTCGGGTGAACAACTGGTCGTGGTGGCCGAGCGCGCGGTGGGCGCGGGCCGGGCCCAATTGGGGCCTGTGGCCGAGGCCGTGCGGGCCGCGGTGTCGCGTCATCACCAGGTGCGCGTCGCCGAGGTACGACTGGTCGCGGCCGGCCGTATCCCCCGTACGACGTCGGGAAAGCTGGCCCGCAGCGCCGCGCGGGCGGAGTTTCTGGCCGGTCAATTCGACTAGCGATCGGCGCACCGGGCGCTGTTGCGGCACTTTCGATTTGGTGCCGCAGCAGCCCACTGGGGCGCGAGTCATGAGAGTTAACAGAACGTTATTTGTCGATCGCGCCAATTTGCGCCGCGGTGCTCGCCGCTCGTGTTGGATAACGGGGTAGCCCCTCGGTAGGGGCCATTCCTCTTCCCCCGATGGGAGCACCGAGATGACGGAGCAGCGCCCCGACATCGTCATCCTCATGACCGACGAAGAACGCGCCATCCCGCCGTACGAAACCGACGACGTTCTCGACTGGCGGCACCGCACCCTCACGGGACGGCGGTGGTTCGACGAGAACGGCGTGCGCTTCACGCGGCACTACACCGGCTCGCTCGCATGTGCACCCAGCCGGCCGACACTCTTCACCGGCCAGTACCCCGACCTCCACGGCGTCACGCAGACCGATGGCCTCGGCAAGCGGTACGACGACTCGCGGCTGCGCTGGCTGCGCCAGGGCGAGGTGCCGACGCTGGGCAACTGGCTGCGCGCCGCCGGGTACGACACGCATTACGACGGCAAGTGGCACATCTCGCACGCCGACCTTGAGGACCCCAAGACCGGCAAGCCGCTCGCCACCAACGACGCCGACGGTGTCGTCGACCCCGTGGCCGTGCAGGCCTACCTCGACGCCGATCCGCTCGGGCCGTACGGCTTCTCCGGCTGGGTCGGGCCCGAGCCGCACGGAGCGGCCATGTCCAACAGCGGTTTTCGCCGGGACCCGCTCGTGGCCGAGCGGGTCGTCGCCTGGCTCGAAGACCGCTACGCGCGGCGCCGCGCCGGCGACCCGGAAGCACAGCGGCCATTCCTGCTCGTGGCCAGCTTCGTCAATCCCCATGACATCGTGCTGTTCCCGGCCTGGGTGCGCCGCAGCCCGCTGCTGGACTACCCCGTCCTCGAGCCGCCGCACGTGCCCGCGGCGCCGACCGCCACGGAGGATCTGAGCGACAAGCCGGCCGCACAGGCCGCCTTCCGCGAGGCCTACTACTCGGGCTACGGCCCGGCCGCGGTGATCGAACGCACCTACCGGCGCAACGCCCAGCAGTACCGCGACCTCTACTACCGGCTGCACGCCGAGGTCGACGGACCGCTGGACCGGGTACGCCGCGCCGTCACCGAGAACGGGTCCGAAAACGCCGTGCTGGTACGGACTTCCGATCACGGCGACCTACTCGGCGCGCACGGCGGGCTGCACCAGAAGTGGTTCAACCTGTACGACGAGGCGACGCGCGTCCCGTTCGTCATCGCCCGGATCGGCGCCGACGCGACCGCCGCCCGCGAAGTCACCGCGCCCACCTCACACGTCGACCTGGTGCCGACGCTGCTCGGCGCCGCCGGCGTCGACGTCGCCGCCGTGTCCGACACCCTGGCCAGCTCGTTCACCGAGGTGCATCCGCTGCCCGGACGCGACCTCATGCCGGTGGTGAATGGCGCTGCGGCCGAACAGGATCGGACCATCTACCTGATGACGCGCGACAACATCCTCGAGGGTGACACCGGGGCGTCGGGCGCGGCACAGGCGATCGGCGCCAACACGAATCCGCCTGCGCTGCTGCGGATCAAGGTGCCCGCGAACGTCGCGGCCAACTTCGAGGGGCTGGTCTCGCGCGTCACCAACGCCGAGGCCGCCGGCGGCTCCGGACATCTGTGGAAGCTGGTCCGCACCTTCGACGATCCGGCGACCTGGACCGAACCGGGAGTGCGCCATCTGGCGGCCAACAGCCGCGGCGGCGACACCTATCGCACCGACCCGCTCGACGACCAGTGGGAGCTCTACGACCTGACCGCCGACCCGATCGAGGCGTCCAACCGCTGGGCCGATCCCAGCCTGCACGAGCTGCGCCGGCATCTGCGGACGCAGCTGAAGCTGGTCCGGACGGCGTCGGTGCCCGAGCGCAACGATCCGTGGCCGTATGTGAGCCGGCGGCCGCCGGAGCCCGGCAGCGCCGTCCGCCGGTTGCTGTGCCGGTTCCGCCCGTAGCCAAACCTGCAGGTCACGCCGTTGCGATTTAAGGTTTTGCCTGGTCGGCCAATAGCATGGCGGGTGCCATGACCGAGACCGCCCCCGCCGCCAGTTCCGCCGCCGACGCCCGCACCGCCAGCCGGGTCGCCAACGAAGCCGCCCGTCGCCGCACGTTCGCCGTCATCAGCCACCCTGACGCCGGTAAATCGACACTGACCGAGGCGCTGGCCCTGCATGCCCGGGTGATCAGCGAGGCCGGCGCGATCCACGGCAAGGCGGGCCGCAAGTCGACGGTGTCGGACTGGATGGAGATGGAGAAGGCCCGCGGCATCTCGATCACCTCGACGGCGCTGCAGTTCCCGTACCGCGACTGTGTCATCAACCTGCTGGACACCCCCGGCCACGCCGACTTCTCGGAGGACACCTACCGGGTGCTGACGGCCGTCGACTGCGCCGTGATGCTCATCGACGCCGCGAAAGGCCTTGAGCCGCAGACCCTGAAGCTGTTCCAGGTGTGTAAGCACCGCGGCATCCCGATCATCACGGTGATCAACAAGTGGGACCGCCCGGGCCGGCACGCGCTCGAGCTGATGGACGAGATCCACGAGCGCATCGGGCTGCGTACCACTCCCCTGACCTGGCCCGTCGGTATCGCCGGTGATTTCAAGGGCGTGATGGACCGCCGCAAGGGCCACTACATCCGCTTCACCCGCACCGCCGGTGGCGCGACCGCCGCGCCGGAGGAGCACATCCCCGCCTCAGAGGCGCGTGCCGCGGCCGAGGGCGACTGGGACACCGCTGTCGAAGAGTCCGAACTGCTGTCGATGGACGGCTCGGACTACGACCGCGAGACTTTCCTGTCGGGCGAGTCCTCGCCCGTGCTGTTCACCTCGGCCGCGCTGAACTTCGGCGTCAACCAGCTGCTCGACGTGCTGGTCGACCTGGCGCCCTCCCCCGGCGCGATCGTCGACGTCGCGGGCGAGCCGCGCCCGGTGGATTCGCCGTTCAGCGCGTTCGTGTTCAAGGTGCAGGCCGGTATGGACTCCTCGCACCGCGACCGCATCGCCTACGCGCGGGTGTGCTCGGGCACGTTCGAGCGTGGCGATGTGCTGACGCATGCCGGGACCGGCAAGCCGTTCGTCACCAAGTACGCGCAGTCGGTGTTCGGACAGCAGCGCTCGACGCTCGATGACGCGTGGCCCGGTGACGTCATCGGCCTGGCCAACGCGCAGGCGCTGCGTCCCGGCGACACGCTGTATCGCGATGTGCCCGTGGAGTTTCCGCCGATTCCGAGCTTCTCCCCCGAGTACTTCTCGGTGGTGCGCGGCAAGGACCCGAGCAAGCACAAGCAGTTCCGCAAGGGCATCGAGCAGCTGGATCAAGAGGGCGTCGTCCAGGTGCTGCGCTCGGACAAGCGTGGCGAGCAGGCGCCGGTGTTCGCGGCCGTCGGCCCCATGCAGTTCGAGGTCGCCGCGCACCGGATGGCGACCGAGATCGGCGCGGCCATCACGCTGGAGTCGCTGCCGTACCAGGTGGCGCGGGTCGTCTCGGCGGAAGACGTGGAATTCATGAACAAGCAGGTGTCCTGCGAGGTGCTGACCCGCACTGACGGGGTGCACCTGGTGCTCTTCTCGACACCGTGGCGACTCGAAGGGTTCCAGCGGGACAACCCGTCGATCAAGTTGCGGTCGTTGGTGGCGGCAGCCGACAACTGACGGCACGTCCTCTCGAAGGTGGGCACACCGTGGCGCTCAGCGCTTACGGTGTAGAGCACCCAAGAGAGAGGACCACGAGTTGGCCACCGCCACTCCAGCGACCCCCGCCACCCCGACGCTGCGCGAACTGACCGTTCGCGGCATCCTGCTCGGCGGTGTCATCACGCTCGTGTTCACCGCCGCCAACGTCTATCTCGGACTCAAGGTCGGCCTGACGTTCGCCACCGCCATCCCTGCCGCGGTGATCTCGATGGCGGTGCTGCGCAGCTTCGCCAACCACTCGATCGTCGAGAACAACATCGTGCAGACGGTGGCGTCGGCGGCGGGCACGCTGTCGGCGATCATCTTCGTGCTGCCCGGGTTGATCATGATCGGCTGGTGGACCGGCTTCCCCTACTGGACCACGGTCGCCGTGTGCGCCGTCGGCGGGACGCTCGGCGTCATGTACTCCATACCCCTACGGCGCGCACTGGTCACCGGAACCGACCTGCCCTACCCCGAAGGGGTCGCCGCCGCCGAGGTGCTCAAGGTCGGTGATGGCGCCGAAGGCGCGGAGGCCAACCGCACCGGGCTGAAGGTGATCACGTTCGGGTCGGTGGTGTCGGCCGCGTTCGGCTTGCTGGCGAATCTCAAGGTGCTCGCGAATTCGGTTACCGCATATACCCGTATCGGTGCGGGTGGAACGATGTTCAGCGCCGGCCTGTCGATGGCGATGATCGGCGTCGGGCATCTGATCGGTATGACGGTCGGTATCGCGATGCTCGTCGGGCTCGTCATCTCGTTCGGGGTGCTGCTGCCGATCCGCACCAACGGCGCTCTCACCGGCAGTGAGCCGATCGGCGACATCATCGACGGCATCTTCGTGCACGAGGTGCGGTTCGTCGGCGCCGGCGCCATTGCTGTTGCGGCGATCTGGACGCTGCTCAAGATTCTGCGCCCCATCCTCAAGGGCGTCACCGATGCGCTCGTGTCGGCGCGTGATCGCCGGCAGGGCCAGGTCGTCGAACTCACCGAGCGCGACATCCCCTTCCCGATCGTCGTCGGCACCGTCGTGGTGATGCTGCTGCCGATCGCCGTGCTGCTGTGGGATTTCAGCCGCGGCACTGTGCTGCAAGGGCATTCGGCCGGGATCATCGCGGCGAGTCTGGTGTTCATCTTCGTCATCGGGCTGGTCATCGCGTCGGTGTGCGGGTACATGGCCGGCCTGATCGGTTCGTCGAACAGCCCGATCTCCGGCGTCGGCATCCTCACCGTGCTCATCGCCGCGGTGTTGATCAAGGTGGTGTTCGGGTCTGCCTCCGGTGGGCAGTCCACCGCGCTGGTGGCGTTCACCCTGTTCGCGGCGGCCATCACGTTCGGCGTCGCGACCATCTCTAACGACAACCTGCAGGACCTCAAGACCGGCCAGCTGGTCGGCGCGACGCCGTGGAAACAGCAGGTGGCGTTGATCATTGGTGTGGCGTTCGGGTCGGCGATCATCCCGCCGGTGCTCAACCTGATGCAGCGCGCATTCGGCTTCCTCGGCGCTCCCGGGGCCGGCGATCACGCCCTGGCCGCGCCGCAGGCCGCATTGATCTCGTCGTTGGCCAAAGGCGTTTTCGGTGGCTCGCTCAACTGGGGACTGATCGGACTCGGTGCCGTGATCGGCGTGGTGGCCATCGTGGTCGACGAGACCCTCACCCGCACTTCCCGATTCGCGCTGCCGCCGCTTGCCGTCGGCATGGGCATGTACCTGCCGATGAGCCTGACGCTGATCATTCCGTTGGGCGCGTTGCTGGGCTGGTTCTACAACCGCTGGGCTGACCGGACGGGCGGCGACGTGGAACGCAAGAAGCGTCTGGGCGTGTTGTTGGCGACGGGCATGATCGTCGGCGAGAGCCTCTACGGGGTGGTGTTCGCCGGTTTCGTGGCCGGCACTGGCTCCGATGAGCCGTTCGCGCTGTTCTCCGGCTTCGGCGGGTCGCTTCCGGAAGTGATCGGCGTCGTGGCCTTTGTCGCGGTGCTGGCGTGGATGTACAAGCGGACGCGCACGATTGCGGGAACTGAGCCGGTTTTGGTTGAGCGCTGAGTCGTCGAGTGTGCGGTCCGCGCAGTGCTTGCGCGCGCCGCGGCGACGGGCCGCCTCTCCTGACATGTTCGATTTGGAGCCGTCAAGTTTCCTTGACGGCTCCAAATCGTGTGTGTCACAACAGGGCCGACACCTGCGATCGCTGCGCACTCCTAACGCGGTACGACAGTGATGGTGCACCGCGGCCCGTTGGCCCCGGACAGGCGTGTATCCGCGGTCACCAGAGCGCAGTCCAAATTCTCTGCAAGAGCGACGTACATCGCGTCATACGCCGTCACAGCCTCTCGGAGTTCCCATACGCGTTCCGCGAGAGGCGGGGCGGCATATCGAATCAGCCCAAGCCTGCTCCAGACACCCAGTGCCTGTCGGCCTTGCTCCGCAGTAAGCAGCCCACCGGCGACTTGACGCCGCAGCACACTGATCACTTCCGCATCTACCAGGTGGGGTGCGTGAATCGATTCGCCGGCAACTAGTCGACGTGCTTGACCATCGTGTAGCAGAGCAGAGACTGCCGCCGATGCGTCGACGACAATCATCGGCGGTCGGACTCCAACTGCTCGACGATGGAGTCCGTGGGAATGTCCAGATCAGGCAGGGTGGCAAGCAACGCTGCGTTGTCCACTCGACGTGTCGCAGCATCGAGTTCACGGATCGCGACCGCTGTCACTGACGTGCTTGCTGCGCGCGCCATCCGCTCGAGCCGATCCATGACGTCGTCAGGGACGTTACGCAGGTGCAGTGTCCGCATATGACTACTGTAGCCAGATTGCACGCTTCGCGCTTGCAATCTGCTAGCAGCTCGTCCGAGCTGACCTGAGGAGCCATCAGCCCACATCGCCGTACCCCCAGAACTCGTGCGCCTCCCGCGTGAGTTCGCGACGGTAGCTCGACCTCAGCTCGTCGATCACGGCAAGCGTCCGCGACGTCAATTCGTCCCCAATTCCGCTCTGCGCGTGCGCATATGGAATGAATGCGCGAAGCAGGTCGGGGACGTCCAATGCGACCTCGAACGGAGTGTCATCGTCGTAGTAGGGCGGGTTACGCAACACGTCTCGGACGCGTATTTCACTCCACCTCAGCGGGTCTTCTGTGCCGGTCTCGAAGAGCTCCAGCAGCTGATCCCGATAGGCGCGGCCGTTGAACGGAGCCGACGAATTGCTGGCGAAGAACCGGTCGCACAACTCTTCTGCGGAGGCCCAATCCATGGATGGCGATCGGCCCGTACCGTCTTCCGGGAGCCGACTGATGAGCCAAGTAGCCAGCGGCCGGTTGGGCATCCATCTATCTGCATCTCGCGCGAATAGTGGCTTCTTGACAGCATTTTCGATCCACGCCCTCGCATCAGCGAGGTTCATCTCGACAACGTCATATTCGGCGCCCGGCTCGGCAATCCGCGCAAGCGCTTCGTCGATCGGTTCTGGCACAACGGCGATGTCAGTGACGCTCGAGAAGCGATTGTGGTCGAGCCGCACAACCACGGTCAGCCCGTGCCCACCGGTTAGTTGTGCACCGATGGCAATCTCATCGACATCACCGAAGACATCTGTTCGGCGGGCAGCCCGGTGCACGTTCACCTGTGATAGCGAGGCGATCCAGCGCGGCAGGTGCTCCTGGCGCTGTGCAACTTCCTTTCGGCATTCGAGTTGCAGAGCTGGGTCATCGTCAAGCAGTTCCGCGATGACAGCGACCAAGGCAGTGACTTGCCGGTTGCGTGCCGCCAACATGTTGGTCAGCATGCGGTGCAACTTCCCGCCGTCCGGCGTGCCGGCATCGAGCTGAGCCGGTTTGCGTTTCCCTACGTTGATCGCGCTACTGGCCATACTGAGGAGATATCCTGGGTGCCGATTCATCGCGGGCCGCAACACAGCTGTCAGCTCTCCGGTTGCATCTTTAAGCCGCCCGTCGAGTGCATTACCCGCGCCGCGCTTCTTCGCTCGCCGCACATCGCGTCGAGCCTGTTTGAGGCTCCGTAAACGTCGTTTGTCGGTCATGTCGCGGACGCTACGCCCGGGCTATGACAAGTCCGCCGCGGCCGCTTTTCGCCCTCCCGCTGACACCCGGACGTACATCACGTGACATCACGGCAAACACCCTCGCGTGCGTCATCCACCACAGGCACCACGGCGGATAGTGACAACCGTGGACGCTGTCATTCACCCGAACACCGCGTCAAGGGTTCTTCCCCCACACCCGGTGTCATCGAAAGCCGCTGAACAGCACGGTGCGGTCATCGCAGACCGGCACCCGCGAGAAATGTCATCCACCAACACAATCGACGCCCGCGACGAACTGATCCTCGATGGTCAGGCCGTGCCGGGCGCCTGGGTCACCGTGTCGTTCAACGGCGACCCCGACGACACGGACGTCTTTCAGCTCGTCCTGCCCGCCGACGCCAAGCCGCTGGGCGACACCTGCTCCGTGGAGTGCCCGCTGGGCAAAGCACTCGTCGCCTCGCACGTCGGCGAAACCCGGAGATACGTGACAGAATCCGGGCGGAGCATGGCGATCACGGTCCTGGCCGTCGACACGGTGAACCCGCAGGAGACGGCCGGGCGCTGACCGCTCCCCGACCAATGATGTTCGGGGAGCCCAGGGCACTACTTCGCGGCCCGGCCGCCCATCACCGCGCGTTGATTCGCCCCTGCGGGTACGGCAATGCGATGTCGTGCTCGTCGTAGGCGCGCAGAATCTCGCGGCGGACTCGGCGCTGCACCGCGGCCTGCGTATTCGGCTTGGTCTTCACCGACATCCGCAGGGTCAGCAGATCCGGCGAGAGTTCCTGCACGCCAAGCATTTCCAGGTCGCCCAGCACGTTGTCGGAGATCGCCGGATCACTGATGGCGAACTCTGCCGCCTGCAGGGCCACCTCTTCCGCCCGATCGAGATTCGTGGTCAGCGCGACCGGAACCTCCACTTGCGCAACGGCGTAATCCTGGCTCATATTGCCGACGCGCTTGATCTCACCGTTGCGGACATACCAGATGGTGCCGTCGCCGCCGCGCAGCGTGGTGATGCGCAGGCCGACGGTCTGCACCTCGCCGGTCACATCGCCGAGGTCGACGTTGTCGCCGACGCCGTACTGGTCCTCGAGCAGCATGAAGATGCCGCTGACGAAGTCACGGACCAGGTTCTGCGCGCCGAAACCGATCGCCAGGCCGACCACACCGGCCGAGGCGATGAACGGCGCGATATTCACGCCCAGGACGCTCAAGATGGCGAGAACCAGCCAGATCAGCAACAGGATCGACACCGTCGATTTGAGGACTGAGCCGATGGTCTGTGCACGCTGACGGCGCCGTTCGGCGGCCTTACGCGCGTTCGACGATGCCGTGCGGTCGCGCAGGTAGCGCAGCAGCGGCGGGCGGTTGGCTTGCGACTGCTCGTCGACGGCCACGGTCTTGCTGGTACGACCCGTCGTCGCGCGGTCGATCACCCGGTGCAGCACCAACCGCGCGATCAGCGCGATCACCCCGTAGGCCGCGATCCGGATCGGGACCTCGAGCAGCCAGTGTCGGTTCGTTTCCGTCCATTCGAAAGCCAGTTGGTAGACATGCACGGGTTCGACCCTACGAGAGGACGTCGAAGCCCCTGGCCACGGCGATTCCGGGCTACAGGCGGGACCAGCGGGTTTCGGGCGTCGTGAGATCCAGTCGACGAGTGGGACTGATCGTCGCCCGGGTCACACTGGCAGCGGCCGTTCCTGCCATCAATCTGACAGGAACCTGTTTAAAACCTGTGAGCGACAAGGAGATTGGTGTCGGCGACCCTCTGGAGTCCTCGGTAAGCTCCTTTCGTCAGCCAAACGCGTTAGGGGTATCGCATGGCCGGAGGGGGAATTCTGGGGGTCTCCCCAGAAGAGTTGCAGCGGGTGTCAGGGTCGATCAGTGCCCTTGCTGACGAGCTCGCGACGCAGCTGAAGACGATCGACAACGAGGTATCCGGCTTCGTCGGATCGGGCTGGACCGGGCTGTCCAGCGGCGCATTCGCCGAATCATTCTGGAAATGGCACGAGGGTGCCAAAGATGTTCACACCGGCTTGGCCGAGATGGCGACCCTGCTCGGGACGGCTGCCGGTGCATATCAGAGCCAGGACAGTCACTCAGGAGCAGCGCTCAGCACTCAAATGAGAATCGACGGATAGGGCCGGCGATGTCTGACGAATTCGGAGTTGATACCGACAAGCTGATGGACATCGTGGAGAAGATGGCCCAGGTAGAGGCCAGGATCGAGGCGATGATCACCGAGGCCGATGCCGAGGTTTCAGGACTCCATGCCACGTGGGTGGGCACAGCCGCCGCAACGCAGGCCGACGCGCATCGCCGTTGGGCGGAGGGTGCGCAGGAAATGCGCGAGGCCCTGGTCAAGCTGCGCGAGGCGGCCCACAAGGCGCACGGCAACTACACCGGCGCGGCGAAGAGCAATCAAACGATGTGGTCACGGTGACCCGACTGCCGGTGCGATAGGCGGCGAACCCTATGGCACCGATCGTTGTTGATCCGCGCGCACTCGATGGCGCCGGTCAGTCCGTGGACGCCCAGGCCGAAGCGCTCGGGAGGGCTATCGAAGCCTTGCACTCTGCGCTTTCGGGCAGCGGAGGAATGTCCGGTGATGACCCGGCCGGCATCGTCCACGGCCGGGCGTATGACAAGTCCGCCAAAGCGATGCTCGAAGCGATGGTGGACCTGCGAAATGGCATGGCACGTATCGGCGACGGCATCCGGGCCAGCGCGACGAGCTATTCGCGGGCCGAAGTTGCGTCGAACACTCACGGCAGCGGCGGAGCGCCGCTGCCGGCCGCGGCGCCGACCGCGTTTGTCAGTGCGCAGGTCCCACCATCTGCCGAAGGCAGCAACGAGGGCGCGCCGCCGGGCTGGTCACTGGTCGAACCATTCCTGGGCATGATCTGGCCCGACGGCAGTCCCAGCAAGCTGCGGGCGGCAGCCGGAGCATGGACAGCGGCGGGTTCGGCGTTCCTCGGAGCCGAGGCACCACTGCTCAACGCTTTAGGCGTGGTTACGGCACAACAGATTCCGGAGGGCGCGCAGGTCGCGCAAGCCGTGGTGGCGGGCAATACCAACGCGACGGCGCTTTTTGGCCAGTGCGTCCAGGTCGCATCGAACCTCAACTCGTACGCGGGGCACATCGATGCCACGCACGCAGCGGTCCTGGACCTGCTTTCGCGAATCGTGAACCCGATGACCGGGATCCGCGAAGTATGGGACCTGCTCACCGGCGAGGACGAAGACGAGATCAAGAAGATCGCCGATGACATCCGCGTCGTTATCAACAACTTCAAGGCTGAAGTCGACGCGTTGGCCACGTTGCTCGCGCCACTGATCGCGGCCGCCGAAGCGATCGCCTCGGTAATGGCCGACTGGGCAAAGATGGAGCTTCAGCAGTTCGGCGACGCCGCATACAACGTGCTGGCCGACGTGGTCAACTCGGCGGCGAGTTTCGGCAACGCCGCGATCCACAACCCGCTCGACACCTTGGGGATGATCGGCGGGGCCGCGTTGATCGCGGGTGGAGCCGGGATCGAGGTTCCCGGCGTCATCCTCGATGCCACCGGCATTGGCGCAGTGGTCGGCGTCCCGGTGAACGTGGCCGGTTTGGGCATGATCGCTACCGGCGGCACACTGGCCGGTGCCGGCGCCATTGACTTGTCGCACGAGGCGACGCTGAACCCGGTCACGATCATGCACGCGCACACCGGGCGCCCCGGTGAAGGCATCGACCGCGGCGACGGCCGGGACCAGTACGGGCATTACACCGGTCGCGAAGGCGGTAGCTACGGCAAGGGGCGTGAAGCAGAAGGTATTGAGCAATACCAGGACCGCTTCCCCGGCCGGTGGGTAAGCACCGAGCAGCGGAAAGCAACAGTGGACGGTGGCGCGTCTGGCGGACGGTTCTACGACGGTCTCGCTCGCAAACCCGACGGCACATATGAAGGCGTCGAGGTGAAATCTGGAGGCGCCCTTCCGACTAAGGGACAGGCGGAGTTTGACAGTAAGGTGTCACCTACGAATCCTGCCTACGTCACGATCACAAACGAGCAAGGAGTGGTGGAGACTGTGAAGGTCACAAGCGTTCGCGTTGAAACGGTGCCGACCGAATGAAACTTGACAGGCCAACCCACGTACAGGCGACGAATCGCTCGTCCGGGTGGATGAGCGAATTCACAGAAGAGATTCCTGACCAGATCGCCGCGATTATTAAACGGCTGGGTGACGGCCGGTACACGTACATGTCGATCTATCCCCTGCCCCCAGACGCAGGCATCTACGATGAAGTGCACCCGACTGAATGGATGCAGGCCACAGGCGTAGCGCCCGATCGGCTCACCGTTGAGATCAAACAAGCCGACGCCAAAGGAGTGCACCGACTGTACACAATCGGCCGGGCAGACGCTGCGGACTCGTCAGCGGAAACCGAGCCAATTCAGAACGGCGACAACACTTATCTCGTGCGACCGTCAGAAGTGCTGACGGCCGCCGACGCCACCGAGCTGTTCCGGCACTACTACGAAACCCACGCTGTCCCCGCGGGCTGGAGTCTGCGCGAACAACCCGAGTTCTCCGATACGGCGGTTACTAACGGACTCGCCGGCGGCGCGGGAGCGGACAACGCTACGCCGCCCGCTGGTAAGGCTCCCGTCACGAAAAGCGAAGCAACACAGCAGAAACCCGACAAACCGTCGAAGGCCATGGAAGGTAAGCCCAATCATCGCGCCGGCGACTAGGCTGCTTGGCCGCCGATGACGTCTCCAACGGAGGACCATCTTGGCTGAGCGATTTGTGCTGCAGAAGCTCCTCGCCGCGCCAATATCTCACGCCATCGTTGAATCCGGGCTCGATCAGATCGGCGGATACGTCACCGAAGCATCGGCGGTGGTCGGTCTGAGGACGCCGGCAGAGTTGTTGGCGGCATACGGCGTCGACGCCGCTCCTGAGTTCGCCGATGTAGTCCGATTTGAGCAACCGCGGATCGCAACGTTCACTAAGCCGAGTAACTCGGACCGGCCCTGGCTCGACTTCCCCTATGGTTTTCTCTACGGAGACTCATTGGCCCCTGTATGGCGCATGAGCCGTACCCGGTTCTCCTATGGAGCCGAATACTGGCGAATCCGTTCCGACGGTGAGCAGAAGTGCTTGTCGCACTACGCGGGGGCCGGCCGTGGCTGGGTGGGCGCCAAACGCTGGCGGCCGCCGAGCCCGATAGTGGGCACGTTGGCGCGATGGCAGGGTCGGGAGTACTTCGCCGACGTCATTGCGGAGACTGTGTTGTTGACCGCGCTCACCGAGAATGGCCCAACGGGTTTCGAGCCAGTCCGCCCACATGCGTGGTCCACGACTGTCCCGTTGGCGGAATGTGAAGTGTTCGAAAGGGTTTTCACGGCCCAGATTGACGGTGTCCCCGTACGCATACTGCGTCGCGCGGGCGAAACCGCCGAGGTGCTGCTGCTCAGCGATGACCCCGCTGATGCCGAGCGCGTCGGCGCTGGACGAGTCGAGGCTGGGGTGTTCGAAGCTATGGTCACCGCCGGTCGCTTGGCCGAAGTCCACGGGGTGGAGAACCAGTGGGTCCCAGGCGCGAACGAGTAGGACCAATTTGAGACTCGAACGAGCGACGCACATCCTTGAGTCCAACAGAGCGAAGATGCGCATGAGCGAATTCAATGAAGAGATTCCAGTCCAAATCGCCGCGGGTATCAATCGCCTCGGCGACGGCGAGTACACCTACTACTCGATCTACCCAGTGGGTCCGGATGTCCCGTACGACGAATTTCCGTATTCGCACGAATGGATACAAGCCACAGGCATCGCTCCTGATCGCCTCACCGTCGAGATCAAGCAACGCGACGCCGAAGGCGTGCACCGCCTGTACACGATCAGTCGACCCGGCGGTGTCGGTGACTCAGCCGAAACCGAGCCAATTCAGAACGGCGGCAACACATATCTGGTGCGCCCCGCCGAGGTACTGACAGCCACCGACGCCGTCCAAATCTTCCAGCACTACTACGAAACCCACTCAGTCCCGCCAGGCTGGAGTCTGCGTGAACAACCCGAGTTCTCCGACACGACGGTCGCGGAACAGTACGGCAAAGGTGAGCGGTGGTCACCGGAGACAGGCGAGCGATGACGTACGCAGTCAGAGAATTCGCTACGATCGCACTCTCAGACGAGCCAGCACGAGCGGAGATGCAGCTCAACCATCTCGTCAGCCTCATCGGTGTGCGAAAGCTCTTCATGCTCGTGTTCGAGCTGCCCGAGGACTACGAGACGTCAGACTCCGTCGAACCGAAACTGACTGACAATTTCGTGCAGACCACTGGCACTCAGGCCGGACTGACCGTCGAACTGATGAAGAACGGGAAGCTGTTCACCCTCGGGCATCGGGGCGACCCGGGGCCGCTGGTATCGCTTGCCCGAAAGGATGGCACCGCGGTCGAGGTGAGCCAGAACGAGGTGCTCATGCCGAACGAAGTCGGGCGGCTCCTCGTTGAGTACATCCGAACGGGCTCGATTGACACTTCAGGTTGGGCGCTCCGCGAAATTTCCTTGGCGGACGACGATCACACGGTCCCCGCCGGCTGGAGTCTGCGCGAACAGCCCGAGTTCTCGGGCACCGCAATCGCCGACGAGCGCGCCGATGCCTCCGGGCGCCAGGACGCGCGCTAGGCCGGAGGATGACGTGAGATTCAACGACGTGTTGGTCTCAAGAGAAGACCGCTACTCGATCGGTACCGAGCTCGATTCGGGGAGTCACTACGTCTCCATCCCGGTCAGCAACGGAGTGGTGGATTACGAAGAGTACTACGCGATTTCGCCTGAACAGTCCGAAGCGTTTCTGGCTGACAGGACTGCCGCAATCGAGTTTGTCGAGGCCTGTCGGCGACACCAGCATGACGATCGGTTGATCCTGAAGCCCGGCACCAACCGAGGGACGCCCGGGTGACGCTGCCCAACTGACGGCATGGGCGTCGTTGACCCAATCGGCGGCCGCCCTCCGAGCCGAAGCCACTTGCCGACGAAGGAGTACCGTGACCGCAGAACTGACCACACCGGACGCCGTAGCCACCGCGTTGCGCCACCGTATGCGTGTCGGATATGGGTTGACGGTCCCGTACGCGCGCACGTGGGCCATCGGTGGCTGCGAACCGTCGCATTCGCTGTGGTCATTCCCTCACGACGAGATCGCAACCCTTGCCGCAGGGCTCCTACAACTCGATGCGTCGGTCGTCGCAACGGATACCGCGGTTGTGATCAGTCTGCCAAGCGGCGGGGTTTGGGTTGCGGCCGATGGGCAAGACGAGCGTGCGTCCACCGTCATGGTTGGGCGGCACGGCGAGGACCGCGCGATGTATGTCGGCAACTCAGCGGAAGTCGTGCTCGAAATCATCAAAGGCCTATCCGATCCTCCCGCTCCCGTCCCGAACTCGAGCGAAATCCTCCAGATAGGGTTTCCCGGCATTCATGACGACGAGCTGACCTACGTGGGCAGTTGGCAGTGGTACATCCACGGCGAGGCACGGGACGACGAGTATGTGCATCGCGCGGCGCACGCCACGCTGGGCGCCATCCAGACAAAGCTGCGCCGCCACACAGATATCAATGATGCAGTCACCCTGTATCTCAAGCACTACCCCGGCGACAACGACGGGCCGTTCGATGCGCTCTACGGAGCGGCAGCGACTGCGACCAGGAACTCAGTGCGCGCGCTTCTCGACGAAGCAATGAACATCGAGGTGGACTGGAATTCCTTGTCCCTCAAGGAAGCCGGCGATTTCGTCGAGTCGGTCATGCACAAGCGCCACCCTGAACTGTCTGCCAGGGCCCTCACGTGCATCGGCAACTACTACACCTACCTGGTGCGGTAGTCCTCAACGATCCGATGGAAATGTCCGCATAGCGGCAAGCCTCATCGGAGGAGCAGTGCGCACGAACACCAGCCCGACGACTCGCACCATCCCGCGCGCCGTTCAAGCGATTATTCCCCGATGGCATGTCGTAAACCCCACACCTGACTACCGGTCACATCAACCAGCTCTGGTGGTTCTATCTCAGTAACGAGATCGTTATTCAGATCGAAAGGAACATGACATGACCGACGTAGCTGGCAAGGTGGTTCTGGTAACGGGTGGCCGACGGGGCCTGGGCGCAGCCCTGGTCGACGAGGTGCTGGCCCGAGGCGCCCGTAAGGTGTACTCCACCGCGCGAACCGCCTTCACCGACGACCGTCCCGAGGTGGTCACGTACGGCCTGGAAGTCAGTTCGGCGGATTCGGTTGCTGCACTGGCGGATATTGCCGGTGACGTCGACATCGTGATCAACAATGCCGGTGTCTCCCACCTGGATGATCTGTTGACCGCCAGCTGGGATGACATCACCGACACCTTCGACACCAATGTGTTCGGGCCACTGCGGGTGACGCGCACCTTCGCGCCGATCCTCGCCGCCAACGGCGGTGGCGCCTTGGTCAACGTGCACTCGGTGTTGTCGTGGCTCGGCGGCGCGGGCGCCTACGGCGCGTCGAAGGCGGCGATCTGGTCGATCACAAACTCGCTGCGTCAGGAACTCCGGCCGCAGCACACGCAGGTGGTCGGGGTACATGTCGGGTACATCGACACCGATATGACCGACGGCATCAACGCACCCAAGCTTGCTCCGGCCGAGGTGGCCCGGCGCATCATCGACGGCCTGGAAGCCGGCGCGGCTGAGGTGCTGGTCGACGAGCTCTCGGTTCAGGTCAAAGCGGCGCTGTCCGGGCCGGTCGAACAGCTGGCCTTCACTCTTCACTCTCGGTCGTAGCGAACGGCGGTGCCGGAGTTCTGATCAGCGCGACCGGAACCACTGACGCTCCGACGAACCGCTATCTGCTCGATGCCGTCCTTGCAGCAAGCGTGGGAATGCGCGTTCGGGCTGACTCGCACAGAGCAACCTCTCCTGGACGAACTCCACCGGGCCCCTTCGCACGAGTATTACGACTGGGCTGGCGGCCTACGAGGCGGACGACCGTTCAGCATCCGGTCGGGACGGTACTCCCACAGCATTCGAAATCTGCCAGGTCACGCACATTGTCTCGAGTGCCGAGATTAAGGTTCCGGAAAAGGGGGACCGAACCGAGAGTCCCGCCAGTAGGCAGGAGATGGGCTAAGTGCGATTGACGGCCGGCAAATCCGTAACATGGAATGAGCCATCGGCGCCGACCGGCATAACCACTGACCGGGTGTACGTCGGTCCCGACCCACACGGACTCGGTGGGTTTCAAGTGGCGGTGGCCACCGCAGCGGCGACGCCATCCCGGCAGGCTTTGCGTGACCTGTTCTCGTCACGCAAAGGCAAGACACAGGTCCAACTCGTGGTGGCGGTTGTTCATGACGGGAACGCTCACCTGTTTGGCCCTGACCCACACGGCCAGCCCATCGAGCTTCCCGCCGATCACGCATCTCGCCAGCTCCAGTCGGTACTGCTGGAGCCGGATGTTCTTGCCGCCACTGACCGTTTTGCTGGCTTTCGCAAATCGCGAGACTCGACCGGGGTCCCGGGATTCACCAACAGTGGATTGTTCGCAACACACCACATCCTGAGCAATGTCCCCAAGCGAGCGGACTGGGCGCAACTCGGCAAGCAGTCCATTCCACTGCTCGGGAAGCGTCGCAAACAGCTGATCGAGGCACTCGGTTTCCAGATCAAGGCGGGCCCAAATGGCACGGTGCTGTTGTCGAGCGACGGGCACGCCCCTCGCGCAGTTGCCGTGTTGCTCGACGACTCAGAGCAATTCGATGCGAAGACGCAGCGATTCCAACTGTCACCGGTCGCATTCGGTCTCGCCGTTGCCACGCGCGTACAGGCCCCATGGCTGGTGGTCCTCAGGAAGGACCAGATTCGCCTGTATCCCGGCCGCGACGGCGTAGGTATTGGATCGAAAGGCCAGGCCGAGACCTACTTCGAGATCGACTTGTCTGTAGTCGATTCAGAGCGTGCGGCATTGTTGCCGCTAGTCTTCTCTGCGCGCGCGCTCGAGGCCGGTGGTTCGGCTGATGAGCTGCTACGGGACAGTGCTCGCTACGCTACTGAGCTCGGGGAGCGGTTACGCGAGCGGATTTACGACGACATAGTCCCACCAGTTGCCGTCGAGGTCGCGACGCGACTAGCCGCAAGTGCGAACCTCCAACTCGACGCGGACGGTCTAGCCACCGCTTACCGGGTGACACTTCGAATCTTGTTCCGCCTGCTCTTTCAGGCATATGCCGAGGACCGCGGGCTATTGCCATCCGGACGCAACGAAGGGTTCGACGCAAACAGCCTTAAAACCAACGCTCGACGCCTTCTGACATCTGGTTCGACGGACTTCGGCGAAGCTGCAACAATCTGGTTCGACCTCGTTCAAGTCTGGAACGCGATCGATCAGGGAAACCCGCAATGGCAGATACCTGCGTATAACGGTGGTCTGTTCTCCACCGATCCTTATCGTTCACCGGAAGGCGCCTTAATCAAGGCACTTGAACTGCCTGACAGCGTTCTCGGTCCGGCATTGCGCAGCCTACTCATTGACGTGAGCGACGATGGCGTACTCGGCCCAGTCGACTTTCGCTCCCTCAGCGTGCGAGAGTTCGGCACGATCTACGAAGGGCTTCTAGAAAGCTCGCTCTCAATAGCTGAGGAAGACCTCGCACTTGACAATAGCGGGGCTTGGATTCGTGCGGCAGAAGGCGACGACGTGTGCGTACCGTCTGGCACTGTGTACTTCCACACCGCTTCCGGTGAGCGAAAGTCAACAGGGTCGTACTTCACGCCGAAGGTCGTCGTTGACCATTTGATCGAGCGTTCGATTGTGCCGGTACTCACTGTTCACCTCGAAAAGATCGCAACCCACCTATCGAAGGGGGATGCCGCGGCCGCTGCGCGAGATTTCTTCGACTTCCGTGTCGCAGACCTTGCGATGGGCTCTGGCCACTTTCTCGTTGCCGCAGTAGACAAGATTGAAGCGCTTATGCGCACATTCCTTACCGAGCACACTGTGCCCGGTATCTCCGATGAGCTATTGAGGCTCGCGGCTGTCGCTAAAGACGCATTGGGCTCGGATGACGTAGCCAAGAGCGAAGTTGACCAGGTGAGCCTGCTTCGCCGTCAAGTCGCGCGCCGCTGCATCTACGGGCTCGACATCAATCCCATGGCCGTCGAACTTGCGCGGCTGGCGCTATGGATACACACATTTGTACCTGGCCTGCCGATGAGCAATCTCGACCATGGACTGGCGAATGCAAACAGTCTAACCGGCATCGGCACCATAGACGAGGCCCTCAATGCGCTACAGCCAGGCCGGCGGCCGGGCGAGCAGAGTCTCTTTGATTCCATTCTTACCGATGAATTGGTGTCCGCGAAGACCCTGCTCACCGATGTGGCAAGTGCCAGCGAGGCAAGTAAGGCGGAGGTCGAGCAGGGGGCTCGCCTACTTAGCGAGGCGCGCAACGCGGCTGACACCGCACGACGCATCTTCGATGCGGCAGTCGCGGCACGGGTCGGAGTTCTGGATGCCGGCGTGATCCTGGACGACGAATCACTGCAACGTGTGCTTCAACGCGATGAGGTAGAGCGGATCGCCGAGGCGTTGCAGCCAGCGCACATGCCGTTCCTCTTTCCTGAAGTGTTTCTCCGTGAACGGCCGGGATTTGATGTGCTCATCGGTAATCCACCGTGGGAGGAGATCATTGTCGATACCGACGAATGGTGGGGAATACGGATCCCAAGGCTCCGAGGATTGAAGCAGAAAGAGAAAGCTCTTGCGCTTGCCCAATTCCGTAAGAGCAGACCAGATCTAGAAGCTGCGTTTGCGCAAGAGCAAGAACACGTTCGCCAAATCCGCGAAGCGTTGATGCACGGACCCTACCCCGGCCTCGGGTCCGGGAACGCTGATCTCTACCAAGCTTTCGCATGGCGAAACTGGCAGCTAGCACGTGCCGGCGGTCGGATGGCGCTGGTATTGCCACGTAACGCCCTCGCGGGGGCGGCACTAACGCCTTGGCGAAGGACCGTGCTGGACACAGGGCAATTCGCAAGTGTGTGCCAGCTCATAAACACGCGGCGGTGGGTGTTTCCTATCCACCCACAATATTCGTTCTGGCTAACTGTAGTTAGCAAGGAGAGCGGCGATCGACTCGTGACTTGGGCCGGCCCTTTCGCCTCCGAGCCAGAGTTTCTCGCTGGAAGAAATAAGACTGTTTCCGTCCCTGCGAAGGAATTCGTCGAGTGGGGCGAAGGGGCCGCGTTCCCAAGCTTGCCCGATACCGAGTCGGTCACGATCATGCGGAAGATGAAGTTAGCTGGCCGCTTTGACGACACGCGGACAGGATGGGAGTTTCGCCCAGTTCAGGGTGACCTCAACGCAACGACTGACAAGTCACTACTGGAATTCGATGTGGCTTCGCCGCGGGACAGAATTCCGATAGTCACTGGCGCAAGTTTCAATATCTGGGATCCAGATGCAGCTGCTCCATACGCATATGCCACAGAAAAGAAGCTCCGGCAACACCTATCGAAGAAGCTGACGAAAGCCGTGACGAACAAACGCTCAGCCTACTTTGGCCTTGATTTCGCATCTGGCAAACTGCCGTTCGATCGGGCCCGCATCGCATTTCGTGATGTGACAAACCAAGAGAATCAACGTACGACGATCGCTTGCCTACTGCCGCCCAGAACGGGCGCGGTTAACGCTGCGCCGGTGTTAGTTGGCAGGCAGGGCGGTGCAACTGAGGAGGCGTTCCTACTCGGCGTGCTCTGCAGCATTCCATTTGACTGGGCATCGCGACGCTGGGTTGAGCGACACCTGAATTTTTGGATTCTAAACCCTCTTCCGGTACCTGTCATGGACGTGACGTCCGCGGTCTGCAAGCGAGTCATTGAATTAGCCGCGAGACTTGCAGCTGTCGACGACAGATACGTGGAGTGGGCTTCTGAAGTCGGGGTTCCCACCGGTTCATTACTGGCCGACGCTGACATATTCGACGCGACGGCTGAACTCGACGCGTTGGTCGCCCTGTTGTACGAGTTGACTGAGGATGAAATCGAACGCGTATTCACGACATTTCATCGAGGCTGGGACTACAGCGCTCGGCTGAGCGCGGCGCTGAAACACTATCGTGCGTGGAAAGGTAAGGCATGACCCAACTGCCTGATTTTGCGACCAACCGTCCTCCGGACGATGCTGGGGCGACCGTCGCCGACAGGGTTAACGAGTTGTTTCGGCTATTGCGAGAAAACAAGGTGGCTGCGCCACCCGTTGCAATCGCAACCGCGTACATCAACCCCGGGGGATTTTCGCTACTGGCGGACGAGTTGGAGAAAGCTCCGCGAATAAGGCTACTGTTGGGCGCTGAACCTGAGGCGGATTCGGTACGTGCCATTGTGTCCCGTGATTCTGATCAGGACGCACGGCGTGATGCAGCGATCAAGCAACACCAGGCCTGGCTTGAGGCTGAGCGAGACACCATGGGTTTTGCGCGAGTGCCAACCGCAGAGGCTAAGCGGATGGTGGATTGGCTACGTAGCGTCGACGCCGAAGGTAAAGCTAAGGTTGAAGTGCGGCGCTACTCGGGTGGATTCCTGCACGGCAAGACCTATCTTGTGGAGGATGCCGCCGCGCAAGCCGCGATCGCCGGGTCATCGAACATGACTTACGCAGGGTTGGCGTGCAATGCAGAACTGAATCTGGGCACCGGTGGAGGCACCAGCTCGGCGGGGAAGGTCCGTCAGTGGTTCGAGCATTTCTGGGAGATTAGCGAGCCCTACGACCTGGCCGACCTTTACGGACGGTTGTGGGAGCCGCATACCCCGTGGTCGGTCTTCTTGAGGATGCTCTGGGAATTGTATGGGGAACACCTTGACGACGACGAGAACCCGAATGTCCAAACGGGCCTAAACCTTACTCGCTTTCAGGCCGACGGAGTTGCTCGGATGGAGCGTCTACTTGAGGAACACGGTGGTGTTCTGGTCGCCGACGAGGTCGGTCTCGGCAAAACGTTTCTTGCAGGCGAAGTAATCTACCGGACCGCCAATATTAATCGACAGCGAGTGCTCATTGTCGCTCCAGCGGCTCTGAAAACGTCCATGTGGGAACCCTTCCTAGAAACCCATGACTTCAGCCGCTGGGTGAAGGTGTACTCCTACGAGGAAGTACGGAACCGCCTTGATCCCGATAAGGGTCCGATCGAGGCCTTTCTGCAGGAAATTGAGGACTATTCTCTCATCGTCATCGATGAGGCGCACAACTTGCGCAACTCTGGGGCGCAACGCTCTGGTGCGGTCGACCGCGTCATTACGGCGGGTAATCCGAAAAAGGTAGTCCTATTGACCGCGACGCCCGTCAACAACTCGCTGACAGATCTTGAAACGCTGGTGAAATACTTCATCCGCGACGACGCTCGTTTCGCACCGCTAGGCATCCCAAGCATCCGCGACTATATTCAGCGGGCTCAGGCGATCGACCCGGCGAATCTCACCCCGGAGCACCTATTCGATCTGATGGATCAAGTTGCTGTCCGCCGGACCCGAAAGTTCGTGAAGGAGCATTATGCGAACGAAATGATCATCGGACCCGACGGTAAGCCGACCACCATCAAATTTCCGCAACCGAAGGTACGCCGAATCGACTATGCACTCGACGAGGATGGGCTCGGGCTCATTGACGCGATGGTGTACGCGCTCGACGATCCGACCGACCCCCACGCACCTCACGCGTGGCACGAACGCAGCCGAGACCCTCGGCGGCTCATGCTCGCTCGTTACCTGTCCAGCATGTACACGGTCGATCACGATTTGCAGGAGTACCAAATCACTAATGCTGGCTTGCTCCGGTCGGGTCTACTGAAAAGGCTGGAATCCAGTCCCCAGGCATTGCACGCATCGCTCGAGAAGATGATCCTTTCACACCAGGCATTCCTTGCCGGATTGAGCAAGGGCTACGTTCTGAAGGGCGAAGCGTTGAGCGAATGGGTCTCCTCTGACTCGGACGATCTCGACGAGTTTGTCGCCGAGTTCGACCAAGACGATCAGATCGAATCCGTCAACGGCTATCACCTCTCCGAACTTCAGGCCGACGTCGAGTCTGATATCGCTTTGTTGTGCGAATTACGTGGCCGTGCAGCAGTAGTCGTCGAGGGAATCGAACCGAAGGTTCAGCGGCTCATCGAGGAACTCACCATGATCGCAGCCGAGGCACAGCGTATCGACCCACGGGGCCTGTCGCACGCAGACCGGCGCAAGACCATCCTGTTCTCGGCCTTCACAGACACGATCATTCCCGTCCATGAAGCGGTCATTAAGGCCATCGACAACGCACCAGCGGACTCACCATTGGCCGACTTCCGAGGACGCGTTGCACCGCCAATCATGGGATCATATGCAAAAGCCCATGAACGAGGGGCTACCGGCGGTGTTGACCAGGGCGGCCGGGCATCGACGATCGCCGGTTTTGCACCCCAGACCGCAGGTCCACGCAACGCCAACGGCGAACCCACAGCCAAGGATGAATTCGATATCCTCTTCACCACGGACGTGCTGGCGGAAGGCGTGAATCTGCAGCAGGCAGGCCAGATGATCAACTACGACCTGCCTTGGAATCCCATGCGGATCGTCCAGCGTCATGGCCGAGTCGACCGAATCGGTTCCAAACACGACTACGTGTATCTCGGCCTCTTTTTTCCTGCTGCCCGGCTGGACGCACTCCTGGAGTTGGAGTCGAGGCTGGAGGCAAAGTTGGCGTTGGCCGATGCGGCAGTCGGAGCAGGTGAAGTGCTCCCAGGACGTGGGCCCGGACATGAGGTCAATCTCGCCGACGACCAGGTCATTGATGAGTTCGAGAAGCTGCTAGATACCGGCGGCTCTAGCGCATCGCTTTCGGGCGAAGAGTATCGCCGCCGTCTGTTTGGGGCCTTCAACATGGAGCCGCTAGTTAAGGCTGATGTGCTAGGCCTACCATTCGGATCAGGCAGTGGCTTTGTGAATCCGGTCGTCCAAGGCAACGGCTACGTGTTCTGTGTCAAGATCGGCGCTAGCTCCAAGCCCTGGTTCCGTTATGTCCCGGCTTCCGATGACTGGACGATCAGATTCGCCGAAGACGGGTCACCGATCGTGTCGTCGGATACCCTAATCTGCCTTCGCGTTGCAGACCCTCAGGACGCTGTCGCCGAGCGTTGGTTGCCGGCTGAGATCTACGACAAAGCCTTCGATGCTTGGGAAGTCGCACGCGACGACACGTACAGAGTCTGGAAAGAGCTCACCGATCCCAACGCATTTCAGCCGGATCTACCCCTTTCCTTCAGAGACGCGTACTCGCTTGTATTTCGGAAGGGCGGTTACCTCGGGAGGGAGTCACAGATCGGTCTTGCGAACAGACTCCGTAGCGTTCCCACGGCCAAGGTGTCTCGCCAGGTGCGTGGGGCGCTAAACCAGGGGCGCACCGATGAGGAACGGATCGGCTTGGTCACTGAGGTGCTGGACGAGGCGGGCATCACCGCGCCTCCACCCCGCGAACCCTTGCCCGATATTGAGGAGCACGAGGTCCGACTGGTCACGTGGATGGCGGTTCAAGGAACTCGCGGAATCCAGTAGAACGTGACGACCGCTCGCACCGATTCCGCACACACCTTCTTGCTGAACTAAAGCCCATTGCTCGACTCCTCGCCCAATCCGGGCCTAGTGTGGAGATTGGACGACCTAGTCAATTGAGGCGGACAATGGCGACAGACGTGGCGACATACCCCGGCCCCGGGACCACCGACAACCGTCAAGCCCACGCACCGCAAAGCCCCTGGCCACCAAGCCATTCCAGCTGCCCTACAACGCCCGGGCAACTACAACCACACAGGAGGCTCCACCATGGCTGATGCACAATCGCTCCAGACGGACATCTCCGGCGTCACCGCCAACGGCATGCCCGAACCCTGGCGCGCCGTCCTGGCCCGCCACCCGCGCAACATCGGCGACATCGTCGACGACCCCAACCGCGGGCCGTGGAACTCTGTCCACAACGGTCAGACCTACCAGGGCACCTTCGACGCCTTCGAACAGCAGGTGACCGTCGCCGAGCAGATCGCCTGGGTGCACACCTTCAGCGACGGCATCACCCGCGACAGCGGCGACGTACTCATCGAGCTCATGGAGTTCGCCATCCAGTGGCGCAAAGCAAACGGACTCCCCACCACCGCGAAATGAGCTGAGCGATGACCACTTTCAGTGATATCGCCGCCAACATCTCGGGGGTTTACCACGTCCGCCACGCCGTCCTGACCTTTGCCGGCACCTGGGCTGCCCCGGGCACCGGCTACCCCTCCGACGTCGTCCACGCCGCCGACCCCGACCTCGTCTTCGAAGTCCCTATCCAGGCCCCCTGGACGTTCGGGCCCATCCCGCCCGGCGCGCCTCTCTCCCCCAGCTACGCCGAGTCGGTGCGGATCGCGGTCACCAACGCAATCGGCTGGATCAACAACTACCCGAAGCAGACCTTCGCCCTCGGCGGCTACAGCCAGGGCGCCGAGGCCGCCTCCCGGGTCCTCGCCGAGATCATGACCGGCAGCCTGCAATGGGCCAAGCCCAACCTGATCGGCGGCTACACCTTCGGCAACCCCTGGCGGATGCGCGGCCACACCTTCCCCGGCGGCACCGATCCGGGCGGCCGCGGCATCGCCACCACAAACCTGACCGCCGCGCAAATCCCCAAGGACAGCAACGGCATTGACACCTGGTGGGACTTCGCCAACCCCGGCGACCTCTACACCACCACCCCCACCAACCAGGCCGGCGCCGACATCAGCGCCGTCTACAAGGCCGCCGTCCAACTCGGCATCAGCATCAACGCGGCCCTCGCGCTGATCGCCGGCCTCACCGGCCAAGGCAGCCTCGCCCAGCAGGTCCTGGCGTTCGTCACCGACCCGATCGTCGGCGGCCCCGCCCTCGTCGAGGCCATCGACCGGGCCGTCGCGTTCTACGCCACCAACCCGCCGACCCTGCCGCACATCACCTACGAGTACGTCGACGCACTCCCCCACCAGAGCTCGGTGCAGGTCGCCACCAACCACCTCAACCAGATCGCCGCGGCCACAGCAGCGCGCATGGCGGCGTAACGCGGCACCCCAACACGGTCAGGGAGTACCGGAAGCTCCCACATCACCCACCCGTCCCGCGCACATTTTGAGTCGCGACAACCCAAGACCGTCTCGTAAAATGGGACCACCGGCCCGAGTGAACGCTGGGGCATTCCTGGCCGCGTACAGCGTTGAAGTGCTTGAAACCCAGCGGATTCACTCAGTACATCCTCGACAACGTCACGTTCCTGACCTGGCCCGTGTCCGCCGTCGATTGTCTCGCCCGGCCGCGTCAGGCGTCGGATCGACGGGCTCCACAAGGAAATCATCCAACGAAGGGAGTTGGTTCAGCCCGAATGACCGCCCGGTGAAGCACCCGCAGCTACGCCACCTCATCCGCCCACACCCGGAAACTGGTCAGCGTGTTGTCGCCGAACGCGTTGCTCAACGCCACATCGGCGGCATCACGGCCACGCGCGATCAGCACTCGGCCGATGCGCGGCGTGTTGTTGCGCGCGTCGAAGGTGTGCCACTGCCCGTCGAGAAATACCTCGAACCAGGCGGCGAAATCCATTGGCCCATAAGGCGGCGGCGTGCCGGTATCGGGGAGGTAGCCGGTGCAGTAGCGCGTCGGGATGTTCATGCAGCGGCAGAAGGCGACCGCCAGGTGCGTGAAATCGCGGCAGACGCCGACCCGACCCTCGTACGCCTCCAACGCCGTGCGCGCACTGTCCGCCTGCAGATAGTCGAACGTGAGGTGTCGGTGCACGTAGTCACAGATGGCCTGGACGCGGTCCCAGCCGGGCGGTGTCTGCTCGAACAGGTCCCACGCCGTCTGCGACAGCCGGTCGGTATCGCAGTACCGGCTACCCAGTAGGAAGATCAGCGTCTCGTCGGGCAGGTCCGGGACCGGTGTCTGCCGCGCCCCGGGGACCAGGACATCGGGGAGTCCACTGTCCCTGACGATCGCGTCACCGGATACCCGGGTGATCCCCTTCGGTGCGACGATGCGGGTGCACCAGTTGCCGAAGTCGTCACGGTAGGCCGTCATGGGCACCGGTGGGTCGGCCACCAACACGTCGCGCCCGATGAGGTCGGAGACCCGGGTGTAGTGGACGTTGAGATTGAAGATCATCGGGGTGGGTTGCGGGCAGTCGAAGACCATCTCGTAGCCGACGTTGAATTTCATGGTGTCTCCGCTTTCGCTGTGGCGCAGGGGTTTACGCGGTCGGGTTGGGGTGGCGTGCACAAGCCGAGTGCAGGGAATCGATAAGCACGCCGCGCAGCGTCGCCCAGAGCTGTCCGGCGGCGGCGACAATGCGCTGGTTGATCTCCAGTTCGATGCCGACGTACCCGCCCTCCCCGAAACGCTTGCGCAGATGTGACGTCAGGCCGTCCCCCTTGCCCGCGTAGGGATAGTTGCGGCGCACCCGGAGTCCGGGATGAAGTGTCGCGAGCGACTCCTGCCAGCGCATGCTCAGCTGCACTTCTGCGCGCCGACGTGGGTCGTAGAGCAAACCGACGTCGGCTTGGCGCACGATCCCGTCCAGTTCGGGGGTGAAGCTGTGGCTGGCGATGTGAATCACCCGATGTCCGGACGAGATTGACTGCCTGACAAGGTCTTCGACAGCATCTCGGTGCGGTCGGTAGTGCTGCGCAACAATCTGCGCTCTGACTTCCCTCGACGCGACCCGTGTCATCGGAGAGAAGAGCTGCGGATGACCGATCGAGCGGTTCAGGTCGACGAGGAGGCGGCTGGTGGTCGATGCGACCATTGGTGCCCGGGTCGCGGTAGCGAGCGCCTCGGCCATCAGCAAGGCACCAGGGTCCCATCCCCGGTGGGAGTCCAGTAGCGCGCGATGGCCGGTAAAGAGCGGTCCGAACGGCGCCGGTATGGCGTTGCCGCCGTGTTCGCACGTGATGAGCTGGACGTCCGGCACGACGCGATCACCATCGCAGGTCGGGTAGCTTGCTGAATACCGTTCGCGTGCCTTCGCTCCATGCCTCGCGGACGGCCGTGAAGTAGGGGTCGCCGTCGTCGAATCGGCGGCGCCACGGCACCTCGAGGCTGTCCCGTTCGTAGCTGATCAAGTCGATGGGCATACCGACCGACAGGTTGCTCCGCATGGTCGAATCGAAAGACACGAGAACGCATTTCGTGGCGTCCGCGAGCGACGTTTGGGGCGTCAGGACCCGGTCGAGGATCGGCTTGCCGTACTTCGTCTCACCGGTCTGCAGGAACATCGTGTCGGTGCCGGCTTCGATGAAGTTGCCCTCAGCGTAGATGCGGAAGAGTCGCATCGGCTCACCGGCGAGCTGCCCACCGACGATGAACGAGGCGTTGAAGCCGGCCGGGTTGCTGTCCAGGTAGCCCGCATCGCGCTCGTCGACCTCGCGCATGGCGTCCGATACCAATCGGGCGACGTCGAACATCGTCGTCGCTCCGAGCAGGTTGGTTGTCGCGGGGCCGTCGGCACACCGCTGCCGCAATACGCTGATGATGGCCTGGGTGCCGGCCAGGTTTCCCGAACTCAGCAACGCGATCACCCGATCGCCTGGGGTCTCGAACACTGTCACCTTGCAGAACTTGGCGAAGTTGTCGACGCCCGCGTTGGTGCGGGAATCAGCCGCGAAGATGATCCCGTCGTCGAGCAGCACGCCGATGCAATACGTCACGGTAAGTGCCTGCTGCACATCTGAATTCCCCGATCCTAGAACGGGTGAATCTGACTCGTGGCAGACGCGGGGCGTATCGGTTCACGTCGGGCATCAGGCCCGGCTGAACGCCGCCGATGCCCTAACCCTACGCTGCGCCGCGCCGGGGCGCGCACCGGTTCGGGTCGCCGCCCGCGCCGCAGTCGACCCCACTCCCATATCGCCGCAGCCACCGCAGCGCGCGTGGCGGCGTAACGCGGCACCCCAACACGGTTAGGGAGTACCGGAAGCTCCCTCACCGACCGGCCGGCGCCGCGTCGCACCCCACAACCCGACACCGATCCCGACCACGGCACCGCCGAGACCGATGTACTTCTGCGACGGCCTCATCTCATGATGAACACCCATGCCGCCCAACAGGTCTGCCGCATCGGCACCACCCGAGGCCAGGAACCAACCGCGGGTGTCCCGACCACGCAGCGCCGCCGCGGCGAGCAGCCCGCCGATCAACGCATCGCGGTAGCCCATCGAGTGCAGCAGCAACCACGTTGATCCCGTCGGCTTCTCGGGGTCACCCCACAGCCGGTTCGCCCGAGCCGGGTCGACCAGAAACGAGACCCCCGACGCGAGGCGGAGACCACCGACGACGAGCCCAACACGGTCGATCGACATGATTTGCAGCGTAGGGCGTCACCCCGCCGCGTGAGGGTACGTTGGTCCGGTCGTGTCCCTCCATACACGCGCACAGCACCATCCACCAGCTCCAGCGTTTCACCGCGTACGTGCCGCCGCGCCGGCGACGCGGCCCGGTTGCACTGAACCACTCTGCTCCGGTACGCGCGGCAGTCGCGGCCACTTGTCACACCCATGCGCCAGACTCCCGGCATGAGCCGCCGTAACCGCCAGAAGCGCACCGCCAAGCACCACGACCGCCGCCGCACATCGCCCCGGCGAGCACGCGGAGGCGCCGATCCCGGGTACGACCGGGTCGCCATTCTCGACCACCTCACCGCTGCGCTGCACAACTACGCGCACTGCCCCGCCCATGACGCGGACTTCCACGCCGCCGAGCTACTGAACGAATTCCCTAGTCGAGAAAATGATCTCGACATTGCCGCCGAAGCGGCGCTGACCGACGCGATCGCCGTCGCGTGGCGGGTGGGTTGGTCACCCAACGATCTGCACGAGTTCGCTCGCCGCCGCCTCGACACGTCAGCGGCCGGCTATGTGGCCGAGGCCGTCGTGCGCGAGTCCCGGCAGTATCCCGTCTCCACATTGCACCCGCGGTGGCGCGCCGAACTCGCCGCGTTGCCCGCGACAGTCGTGCCCGGCACTTGGCAGCTACGGGACTGGGCGGACCGCAATGCCGTCGACCACCACGCGGCGTTGACCGTCGTACTCAAGGTGCTTCGGTTCTTGGGAACTCTCCCGAAACTCCAGCCGTTGCAGCCGTTGCCCGGCGAGAACCAGCATGCGGCGGTCGAGCCGAATACGGCCGACGCCAAAGCGCTCAGCCGGGTGCGCGCACTGCTGGCCAAGGCTGAGGCCACCAACTTTCCTGAAGAAGCCGAAACCCTGTCAGCCAAGGCGCAAGAACTGATGAGCAGATACTCACTGCACCACGCGATCCGAGACCACGAACGCGGCCGCGCAGCCGAGGCCACCGCTCGACGAATCTGGATCGACAATCCCTACGTCATCGCCAAGTCAGCATTGGTGCAGGCCGTGGCTACCGCCAACCGGTGTCGCATCGTGTGCGCGGAGAAGGTCGGATTCGTCGCCGTCATCGGTGCCGAATGCGATCTGGAATTCGTTGAGCTGCTTTCTACTTCGCTCTTGGTCCAGGCCAACCGCGCGATGCTGGCGGTGGGCCGCACGACCACCGGCACGCAGGCCCGGACCCGCTCGTTTCGACAGTCATTTCTCCTCGCGTACGCCGCACGCATCGGTGAACGCCTCACCGCCACCTCGACGACGGCGGCCACCGAACTAGACTTCGACAGGCTCCTTCCTGTCTTGGCAGCGCGCAGCCAGGCAACCGATGACCTCACCGACAAGCTCTTCCCATCGACGATCCCTCGCATGATGTCGGCGTCCGACGGTGCCGGATGGTCAGCCGGGCGTATCGCCGCCGACCTTGCCCAGCTGGATGTGCGCCGCCCAATCGCGGGGTAAGCGGTGCTCGGCCCGACGGGTCGTGCTACCAGGGACTCTTCGCGTAATCCTTCAAGAAGCACCCGTAGAGGTCTTCGCCCAATTCCCCGCGCACAATCGGGTCATACACGCGGGCAGCACCATCCACCAGATCCAGCGGCGCGTGGAAGCCTTCCTCGGCCAGCCGCAGCTTGGTGGGATGCGGACGCTCGTCGGTGATCCAGCCGGTGTCGACGGCGGTCATGAGAATGCCGTCCTGCTCCAGCATCTCCCCCGCACTCGTGCGGGTCAGCATGTTCAGCGCGGCCTTGGCCATGTTGGTGTGCGGATGCCCGGGCCCCTTATAGCCGCGGCTGAACTGACCTTCCATCGCGGACACGTTCACCACGTACTTGCGCCGCGCGGGCGAGGCGGCCATAGCCGGACGCAGCCGGCTCACCAGAATGAACGGCGCCGTCTGGTTGCACAGCTGCACCTCGAGGAGCTCCATCGCGTCGACCTCGTGCACGCGTTGGGTCCAGCTGTTGACCGACGCGGTGTCCGGCAGCAGCCCGCCCGCGTCGATCGCGAGGCCGGCGGCGATCCGCTCCGGCGATGCGCTACGAGCTTGCAGCGCAAGCGAAGTCAGGGCGTGCGCGGTCGGATGCTCGCCGAGACTGCCGGCCAGCGCATGCGGATGCGCGTCGCTGACGTGGTCGAAGGTGATGACGTCCACCAATTCCGGCGGCGGGGTGCGCTCGGCCTCCACCAGCGCGGCGTACGAGCCGGGCGGGCGGCGCACTGTCTGCGCCGCATTGTTGATCAGGATGTCCAGCGGTCCCTGCGCGGCGACCTCGTCGGCCAGGGCGACCACCTGGGCCGGATCCCGCAGGTCGATCCCCACGACCCGCAGTCGGTGCAACCAGTCGGCGCTGTCCTCCATCGCGGCGAAGCGGCGCACCGCGTCGTTGGGGAACCGGGTGGTGATCGTGGTGTGCGCGCCGTCTCGCAACAGCCGCAGCGCGATGTACATGCCGATCTTGGCGCGGCCACCGGTGAGCAGCGCGGTACGACCGGTCAGGTCGGTGCGGGCGTCGCGCTTGGCCCGGTTGAACGCGGCGCAGTCGGGACAGAGCTGGTGGTAGAAGGCATCGACCACCGTGAAGTGGTTCTTGCAGATGTAGCAGTGCTGTGAACGCAGCAGCGTGCCCGCCGTGGCCCCGGCCGCAGTGGACACCAGGGGCAGACCCTGCGTCTCGTCGTCGATCCGGCCCGGCGCACCCGTGGCGGTCGCGGCGATGACGGCCCGATCAGCGGCCGCGATCTTGTCGCGGGCGGCAGCGCGGCGCTCCTTCTTCAGCTCCTTGAACATCTTCGCGGTGGCCTGGCGGACAGCAATGGCGTCGGGATGCTCGGGCGGCAGCGCGCTCACCTCAGCCAGCACCTTCAGGCAGGTGCTGAGCTGGTCAGGGTCGATCGCGGTCACTGTGGAAGGGTACGGGGACGGGGCCGCAGCAGGCCAATTAGCGAACCACCTCGCTCAATCCGGCGGCCGATGTCGGTGCCTGCTCGTACGGTGGCCCATATGAGCGAAAACACGACTCCCGAGCTTGGCGTGTTGGCTGTCGAGGCCCTCGACCTGCTCACCGCCGCCGTCCGTGACGTGCCAGCCGAACGCTGGGACGATCCGTCGATCTTGCAGGACTGGACGGTGCGCGAGTTGGTGGCGCACGCGACGGGCAGCGCCACCCGGATCATCGTGCTCGCCGAAGACGGTGAGCTCTGGGACGGACCTTCCGCACCGTCGGACTGGATGTACGACAATCCGGCAGACCAGTTGAGCGCGTTGGGCATTCGCCTTCGCGAAGCCATGCCCACCGCGGATTTCGATGCCCCGCGCAAGTCCCCGCAAGGCGAGGTTCCGCTGCGCCGGGCACTGATGTTCCCGATTGCCGACCTGGCTCTGCACACCTGGGATCTACGCCAGTCGCTGAGCGAGTCGATCGAGCTATCCGACGACCTGCTCACCCTGGCCGAAGGACTGGTCCAGTCGGTGCCGGCACAGGTGCTGCGGCGCCCGGGCGCTTTCGGGCCGGAGCAGCCTGCGCCGGCGGGCGCGTCGCGCACCGCCAAACTGATGGCGTTCCTCGGGAGGAATGTCGGCAACGCGCGGGTCTGAGTCAGTCACATACATGACCGGATGCTAAATATTTCGATCATCGGCCGCAGACTGGCTGATGATCAAAATATTAGGCATTGACCTTGCCGCAACGCTATGATCGAAAAATGCATCACGTGGCATTGATGTACGACACCGCCGAGTTCGGTGAGCGTATCGGCGCACTCCGGCGCCAGAAAGGCCTGCGCCAAGACGAGCTCGCCGATCGCATCGGCGTGACCCGGATGACGATTTCACGCCTGGAACGCGGCGAATCCGTCAGTGTCGACACCGCGTTGCGCGCGCTGTCGGAATGCGGCTACGCGATTGCGGTCGCCCCAAAGTTCAGCCGACTGGCGACAGTCGATGGCACGTAATTCGCTCAATGTATGGCTGTACGGCGTGCATATCGCGCAGCTGTCCGAGCCTTCCCGCTTTCGCTACCGCTTGGATTTCACCGACGACGCCCTGGATGCATTCGGCGAAGGCACCCGCGTGCTCTCATTGGCACTGCCCATCAGCCGGCGCCCCGTCACTGACAGCAAAGGACCCGGAGCCAACCTGCCCGTTTCAGCATTCCTTGCGGGGCTGCTACCTGAGGGCAATGTTCGCGAGCTCATAGCCGCGGAGGCCCGGGTCCCCGTCACCGACAGTATGGAACTGCTTCGCCGGGTCGGTGCCGAATGTGCCGGAGCCGTGCAGGTTCTCGACAGGGACATGCCTCCCGGCCCCGGAGACATCCGCCCTCTTACCAACGACGAACTCACCCGCCTTATCGAGGACCTGCCGACCTACCACCTACCAGACGGGGTCACACCGCAAGCGTCGCTCGCCGGCATCGAGGACAAGGTGCTACTCACCGCAATCGAAGACGGCCGCTGGGGATGGCCTGGGCAGGGCGCTGCGTCAACGCACATAATCAAACCAGAACCCTTGGGCGGCACAGTTTCCCATCTCGTTCAAACCGAGAATTGGGCGTTACACGTAGCGAGAGCTGCAAGCCTGACTGCCGCGGACTCACAACTCGCCATGTTCGGAAACCGCGAAGCGATCGTCGTCACCCGCTACGACCGCAGCCCAACTGGCGAACGCACGCACCAAGAGGACTTCTGCCAAGCGATCAGCCTTCCGCCGGCGGCCAAGTACGAAAGCACCGCTGAGTCCAGACGCCATGGATCGCGACTCAAACGAATCGCCCGTATCGCGGCCGCACGCACTGTGGACCCCGACGCATTTCGCTCAGCACTCTTACAAGCCGTGACATTCAACGTAATCATCGGCAACGGCGATGCGCACTCCAAGAACTATTCGCTCATGATTGACCGAACCGGCCGGGTTTCCCTGGCACCGATCTACGACGCGGCGCCAACCGCGTACCTCGATGCCAAATACAAGGGCAGCGGCCATGTCGTCAACGGCAAGACATCGATCGATCTCATTGGCATAGCGGATCTGGCCAGCGAAGCCGCGACGTGGGGCATGTCCGAACGGCGGGCGACCGCAATTGTGCAGTCCTGCATAGCAAACGTGCGCGACGTTATCGACTCCGTGCCTCTGCCGGCGGGCGCCGAGCGAGTCAAGCCCAACTTGGAATCGATGTGGGTTCGGCGGGGATGGTAAATCAGCGCTACAGGGACCGTTCGTGCCGGCACGCGGCAACCGCCAGGCCGGTTGCCGCTCCGGCAACGTGCTGACCGCCTCGTAATCCGCACCTCGAGCGTAAGCATGCCCTCCGACAGACTCGTGTCGTTTGTAGTGCGTAAGGCCGCCCCGTCGATGACAGGGGCGGCCTCAGCGGTGACGGAAAGTCTCAGCGGTGGTTGTGCTGGTGGTGGTGATGCACCGGGCTGCCCGGCTGCGGGGCGTTCTGCTGGTGCGGGAACGCGTGGTGGGTGCCGACCGGGCTGCTGGAGGTCGTGACGTCGGCGTGCGCGGTGGCGGCACCGAGGAAGATGACGGCCGGCGCGGCGGCGAGGGCGAATCCGGCGGCGATGCGGCGGGTGATGGTCATGTCGACTCCTTTGGCGGGTAAGGCTTTTCAAGTTCTTTCCGGTGTGTTCCGGTGTTGAACTAAGAATGCCGCCGACGGCCGTCGACCTGTATCCGCCGACCGGCCCCTCCGCCGGGTGAAACTCCTGTCCCCCGATCAGGGGACAGAGCGGGACCGACCGCGAAGACGGCCTACCCGAGCTGCAGCGCTACGCCGAACGTGTCGCCTGCTGAGCCGACACACCGCGACGGACCACGCCAAGCGTCACGCTCGACGTAGCAAGCCAGGGCAACCGCCTGCCGAGGAACCATCCGAACCGCTCGGTGCCACCCTCTACGTGCGCCGCTACGCCCGGCACCAATGCCTGCCTCCGGTCAACTCCTAGACGTGGTGCTGGTCAGGCCGGAAGCCGGCTCAGCCACTCCTCGTCGTTGATGACCTGCCCGTCGATGACGACGAGGGGCACCCCCGGCTCCGGAAACTCGTGCAGGAGGGTGAGGTTGTTGGCGGCGATGACTTTGGAGTCGTAGCCGACGGGCAAGCCGAGCCGGATCAGGTCCTGTGCCGACCGCGGCGCACCCGCGCGACCCGCCAGCTCGGCCAACTGGTCGTTGCTCAGGTCCGTGTCGCCGCCTTCGCGCGGCTGGTTCTCCTTCGAGAAGATCTGCTGGATGAAGCGCCACGCGACATCACTCGACTTCGATTCGCCGGCCGCAACGAAGGCTGCGTAGATCGCGCGCCGGTCGTATGTGCCACTGGCCGAGTACTTTTCGAGGAAGTTCACGAATCGCACGTTCACGCGCAACGCGCCGTTGTCGATACGACGGCCCAACTCCTCGCCGTCGGACCGGATCAGCTTGCCGCTGAACGGGCAGATGGGGTCCAGGTAGAGGTCGATCTGTCCGAGCGCGTGCGGGTCACCGATGGAGATGACGTCCCCCGCGGGTGCGGCAGCGGCGGCGTGCGCCTGGCCGGCGATCGGTCCGCCCATGAGCAGTCCGATCAGCAGCCCGACTACGACACCGAGGACACCTCGCCAGTTAACGTTCACGCCTCCATTCTGGCGCAACGGCGCGGCCCCTGGCCGCTAAATTCCGAGACGTCCCGACAACCGATTCAGCCGGTCCGAGCTCGCGTCGTCGAGACCGATGAACTGCACCGTCTTTCCGCGGGACGCGTATTTCATCCGGATCGCATCCAGCGTCGCGACGGACGAGGCGTCCCACACCGCGGTGCCCGACAAGTCCACGACGACGTCGGCGGGGTCACCCGCGTAGTCGAACTGATGCACCAGATCGTTGCTCGATACGAAGAACAGGTCGCCGCTCACCCGGTACATCCCCGGTTCCACCAACGACACCGAGGTGAAATGCGCGACCCGGCGCGCGAAGGCGACCATCGCGGCCAGCACCCCGAGAGCGACGCCGATCGCCAGGTTCCCGGTGGCGACGGTCGCGCACACCGTGATGACCATCACGAGAGTTTCGCTGCGCGGCAATACTTTCAGCGTCCGCGGCGCCACGCTGTGCCAGTCGAAGGTGGCCACCGAGACCACGATCATCACCGCGACCAGTGCCGCCATCGGGATCCGGCCGACCAGGTCCCCGAGGGCCAAAACCAGGATCAGCACGAAGACACCGGTGAGTAGCGTCGAGAGCCGGGTCCGGGCGCCGGCGATCTTGACGTTCATCATCGTCTGCCCCACCACGGCGCAACCACCCATGCCGCCGAACAGCGCGGTCACCACGTTGGCGATGCCCTGCCCGCACGCCTCGCGGGTCTTGTTGGAGCCGGTGTCGGTGATGTCGTCGACGAGCTTGGCCGTCATCAGCGACTCCAGCAGCCCGACGAGCGCCGCCCCCACCGCGTACGGCGCGATGATCTGCAGCGTGTGCAGGGTGAACGGAATGTCCGGAATGCCCGGCAGCGGCAGCGAATCCGGCAGCGCCCCTTGGTCTCCCACGTTGGGCACGTGCCAGCCGAAGGCCACGACCGCGACGGTCAGCACCAGCACCACGACCAGCGGCGGCGGCACGGCGGTGGTCAGCTTGGGCAGCAGCACCATCAACGCGATGCCGGCCGCGGTGAGCGGATACACCAGCCACGGCACGTCGATCAGGTGCCGCAGCTGCGCGACGAACACCAGAATCGCCAGCGCATTGACGAACCCGACCATCACGCTGCGCGGTATGAACCGCATCAGCTTGGCCACCCCGGCGAACGCCAGCAGCATCTGGATCACCCCGGCCAACGCGATGGTGGCCACCAGGTACCCGACGCCGTGTTCGTGCGCCACCGGCGCCACCACCAGTGCCACCGCCGCCGTCGCGGCCGACACCATGGCCGGGCGTCCCCCGGCGAACGCGATGGTGATGGCCATGGTCACCGACGAGAACAGCCCGACGCGGGGATCGACGCCGGCGATGACGGAGAAGGCGATGGCCTCCGGGATCAGCGCCAGCCCGACCACCAGACCGGCCAGCACCTCGGTGCGCAGCACGGCGGGTGAGCGCAGAGACGGCCGATCCGGACGGGACACGGGCGCGCGGAACCCAGGCAGGGTGATGCTCATCGAATCTCCTTGGCGGGAAGCCAGTTTGGTCAGGCGGCCGGGCGGTGGCCGAGGAAGTCCAGGATGTCGCGACGGCGCCGCTGGTAGGACTCCTCGAATTGCGCCTCGGGGGTGCGGGGTTGCTCGATGGTGATGACGTCGGCGACGGTGGCGGGCCGGTGGCTGAGCAGGACGACCCGGTCGGCCAGCAGCAGCGCCTCGTCGACGTCATGGGTGACGAACAGCAGCGTCATCTCATGCGCCTCCCACACCGACATCAGCAACTGCTGCATCTCCAGCCGCGTCTGCGCATCCAGGGCACCGAACGGCTCGTCCATCAGCATCACCCGCGGTTTGCAGGCCAGGGTGCGGGCCAGCTGCACCCTCTGACGCATGCCGCCCGAGAGTTGGCTCGGCAGGTGGTGCAGGTAGGTGCCGAGCCCGACCTGCTCGAGCCGGGCCGTCGCCGTCTCCTTGAGCTCCTTGCCGCGCACGCCACGAAGCTTGAGCGGGAACTCGACGTTCTTGAGCGCACTGCGCCACGGGAACAGCGCGTCCTCCTGAAACACCATGGCGCACTGGGCCGCATTGCCGGTGACCGGTGCCCCGTCGACCGTGGCGGTGCCACCCATGGGCTTGAGCAGCCCGGCCAACGCCCGCAGGATGGTCGACTTGCCGCAGCCGGACGGCCCGAGGAACACAACCACTTCGCCGCCCTCGATGGCCAAGCTGATGTTGGCCGCGACCACACCGTTGAAACCCAATTGCAGCTGCTGCAGATCGACTGCGCCGGTGCTCATCGGGCAGCCCTCGGCAGCCAGCGGTTGACCCGCCGTCCGACCCGTTCCACCAGCCACGCGGTACCGAGTCCCAGCGCGCCGATAGAGATCATGCCCACCACCACGCCGGCGTAGTCGAGCAGACCGTAGGCCTGCCACGTGTAGTACCCGATGCCGTACTGACCCGAGATCATCTCCGCGCTGACCACGCAGATCCACGCCACGCCCATCGCGACCGAGAGGCCGGCGAAAATCCCCGGCAGCGCACCCGGGATGATCACGTGGAGCAGCAACGACATTCGGCCGGCGCCCATGGTCTGCGCGGCTTCCTCCCACACCTTCGGCATCGAGTCCATGGCGTGGATGGTGCTGACCACCACCGGGAAGAACGCGGCGAAGAACGTGATGAACACGATGCCCTGCTCGCTGGACGGGAACAGCAGGATGGTGAGCGGCACCAGCGCGATCGCCGGGATGGGCCGGATCAGTTCGATGAACGGCCGCAACGTCATTCGGGCGATCTCCGAACGGCCGATCAACACACCCAACCCGATGCCGACCACCGCCGCTAGCCCGAAGCCCAGCAGGATGCGTTGCAGGCTCGCCAGCAGGTCGTCATAGAAACCACCCGAGCTCGCCCGCGTCAGCAGCGTGTGGAACACGGCCTCCGGCGCCGGCATCCGGTTGAAGCGCAGCCAGGCGACGACGTTGTGCGCGGTCAGCAGATGCCACAGCGTCAGGAAGACGGCAATCGGGATCAGCGGCAGCAGCAGCGCCGGGACCCGCCGCGCGGCGGACGTCGACAGCAGATCAGCCATCTTGTGCCGCATCTGTTTTCCGGTCCGGTTCGCCGGTGACCACAGTCGAGGGACGGCCAACGTGGGTCTGGTCATGAGCTCGGTCATGCGTTTCCTTTCTCTCCTGATGGTGTGATCAGCCGGCGGTGCGGGACTGCCCGATGGCAGCGGCGTAGCCGACGGTGACTGCTTGTGGGTGGGTGGTCCGGTACGTGTCCGCACCGGCGGTCGTGGCGAATGGCTTGTACCGCTGGGTCGGCGGCGCGTCCGGATCGTCAAGCCAGACAGCGTGATCGGCGAAGATGCGCAGTCCGGTCAACGTGTCGGGCACGTAGGCGGCCCGGATGTGCGGTGTCGCGGCCACCCGGCGCAGCAGGCAGGTCGGGGTGGCGGAGACCGCGGTGGCGGTGCCGGACACCCACACTTCGGCGGCCTGCGCCGCGTCGGTGACGGGTAGTCCGCACACGTCGTCGAAGCCGGTGAGGGTCATCGGATTGGCCACGCTGGCCTGCCGCTGCGGGTAATCGGGTCCGAACAACTGCCGCAGGTATCCGTCGTTGATGAACTTGGGAACATCGAAATCCTTTGTCACCGCGCCGCGTCCGACGAGGTAGGCCTTGATCGGTTTGAAGGCGGCGAGCACCGGGTCTTTGAGTGTCATGTCGAAGCTCACGAAGCCGTTGGGGCCGTTGTACAGATAGATCACTTCGGGTTCGATTCCGGTCAGCGCGCTGACCCGCAGGGCCGACTTGAGCGGATGCGCGACGATCTCGTCGGTGGTGCTCTTCATGGCCCGCAGGAACGCTGCCATCACCTCGGGATGGCCGTCGACGAACTGCCGGCGCGCGACGACGCCGTGGAAGGTGGGCACGTTGTTGTCGCCGCCGTCGTAGAGCAGCCGTCCCTGATTGCGGTAAATCACGAGTTGCGGCCACGGCACGAACTGCGCCAGGGCGTCGACCTGGCCGCCGTCGATGGACGATGCGCCGACCGACGGATCCTGATTGACGACGTGCAGTGAGTCTTTGCTGATGCCAACGGTTTTCACCGCGGTGGACAGCATGCCGTCGCCGGCCGAACCGAGGCTGGTGGACACCTTCTTACCGCTCAGGTCGGCGAGGGTGCGCGCCGTCGAGTCCGACCGCACGACCACCTGGTTCAGCGAGCCGCGCAGGTTGTAGCCGGTGGTGGCGACCAATTCCGTTGCCGCGTCATCGTATTTGCGGGTCTTGGAGCCGTTGGTCAGCAGCGGGTAGTCGCCCATGGATCCGATGTCGACGTGGGTGGCGATCATCTGCGCCGTCAGCGGCGCACCGGACGCGAAGTCCTGCCACACCACCCGGTACTTCGTGTTGGTGGCCGCGCCCAGTTCTTTGAGCTGGTTCTCGAAGTCGCCGCGGTCGCGCAGCAGTGTGCCGGCGTTGACGGTGTTGATGGTCTTGGATTGGTAGCCGACGTTGACGACGACGGTGGGTTCCGACAGCAGGCCGCACCCCGTCAGCAGTTGGGCTCCACCAACCGTGAGTGCGGTCAGAAGAGCAACCGAACGGGCCTGCCGATGGCTGCCAGTGCGCTGTTGCTTGTCCATGTCCACAAGGGTCAACCGTTTCTGTTACCTCGCTGTCATCTGAGGTTGCGCGGTAGTTACGCCATCTGCGACGGCGGAAACCGCAGTTCAGATGCCCATTCGGGTCGATTGCGCCGCGCCGCCGACACCATGAATTAACACTCTGTTACGCCACCTCGCACGCCCTGGCATGACACAGAGTTTTCGGAAACCCTTGTACCCATGGACATTTCGAGCGTGACGTCCGCGCGTACACCGATCGAGCCCGATTACCGGTTCACCCTCGCCAATGAGCGCACGTTCCTGGCGTGGCAACGCACGTCGCTGGGACTGATGGCCGCTGCGGTGGCGGTCGTCCAGTTCATGCCGGAGCTGGCGATACCGGGCCTGCGGCACGTCCTGGGCGTCGGCGTCGGCGTCATGGCGGTGTTGACGGCGGTCGCGGGACTGCGGCGCTGGAGCCAGGTGGACCGGGCCATCCGCAACGACCAGCCGCTGCCGCAGGCCTCCGCCCCAACATTCCTGACTACTGGTCTGGCGCTGATCGGGCTGATCACCGTCGTCCTGGCGCTCAGCGCCACGGTGCGATGACGCTGACCTCGGACCGCGGACTGCAGGCCGAACGCACGGCGTTGGCCTGGAACCGCACCGGACTGGCGATCGCCACCTCGGGCGTTCTGGTGTTGCTCCGCAACGCCGATACGTTCCACGGCGGTCACGACGCGACGCGGATCATCCTCGTGGCCGCGGTCGCGGTGCTGGCGGCCGTGGTGTGCGGGTTCGGTGCGAGCCGGCGCCGGCAGTTGGCGCGCGGGCACTATTTCACGATGCGGTACCTGCCGGTGGTCGGGCTCGCGGTGATCACCGACGGCCTGTTGGTGCTGATGTATCTCATGCCACTCGGCTGACGCATCACACGTCGAGGAACCGAATATCCTTGGCGTTGCGCACGATAAAACTCCGGCGCGCTTCGACGTCCTCGCCCATCAGGATCGAGAACAGTTCGTCGGCGGCCGCGGCGTCATCAAGGGTGACCTGACGCAGGACGCGGACCGACGGATCCATGGTGGTCTCCCACAGCTCTTTGGCGTCCATCTCACCCAGACCCTTGTAGCGCTGGATGCCGTCATCCTTATTGATCTTCTTCCCCGCTGTCAGCCCGGCGGCCAAGAGCGCGTCGCGATGCCGGTCGGAGTAGGCGAACTCGGGTTCGCCGCGTTGCCATTTCAGCTTGTACAGCGGCGGCTGCGCCAGGAACACATGACCGTGCTCGATGAGCGGTCTCATGAATCGGAACAACAACGTGAGCAGCAGCGTCGAGATGTGCTGGCCGTCGACGTCGGCGTCGGCCATCAGCACGATCTTGTGATACCGCAGCTTCGACAGGTCGAACTCGTCGTGAATACCGGTGCCCAGGGCCGTGATGATGGCCTGGACCTCGTTGTTCTTCAGCACGCGGTCGATGCGGGCCTTCTCGACGTTGATGATCTTGCCACGCAGCGGCAGGATCGCCTGGAACATCGAGTCCCGGCCACTCTTGGCCGAGCCACCGGCCGAATCACCCTCCACCACATACAGTTCCGACTTCATCGGGTCGGTGGACCGGCAGTCCGCCAGCTTGCCGGGCAGGCCGCCGATATCGGTCGCACTCTTACGCCGCACCAACTCCCGCGCCTTCCGCGCAGCCACCCGGGCCTGCGCCGAGGACGCCACTTTGGTGATGATGATCTTCGCCTCCGCTGGGTTCGCCTCGAACCAGTGCGTCAGCTCCTCATGGCACACCTTCTGCACGAACGAGCGGATGGTGGCATTTCCGAGCTTGGTCTTGGTCTGCCCTTCGAACTGCGGTTCGGCGACCTTCACCGAGATGATGGCGGCCAGGCCCTCCCGGATGTCGTCACCGGTGAGGCTGGGGTCTTTGTCCTTGAGCAGCTTCTTGTCTTTGGCGTACCTGTTCACCACTGAGGTCAGCGCCGCGCGGAAACCCTCCTCGTGGGTACCGCCCTCGTGCGTGTTGATGGTGTTCGCGAACGTGTGCACCGACTCCGAGTAGCCGGCGTTCCACTGCATGGCGACCTCGACCTCGCAGCCGTCACCCGTGCCGTCGAACGCGATGATGCTCGGCTGGATGGGCTCTTTCACGCGGTTGATGTGCTGGACATAGTCGATCAGCCCACCCGGGTGGTGGAAGACGCGGGTCTCGGGGTCGGGCACGCGGCGGTCGGTCAGCGACAACACCAGGCCCTTGTTCAGGAACGCCATCTCCTGCAGGCGGCGGGCAACGGTCTCGGCGTTGTAGTCGGTGGTCTCGAAAATCTCGGGGTCCGACCAGAATCGGACCGTGGTGCCGGTGCGGGTTGACGCACTCCCCCGCTGGAGAGTGCCGGGCACCGAGCGGTCGTAGTACTGGAACCACTCGTGCCCATCCCGATGGATGCATACCTCGAGCCGTGTCGACAACGCGTTGACCACCGACACACCGACGCCGTGCAAGCCACCGGACACCTGGTAGGAGTCGCCGTCGAACTTGCCGCCGGCATGCAGTTGCGTCATCACGACGTCGACGGTGGGAATGCCGGTGGCGTGCATGGCAACCGGGATGCCGCGGCCGTCGTCGCTGACCTCGACGCCGCCATCGGGCAGGAGTGTGACATCGACGCGGCTGGCGTGGCCGGCCATGGCTTCGTCGACGCCGTTGTCCACCACCTCCCACACCATGTGGTGCAGGCCGCGCTCGCTGGTCGACCCGATGTACATACCCGGGCGTTTCCGGACGACGTCGAGCCCTTCGAGGATCGTGATCGATTGGGCGCCATAGCTGGACACGGCTGTACTCCTTCGACAGTCGAGCACGGCCCCCGACGTGCGGGGGCCGTGCTGCGCTGGTGTTACTGGTTACGTTCGGGGACGAAATCGATGGGCGCCCCGGCCGGGATGAGTTGTTCGGTCTCGACGCTGGCTTCGAATTCCTGGATGAACCGGTAGGCGTGTTGCATCACCCACCACCGCACCCAGGTCTGGTTGACGGCCTCGCGTTCCTTCGGGTCCTCGAGGAGGTTGGTGATACGCGCGAAGCCCAACGGGATCTCCGGATCGTGGAAGTGCTGCTGACGCTTGAAGTTGATCTTGAACTGCGACCACTTGACCGCGTGCAGCTCCTCGTTGAGCCACACCATGCAGCCGTCCCGCTTGGATTCCTCGGCGCCGCCGAAGAATTCACGCTGATCGATGCCGTCGATGATGCGGTCGTCGGGCACGTCGCAGCCCACCCAGCGCAGCAGCGTTGGGAACATGTCGGTGACGTGCACCATCTCGTTGCTCTCCCGCACCGGCACATGACCGGGCCAGCGGATCAGGCAAGGTGTCCGGATACCGCCCTCGGCCGAGCTGAAGTAGGAGCCGTCGAAGAAGCCCGCGGTACCCCGGCCGGCCAGATGGTCCTCGGCACCGTTGTCACCCGCCATGATCACGATGGTGTTGTCCTCGATGCCCAGTTCTTTCAGGTAGTCCAGAATGCTGCCGAAGTCGTGGTCGAGCATCAGCAGCGAGTCGCCCCAGTTGCCGTTGGTGCTCTTGCCCTTGAACTCGGGGCGGACCTCCATGGGGAAGTGCATCAGCGAATGGTTGTGGTACAGGTAGAACGGCTTGCCCGCATCGACGCTGCGCTTCATGAAAGCCTTTGCCCGGCGGTCGTATTCGCCGTCGACCTCGCCCTTGAGCTTGACGGTCAGCTGCTGGTCGGTGGTCGTGACGCCGCCTTCTTTGGTGCCGTCGTACATGTAGGAGTAGCCGTCACGCTCGGCTTTGTACCAGGGATCGTCGGGCCAGAGGCACTCGTCGTAGGTGCGGGCCGGGCCGTACCATTCGTCGAAGCCGTGATCGGTCGGCCAGCGGCCGTCCTCCGCGCCGATATGCCACTTGCCGAAACATGCTGTGGCATAGCCGGCTTCGGACAGGATGTCGCCCATGGTGCGTTCCCACGCCACGATGCCGCCGCCATTGCCACCGAGCGCGATGGTGTGGTTGCCGGACCGGATCGGGTACCGACCCGTCATCAGCGCCGAACGGGTGGGCGTGCACTGCGGCTCGACGACGAAGTGCGACAGCTTCAGCGACTCGGCGGCGAAGGCGTCCATCCGGACCGTGTCGGCCCCGCGCAGGATGCCGCCGCCGTAGCAGCCGAGCTCCCCCATGCCGAGATTGTCGACGTGAAAATAGACGATGTTGGGTTGTTCGGGCATGGTTGTACTACCTCTCTATCGATTGTGTTAATCGGTAAGGGGATTGGGTGATTGACTGCAGCGGTGCCGGCTACGCTGGCGGCGGCGTGGAATCTCTTGCGGCGGTGGTGATCAACGAACAGCGGTCGCCGCGGTACCGTACTGTTTCAAGGTCGAAGGGTGTGCCGTCTTCGAGGTGGGTCAGCCGGTGCAACAGCAGAAGTGGTGCGCCGGGGCGTATTTGCAGAAGCTTGGCGGTGTCGGCGTCGGCCGAGACCGATTCCACGGTGATCTCGGCCCACCCCAGGCGCATCCCGAGTTCGGTTTCGATCAGCGAGAAGACGTCCTGGTCGGCCAGATTGGCATCGACCGGGATGGCCCCGATCCGCAACGACGTGGTGTCCAGCGACAACGGCACCCCGCCCACCGACCGCAGGCGCTCGATGAAGAGAATCGGTGCACCCTCGGGCACTTGGAGTTTCGCCGCGACGAACGGCGAGGCCACCGACTCACGTGCCGACATCACCGTGTTCTCCACCGGAAGCTGATGCCCGGCAAGCGATTCGGCGAGGCCTTCCAACCGGTCGATCCGCTGACTGAGCTTCGCGCCCGTGACGAACGTCCCGGCGCCCTGCACCCGGGTGATCAGCCCCTCGCCGCGCAGCAGTTCCAGGGCCTCACGAATTGCGTTGCGGCTCACGCCCAATTCGGCGGCCAGTTCGTTTTCCGGTGGCAGCATGGGGCGCGCCGCGGCCAGGCCCCCGTATACGCCGTCGAGGATCTGGCCACGCAGCACGTCGCGCGCCCACCGGGCCGCGTCGGCACGGGTGCCCGCATACTCCCGGGCCGCAGGACGGGGAAAGTCCTTCGGCGGGATGTGCGGGCGGCGGGTCATGAACTCACTGTGCCACCGATGACCACAGGTGGCGATACGTAGCGTGTTACGCCACCCGATCGAAGGTAAAGCCCTAGGCCAGGGACTATGCGGCGGCGTTTAGGCGCCGCTTTCGCCACCTCAGTCGGCGATGCACCGGAAGCCGATGTGCGATGTGGCGCTGTCCTGCGACTGCGATGACCGCGCCGCCGGCCGGTACCGATGGCAGTACTCCGGTGCGCACAGATGCGAGCCGCCCTTGAGGGTCTGCATCACCGACGGATCACCGCCGGGCGGCGGACAGCAACCGGACACCTCGGCATGGGCCTGATGCCGTGCCGCGTAGCGGGTGCGGGTCCATTCCCAGACGTTGCCGATCATGTCGAGCAGGCCAAAACCGTTGGGCGGGAACGTGCCAACCGGCGAGGTGCCGGACCAGCCGAGGGCGCCGTCGTTGCGATACGGAAACTGGCCCTGCCAGGTGTTGGCCATCAGCTGCCCGTCGGGCCGGACCTCGTCACCCCACGCGTACACCGTCGACGCCCCGGCCCGGGCGGCGTATTCCCACTGCTCCTCGGTCGGCAGCCGCCGACCCGCCCAGGCGGCGTAGGCCGCGGCGTCCGGATAAGCGACCTGCACCACCGGATGGTCGAGCCGGTCCTCGATGGTGGAGTCCGGTCCCTTCGGGTGCTTCCAGCACGCGCCGGGGACCCACGTCCACCATGCGCGCCAGTTCCGCAGGTCCACCGGGCCCGCCGTCGGCTGGAACACCAACGCGCCGGGAACCAGTTCGTCGGCCGGGACGCCGGGAAACAGTGCCGGATCGAGTTCTTGTTCGGCGACCGTCACGTGCCCCGTCTCCGCCACGAATTCGGCGAACTGGGCGTTGGTGACCGGGTGCTGTTCGATCGAGAACGGCGCGACCGTCACCTCATGCACCGGCGCTTCCTCCGGGTAGAAGTCATGCGATCCCATGCGGTACGACCCGCCGGGGAGGGCAGTCAGTTCGGTGAGCATCCAGCCAGGTTATGCACCCGACGCCCGACACGCCTCATGAGTTCCGTGCCACAACGCTCGCCCGATAGACCAGACTGGACTCATGACGGACACCGCCGCGACCCGCGTCGCGGTCTACCTCGACTTCGACAACATCGTCATCTCGCGCTACGACCAGGTTCACGGCCGCAACTCTTTTCAGAAGGACAAGGCCAAGGGCCTCGATCCCGACCGCTTGACTGAGGCGACCGTCGACGTCGGCGCGGTACTCGACTTCGCTTCGTCCTTCGGCACGTTGGTGCTCACCCGCGCGTATGCCGACTGGTCAGCCGAGGTCAACGCCGGGTACCGGCAACAGCTCGTCGGACGCGCCGTCGACCTCGTGCAACTGTTCCCGGCCGCCGCCTACGGCAAGAACGGCGCAGACATCCGACTCGCGGTCGACGCCGTCGAAGACATGTTCCGGCTGCCCGACCTCACGCACGTCGTCATCGCCGCCGGCGACTCGGACTACATCCCGCTGGCCCAACGCTGCAAGCGCCTCGGCCGGTACGTCGTGGGGATCGGCGTGGCCGGATCGTCGAGCCGAGCGCTCGCCGCGGCCTGCGACGAGTTCGTCACCTACGACGCCCTGCCGGGCGTGCCCGTCCGCGAACCGTCCGCTGAGCCGGCCAAACGAGCCCGGCGCAGCGCCAAAGCCGAGCCCGAGCAGCCCGACCCGCAGACCGCCGCCACCGCCCTGCTGACCCGTGCGCTGCACATCGGGCTCGAGAAGGACGACGCCGAATGGCTGCACAACTCCGCGGTCAAGGCACAGATGAAACGCATGGATCCGTCGTTCAGCGAAAAGGCGCTGGGATTCAAGTCTTTCAGCGATTTCCTGCGAGCGCGCACCGATGTCGTCGAGTTGGACGAAAGCTCGACGACGCGCTTGGTGCGGCTGAAGAGCGCGCAATAGGACCGCCCTAGAGGCGCAGGACCGCCAACAACTCCGACAGCGCCACCGTGGCGAAACCGATCGCGGCATCGCCGATGCCGTACGGCAGCACCAGGGTGTCGCCGTGGACCAGCGCGCCACACGAATACACCACGTTGGGCACGTAGCCGTCCTGTTCGTCGGGAGCGGGACTGAGCAGCGGCTCCGGCAACCGGCCGATGATCCGGGTCGGATCGTCCAGGTCCAGCAGGATCGCTCCGATCGAGTAGGTACGCATCGGACCGACCCCATGGGTCAGCACCAGCCACCCGGCCTCGGTCTCGATCGGCGGTCCGCAATTGCCCAATTGCAGTGCCTCCCAAGCCTCCACCGGGTGCTGACACGGCGCGGAATCGGACCACACCGCCAGCTGACCGGAGTACGCCACCGTGTTCGATTCCCGATCCGACCGTGACATGGCCGCGAACCGCCCGCGTATCCGGCGGGGAAAGAGCGCCAGGCCCTTGTTCGCGGCAGCCGGGCCGACCATCGGTACGGAGGTGAACGACCGAAAATCGTCGGTGGCCAGCAATTGCTGACTGATCTGCGATCCGCTGTACGCGGTGTAGGTGGCGTAGTAGGTAGCGACGCCGTCGTCGTCGACGAAGCGGACGAACCGCGCGTCCTCCATACCCGCCGCCTCGGCGCCGGTCGCCGGCCAGAGCACCCGCTCGGAAACTTCTGTGGCAGACGAGAATTCGACGGCGTAGGACCGCTCCGCGATCGCTCGCATCAGCGCAATGGTGCCGGGCGCGTGTTTGCGGGTACTGCGGTGCAGTTGCAACCTCTCGAGCTGCTCGTCCAGATCGTCGCGGGTGAACCGGTCGCCGAGCGCGTCGAGCACGTAGGCGGCAGTCTCGCCGGCCTCGCCCCGTCGTGCCAACTCGGTACGGAACACCTCCGCGTCGAGCAGCGTGGGCACCACCGTCCCGACGGTGGCGAACGGAGCCGGATCATCGATGGTGACCCGGCCCGCACAGTCCACGGTGCCGGTACGAAAGCCGACCGAGGACCGATGCCCCTCGCCGATCCCTCGCACACTCAGCACGAATCGGAGGCTGCCCGCAGGCGTGCCGGATTGATCCGGGTGCGCGACGATGCTCGGATTGCAGAGCGCGGCCGCCTCTATGGCGAGCTCGTTGGTGAACGTCGCTCCCAGCAACAACATTCGGGCCTCGGAGATCTTGATACCGGGCTCCAGACGGTCGGCCAGCTCGTGCGCGTGCCGCCGAAACGCGTCGGCCAGCCTGCGGTGCCGATGATCGAATCGAACGACGACACTGTCGAGTGCCGCTCGCACCTCGGCTTCATCCAGAGCCAGAATCCGGGCCAGCACCACGCCGGCGCGGGATTCCTGAAGTTCGAAGCCTTCCTGTCCCGGAACGAAGAGGCGGGTGATGACCCGCGTCGGGTCGGCCGTGAGCCGCTGCGGGAGGCGTGTGACCAGTCCCGATCGCACGGAAGTCATTGCGACACAGACACAAGACGGCGAGCCTGCTGAAAAGTGGACAGCACCGCGAGCGTCGACTCGGCCCCCTGGTTGAGGTTGACACCGTCGGCCTGCAAACCGTCGTATCCGGCGCCGGTGGCCGGATTCCACATCGGGATGCCGGCGTCATTGGCGCCCTCGAACCAGGCCGCCGCGGCGCGCACTGTGCTCGTCCAGATGGCGCTGGCGTCGACGCCGGCGGCCCGGGCGCACGCATCGGCCAACGTGGCCACCTCGATGGGTTGCTGGTCGAAGCCGGGCCGGGGCTCCCCAGCCGTCCAACCCGCGGCGGGGCTCACCGACAAATGGCCCTCGAGTGTCTCGCAATCGATCAACCATTCCAGCAGGTCGAGGCCGCGCTGGCAGAGCGCCGTGTCGTCGAGGGCGGTGGCCGCGGCGATCATCGCCTCGGGCAGCAACGCGTTGGCGTAGCTCAGGCGCGCTTCGGGCCATGGCCAGTCCGGGTCGGCGCCTGCTGCCGCAACGCCTTTGGCGTAATCGGCGATGAGTTGCCGGGCGGCATGGTGGTCGGGGTCGACACCAAGCAGCTCGGCTGCACCCAGCGCCGCAAACGCCATGGCCCGCGGCCAGACCGATCGGCCCCGTGCGGCACGCTCGAACTGCACCACCGACAGGCTGCGGACGAGGCCGATGTCACTGTGGGCTGCGGCCGTCCCCAAACCCCACAGGCATCTGCCCCAGCAGTCTTCGAAGGCGAAGTCGTCAACCCAGCGGCCATGGCGGTCCATTCGATTGCGGCACCCACCGGCGAATGACTGTGCCTCGTTCAGAAATCGCACCGCCAGCTTGGCCAAAGCAATCACGCCGTCGGAAGCGTCCGGCTCGCGACTGACAACGACCAGAACCCGGGCCATGTCGTCGGTGCAGTAACCGTGCTCAAGCCGTGGTTCGGCGACGCATGCGTGCTCGAAGGTGCCATGCCGATCGGTCATCGCCAGCAGATGGTCGAACTTCGGCTCCGGCGCTACCGCACCCACGCCCGCTCCGGTCGTTTCATCAGAATTCGTTGTGCCACTGCTTGATACGACCTGGCGACGATCGGCCACGACATTGACGGGGCCAGTCGTCTGGCTTCTGCCGCCATCGCACCGGCCAGGCGCGGCTCGGTCAAGATCGCGTGCAATGCTGAACGCAGCGCATCGGGATCGTTATGGCCCACCACGATGCCTGCCCCGGTCGAGAGCAGTTCGACGGCGTGCGGGAATGCCGTCGCAACAACCGGCCGGCCACAGGCGATAGTGTCCACCAGGACACCAGAGGTCGCCTGATCGGTGGAGTCATACGGCAGCACGACCACCGCCGCGGCCGACATCAGCTCGATCAACGACGGCACGGCGCGGAAACTGGCATCGAACTGCACTGCGGCCGCTACCCCGATGCGCTGCGCCTGCGCGATACACCTTTCGCGATAGGCGTCACCATCAGCGGCGAGCACCTGCGGATGCGTCTCACCGGCGACCAGATAACGCGGCCGGCTGTTGAGCCGGTGCAGCGAACCCATCGCGTCGATGACCCGCTCGACGCCTTTGCCCGGCCCCAGCAGCCCCCAGGTCAACAACGTCGGCTGGCCGCCGCGCTTTGTGTAACCGGCAGCCGGCACGGTCGCGCCATGGGGAATCGTGGTGACCTTCCGGCGATCGAAGTCGAAGCCGGCATTCAGCTGCGCTCTGGCCGCCTCAGACATCACGACGACCTGGTCGGCGAGCGTCATCACAGCCTCCAGCACGCTCCGCTCGCGGCGGGTCGGATGTTTGAGGACGGTGTGCGCCACCACGATCGACGGGACCTGCAGGCCGCCGATGAGATCAACGATTTCGTCCCCCTCAGGGCCACCGTAGATGCCGTACTCGTGCTGGATGACCGCGACGTCGCTCTTGCTGAGCAGGTCTGCGGCCTCGGCGACGGATGCGGCCGACCCGTTGGTCAACTCACCGATGACGCAACTGTCGTCGATCGACGGACCGTCGCCGACGCGCACAACACTGACGTCGGCGCCATTGGTGGTCAACCCCTTGCTCAGGGCCGCGCTGAACGTCGCCAGCCCACATCGTGTCGGCGGATAAGTGCTGAGCATCGCAAAGCTCGGAGAGCCGGAGCGCCAGGCAGGCAATAGTGGTGCATCTGGTGAAAGCTGAAGGCTGGACTGAGAATTCAAGTGTGATCCCATCGCGTGGATGTCACCGATGTGTCCGGCGCGAGCGGCTGCTCGGGGAATTCAACGGCGAAAGGCCGACTACGCCTGGGCAGACTGGGTTCCCAACCTCTTCCACGCTACACCCCCGAGCCCATTCCAGCGGGTCAGCGCTAGCCCCGCTTTGGCCATTTATGCAGCCCAAACGGGTGTAGAGTGGCAGCTGCAGAGGACTTCAGTTGTGCCGAGCCCACGTATCGATGGCTCCGCGCCGACGGATCACCGTGGCCCACAACTCGCCGACGTACCCGTCTGGGCGGTCGAATGCCAAACCCTAAGCCGCATAACGTGTTCCAGACCGACGCCGGTACCGACGCGTTCGACAGCTGCCAGGATCCGGCCCTGAATACCGGCGCACAGGCGCATACCGCAACCGACAACAGAGAGATCGACGATGAATATCGGAAAAACCATGGCACGCAAGGCCAAACGCGCTTCGAATGCCGCCAAGAGCTATTTCGGCTTCGCTACCGCCGACTACAACCTGAACGACGAAGGAGCCGTGCAACGGGCCACCGACGCCGGCCAGGCTCGAGCCAAGATCAAGCGCGTCTTCGAGCGCTGACGCCGTCGGGCAGCGCCAGCCGGATATTGGTCCGGAGGGTCTGCAGGTATTGCCGAGCGAGCGAGCCCGTGGTGTAGGGCACGTCGTACTTCTCGCACAGCTGACGGACCCGCACGCTGATCTCCGCGTACCGATTGCTCGGCAGATCCGGGAACAGGTGATGCTCGATCTGGTAGCACAGATTGCCGCTCGAAAATGCCAGCGCACGACCGGCTTTGAAGTTCGCAGCACCCAGCATCTGGCGCAGGTACCATTCCGATCTGGTCTCGGACCGCAGGACTTCCCGGTCGAAAGTCTGCACGCCGTCGGGAAAATGCCCACAGAAGATCACGACGTATGACCAGAGGTTTCGCAGCAGGTTGGCTGTCGCGTTGGCGGCCACCGTGCGGCGCCAGCGGCGCAGGCTGAGCGCGGGCACGACGACATAGTCCTTGGCCGTCTGCCGGCCGATCTTGGTCAGCATCACCTTGCGCGCGGCCCGTCTACCATCCGCTGAGCCCGCGCTCTCGGCTTCGGCGTGATAGCCGTGACGGGCAATTCCCCACTCGAAAACCAAGGCCAACAACAGATTTCGCAGCGGCTGCCACAGGTGCTCCGGCTTCCACGGTTGATCGCGGGTCACCCGCAGCACCCCGAAACCCAGGTCGTCGTCCACGCCGACCACGTTGGTGAACACATGGTGGCGGTAGTTGTGGGAATACCGCCACTGCGCAGAGGACGCCACCATGTCCCATTCCCAGGTGGTCGAGTGGATTTCCGGATCGTTCATCCAGTCCCATTGACCGTGGCTGACGTTGTGCCCGATCTCCATGTTCTCAACGATTTTCGCGTACGCCAACGCCGCAGCCCCCACCAACCAGCCGGCCCTCGACCGGCTGCCGGCAATATGCAACCGGGCCACCGCGTCCAGAGTCCTCTGGAACACGATGACGCGACGGATATACGTCGCATCCTTGGCGCCGAGAGAGTCCTCCACGTCGAGCCGAATAGTGTCCAGCTCAACGCCGAACGCCTCGACGTCTGCCGAACTCAACCGCGCGTACGCGGCAATATCATTGATAGCCAAAAGAATTCCGGATCCGTCTACGTGCGGCAGCGGGGTCTCGCGGCTACCTGGGTGGGTGTCGTGTCCAGCCTAGGCTGCTGCGCCCGTCCGTGCCAGACGTCACCGGGCGGCAACCAGGCCAAATCCAGAGTCCGGGCACAGCGGGGTGGGCCACGCCATTGCCCGCCCGTTCACGGTGCGCGTAGGGTCGAGTTATTGGGACCATCCAGGCCCCCGAACAAAGGGGCCTGTCATGTCCGACAAATCTCCGCGCCAGAGCATGACCAAGAAATCCGGCAAGTCGCTCAAAGAGAAACGCGCGGACAAGCGCGCCAAGTCCGATCAACCGTCATCGCCGACCGATGGTGTACTGCACTCCAAGAGGCACTGAACCGCGTAGCGGTCCGCTGTACTTCACGTTGCCCAATGCGCGGCGGGGTCACCGCTAAAGTGCGCACAATGCAGTCATGAAACCGCAGTTCAGCGGCTCGCCACGGTTGTCGACCGGGCACGAAACGGCGACCCGTCCACTCCGGACCGGACCGCTATGGTGCGCGAGGGGGGACTCGAACCCCCACGCCCAAAGGACAATGGGACCTAAACCCATCTCGTCTGCCAATTCCGACACTCGCGCTCAAGCGGTGTCAGCCTACCGCCGGCGCTAGCAAGGAGATCTGTCGGTGGTCCGTCTTACGTTGGCTGTGTCACGCGATCGAAGGGGGAACCGCGTGAGATCAGCCGAGGAGTTCGACACCGTTCGTCGACTCATCGCCGATGGGGAGAATGACTGCGCCATCGCGAGGACGACGGGAATCCCACGAACCACGGTGCGCGACTGGAGGCGAAAACCCGGCGTCTGGCGCCGACAAGCGGCCGGCGACGCCACCTGCAGCGTCGACCACGACTTCGCAGCCCTACCGCCAGCCGAATACAGCTACCTGCTCGGGTTGTACCTCGGCGATGGCTGCATTTCGGACGCGCTCCGCGGCGTATGGCGGTTGCGAATTGTCCTCGATGAGAAGTACCCGGCGATCATCGAGCGCTGCCGAGAAGCAATCGCTGCTGTCATGCCAGGTAAGACGGCTGGCGCAATGCAGCGCAAGGGCTGCTTCGAGGTGTACGTGTGCTCCAAGCACTGGCCGTGCCTGTTCCCTCAGCACGGCCCCGGCAAGAAGCACACCCGCACGATCGCGCTGCAACCGTGGCAGCAGGCACTCGTCGACCAAGCCACCGAAGAATTCGTCCTCGGCCTGATCCACAGCGATGGCTGCCGCGTTGTCGCCAACGACCGCGGCGTCGTGAGCGTCCGTTATCACTTCACAAACTTGTCCGAGGACATCGTCAATCTGTTCACCGGCGCGCTGGACCAACTCGGCATCCATTGGCGGCGCTCGTCGAAGAAGCAACTCTCGATCTACCGCAAAGCCGACACCGCTCGCCTCGATGAATTCATCGGCCCCAAGTCCCGCCCAGTGCCCTGGCCGTGCATCGAACGTCCGGCGTCCTAGCAGGCACGAATCGCAAACCCAAACCCTCGCGCGGTACCGTTGCCATATGTCCACTACACGGCGTAGGAGGCCGGCGCTCATCGTGCTGGTGACCGTCGCCGCCCTGGGCTGCATGGCCCTGGCCTGGTGGCAATGGTCTCGCTTCCAGTCGAGCGCGGGGACCTTCCAGAACCTGGGCTACGCCCTGCAGTGGCCGATGTTCGGCGCCTTCTGCTTCTACGGCTACTACAAGTTCGTCCGGTACGAGGAAGCTCCGCCGGAGCAGCAGCCCAAGAACGAACCCACCGAGATCCCCGAGGGCCTGCTGCCCGAGCGTCCAAAGGCCGCGACCGACACCGACGCAGAGACCGCCGAATACAACGCCTACCTCGCCGAACTGGCCAAGAACGACAAACAGGACAGGACCACCACATGACCGAGTCACAGCCGACCACCCTGTCGAAAGACACCATCCGCAAGGCTCTGACGGCCTACCGCGTGATGGCCTGGGCAACCGGTCTCTGGCTCATCGCCCTCTGCTACGAGCTGGTCGCGCACTACATCTTCAACGACGCCAGCCTCAACTGGATCGGCATCGTCCACGGCTGGGTCTACTTCGCCTACCTGCTCTGCACGTTCAACCTGGCGGTCAAGGTCCGCTGGCCACTCGGCCAGACCATCGGCGTCCTGTTCGCCGGCACCGTCCCCCTGATCGGCATCATCGTCGAGCACTTCCGCACCGAAGATGTGAAGAAGCGCTTCGACCTCTGACCATCAGCCCAGGTGCTTGAGCACCTCGACTGCCAGCTGTTCGCCTCTGTCCTCCTGCAGGAAGTGCGACGCGCCTTCGATCCGCACCTGTTCGTCGACCGTCGGAATCAGGTCGACGAACGCCTCGCCCGCACGCGGATACGGGAACACCGGGTCCTGGTCGGAGAAGGCCACCAGCGCCGGCTTCTCCCACCGCGACAGCGCGTCGGTGACGGCCTTCATCTCCGTCGCACCCGCAGCATCCTCGGTGATCGGCACCAGGAGCGGGAACTGCGCGGCGCCGGCCTTCGACTCGGCGGTGGGGAACGGCGCGTCGTAGGCGGCAACCACCTCAGAAGGAAGCTCGGTGGTCGTCGCGCCCTGAATCACGAAGCCGACGGGCAGATCGGGGTTCCGCTCGGCGAAATCCCGCCACGCCATGAAGCCCTTCGACACCCGGCCCGTGAACAGCCCGGTGTTGAAAATCGCCAGCGCGCCAACCTGATCCGCGTTCTCGGTGGCCCAGCGCAAGCCGATCGGTCCGCCCCAGTCCTGCACGACCGCCGTGGCGTCCTGCAGCCCCAGACCAGCCAGCACCCGGGTCACCAGATCGACGTGCCGGTCGTAGCTGTACCACCGCCGGTCGGTCGGCTTGTCCGAGCGCCCGAAGCCCGCGTAGTCAGGCACGATCACCCGGTGCCCAGCCTCGACGAACGGGCCGATCATCTTGCGGTACAGGTACGCCCACGTCGGCTCGCCGTGGAAACAGACGATGGGCTTGCCGTCGCGCGGCCCCTCGTCGAGGTAGTGCATGCGCAATCCGTCGACGTCGACGTAGTTCGGGGCGAAGTCGTAGCCCGGCAGGTTCGCGAAGCGGTCGTCGGGCGTACGGAAGACCTCAGCGGTAGTCATGTCGTCAACTTGCCACTTGTTGACCGACCGGTCAACTACTAAATACGATGAGCCCGTGCCCCGCAGTTCCGACGCCCGCGACCGCCTGGTCGCCACCGCCGCGCGCTTGTTCCTCGAACGCAGCTACCAAGCCGTCGGCGTCGACGAACTCTGCCGTGCGACCGACATCAAAAAGGGCAGCTTCTATCACTACTTTCCGTCCAAATCGGAACTCGCTAAAGCCGTTATCGACTTACATGCCAAGGCATTTCGAAACCAGCTGACCGGCTCCCCCGCCAAGACACCGGCCGATAAGCTGCATGCCATCCCGGACGCCATCGGCGCCATCCAGTCCGCCCTCGAAGCCCAATTCGGCCGCGCCGTGGGCTGCCCGTTCGGCAACTTCGCCGCGGAACTGTCGACCACCGACGACGATCTCCGCGAGCATCTGGCGCAAACCCTCAAAGCGATGGAACACCACATGGCCGTCATCGCCACCGAAGCCGCAACGGCCGGAGCCTTACGACCCGGCACCGATCCCCAGCAGCTCGCGCACGCCCTACTCGCGCAGTATCAGGGCATCATCCTGCTGGCCAAGCTGAACGACTCCGGCGTCGCGCACCTCGCGCCCGCACTGCACGACTTCATCGACGGTTACCTGACCCGAACGCAACTGGACGGCGGAAATCCAGCCTGAATGCCGCCCTGCAGTTGCGTTCGAGCAGCCCGGCATCACAACTACGACGCCCACATCTCCGTGGGCCACGCCCTTGCCGCCTCATCCCGCGGAAACCGCCAGGCCTCATCGTCGACCGCGCCTCGCGATGCGCGCGCAGTGATGAGCCGACGCAACACCACTCTCGCCGGGTCGCGCACGGTCACCCGAATTACGAGCCAACCCGCTTCGACCATGCTCTCGATTCTCGCGATGTCCCGGCGGACAGCTTCCGGATCGGTGTGGTGCCCACCCTCGTACTCGACGTCGATCTTCAACTCCGGCCACGCGAAATCGACAACACCGATCGACGCGCCGTACTCGTTGCAAACCGAGTGCTGGCTCACCGGCTTCGGAAGACCCGACCGAATGATCAACAGCCGCAACGCCGATTCTCTCGGCGATCCAGCTTTCGGGTCGACGAGCGCAATTGTCTTCCGCGCCTGGAGAATGCCCCGCTGACCGGCATGACGCGCCGCCGCCGACTCAATGTCAGCCACCGTCAGCCGTGCCGCGCGGGCCAACGCATCAATCGCCGCGACGGCGACATCCTCTGGGAGCTTTCGCGCCAGATCAACCGCAGTACGCAATGGCGTGGTCAGCAACATCTCGCCGATGCGGCACACCTCGTCGTCAGCCGGGGTGTCGCGCCACACCACCACACCCCGCTCGCGGCGGCAGTAGCGGTCACAGATGTAGGCAGGAATCTCCGGCCCGATGAACCCGGCGCCATGCAACGCGGCCGCCGAGAACCCCGCAAGCACACCCCGGCGTTTCGATCGCAGCCACGCTGCTTTCGCGCGCATGATCGCGGTCGGCCTCGTGCCTCTCGGCACATAGACATCCTTGTGTACAGCCACGAAGTTCGTCCGTAATTGATGCCGGGTCAGGCGTCCTGCCGACAACGCCTCACTCCCAATGAATGGCTCCCCCACCAGCGCAGTGTGCCCAGCAGTTCGTGGATAGCGTCAGCACGGACGAGCCGAGCCTGTGGATAACGCCCGAACGCAACTGGGCGGCGGAAAATCAGCCCGAAAACCGCCCTGCAGTTGCGTTGGGCGGCCGACCACGCGCGACCACGCGCGGCCGCAGCGACCTAACCCGCCGCCAACTCCCGCAGCGCCGGTACCAACTGCGCCAGCGCCCGCCCGCGGTGCGATGCCGCGTCTTTCTCCGCCGGGGTCAGCTCCGCCGCCGACACCGCGCCGCCCTCAGGCACGAAGATCGGGTCATAGCCGAACCCGCCCGAACCCCGCGGCTCCCGCGCGATGGTGCCCGGCCACTCACCGCGCACCACTACAGAACCCGACGAGGAGACCAGCGCGCAGCACGACACGAACGCCGCTCCACGCCGGGAGTCCGGCACATCCTGAATCTGACCCAACAACAACGCGAGGTTCGCCGCGTCATCGCCGTGCCGGCCGGCCCACCGAGCCGACAGCACCCCCGGCATGCCATTCAAGGCATCGACCGACACCCCGGAATCGTCTGCAACACAAGGGATTCCGGTGGCCTTAAACCCATCAACGGCCTTGGCCAACGCGTTCTCTTCAAACGTCGCCCCGGTCTCGGGCGCCTCCGGATACTCGGGTACATCGGCCAGCGACAACAACGTCAGACCCGTGATACCGGCGGCGTCCAACACCCGCTGCAACTCCACGAGCTTCTTCGCATTGCGCGAAGCGACGAGAAGCTCAGGCACCAAATGCCTTCTTGGCCGGCGCAGAGGACTCCGGCAGCACACCCGGGTACGGCTGCTCCAGCGCCTCGCGCTGCAGCGCGAACAACTGATCGCAGGCGGCCAAGGCGGCGTCCAGAAGCTTGTCCAAAGTCGAGCGCGGGAACGTCGCACCCTCACCGGTGCCCTGCACCTCGACCAGGGTCCCGGTGTCAGTGGCGACGACGTTCATGTCGACCTCGGCGCGCGAATCCTCGGTGTAAGGCAGGTCCGTGCGGACGCGGCCGTCGACCACACCGACCGACACGGCGGCGATCGCACACGACAACGGACGCGGGTCCTTCAGTCGGCCGGCTGCCGCCAGATAGGTGACGGCGTCGGCCAACGCCACGTAGGCGCCGGTGATCGCGGCGGTGCGAGTGCCGCCGTCGGCCTGCAGCACGTCGCAGTCGATGGCGATGGTGTTCTCGCCCAGCGCGCTCAGATCGATGCACGCGCGCAGTGAGCGGCCGATCAACCGGCTGATCTCCTGCGTCCGTCCACCGACACGGCCCTTCACCGACTCGCGGTCAGAGCGGTCATGCGTGGCGGCAGGCAGCATCGCGTATTCGGCGGTCAGCCAGCCCAGTCCGGAACCCTTGCGCCAGCGTGGCACCCCTTCGGATACCGAAGCGGTGCACATGACCCGCGTCTCGCCGAACTCCACCAATACCGACCCTGCCGGGTGCTTGGTGAATCCTCGGGTGATCTTTACCGGGCGGAGCTCGTCGTCAAGGCGACCGTCTTCTCGTCTGGACACCGCACAACCCTAGCGGGCCGCGAACAGCTGGGCGGGACCTTACCTACGAGTGATGTCGAACGACTCGTTGCAGACGACGCCGTGCACGGGTCCGTCGAACTCGGCCTTGGCCTCGCTGATGACGTCCTCGCGGGACGTCCACGGCGGGATGTGCGTCAGCAGCAGCTCTTTGACGCCGGCCTCGCGGGCCGCGCGTCCGGCCTCGGTGCCGGACAGGTGCAGCTTCGGCGGACGGTCCGGCGAGTCGGTCCATGACGCCTCGCACAGGAACACATCGGCGCCGCGGGCCAGATCGATCAACGCGTCGCAGTAGCCGGTGTCGGCCGAGTAGACGAGCGTCGCGCCGGACGGATCGGTGAACCGCATGCCGTAGGACTCGGTCGGGTGACACACCAGCCGGGGCGTCACCGTCAGCGCGCCGATCTCGACGTCCTGACCGTCAACCCAGACCTGGATATCGAAGATGTCGGTGATGTCGTCGATCTCGCCGCCCTCGGGCGACGACGCCGCACCGAGCCGGTGCCAGGTGGCCGCCGGACCGAACATCAACGCGCGACCGACCGGAGGATTCGGGTGATACCGCCGCCAAACAAAGAGCCCGGGCAAGTCCAGACAATGGTCGGCATGCAGATGTGACAGCAATATATTTACGGCGCCCGGATCAGCATGACGCTGCAGTGCGCCGAGCACGCCGCCACCGAAGTCGATGACCATCGGTGTGGTGTCCGGAGCGGTCAGCAGATAGCCCGAGGCCGGAGAATCCGGCCCACCCACGCTGCCGGAGCAACCGAGAATGGTGAGGCGCACACCCCTAGCTTGCCACGTCAACACGTCCTGCGACGAAAAGACGGCACCATTGGGCGGCCAGTTTCTCGATTGGTCCCGAAAGCGATACCGATCACGCTTCCGGCAACACCGCGTGCGGCGAATTCCGAATTCAGCAAATTACGTCGGAATTGACGGCAGGGCTGAACCCTTACGCCGTTCGCGCGCTTCCCTTTCCGGACTGCTCAGCAAATACGCGGCGAGCACGCCGGCGATGCCACCGCACAGATGGCCCTGCCACGACACGCCGAACGTCCCCGGCAACGCGCCCCACAGCACACCGCCGTAGACGAACAACACGATGATCCCGACGACGATCTGCCAGGCGTGGCGCGTGAAGAACCCGAACACGATGAGGAAGGTCAGCCAACCGAAGATCAGCCCGGACGCCCCGATGTGGACGGACTCCACGCCGCGCGGCGCGCCGATGTTGCCGATCAGCCAGGTACCGAAGCCACCGAGAATCCAGATGATCAACGTCGCGCCGAGGAAGCGACCCATGCCGGCGAGCGTCACCAGGAACCCGAGCACCAGGGCCGGGCCGGTGTTCGCGATCAGGTGCGCCCAGTCGGCGTGCAGCAGCGGCGCCCACAAGATGCCCCAGAGCCCGTCGGACTCCAGCGGGCGGATGCCGTCCTGATTGAGCCGCTGCTGATGCAGCGCATCCCAGCCTTCGATGAGCCACAGCAGCACGACGAAGCTGACGATCGTGACGCCGCCGACCTTCCACGTCGCGGGCGGCTTCGGCTTCGACGACGTGGGAGACAAGTCGTAGCTCATAGCGCCAGGTTACCGGCGCAACGGCCTATGCGAAGGCTCCCGGCAGCAGGTCGCGGTAGGTCGGAATATCGGCGATCGACTCGGCGGCCAGCACGCCGACCATCACAGCGGTGGCGAGGGCGTCGGCGGCGGCCGCCCCGATCTCCGAGATGAGTCGCGTCTCGGGGTTCATCTGCTCGGGCGTCGCGGGGTCCGGCTCGATGTGCACCCGGCCGGTCGCGAGCGCGAAGACGGTGTCACCGTCGACGGCGGTATGCGCCGGACGGATGGTGTGCGCCAGCCCGTTGTGGGCGGCGACGGCCACCTTCTTACAGCCGGCCGGGCTGAGCGCGGCGTCGGTCGCGACGACGGCAATGGTCGTGTTGAGCGGCTTCGGGTTCTTCACCCGGTTCGCGTACGCCTCGATCTGGTCGGGCGGCGGCGGCCGCAGCCCGAACCGGGCGATCTGGTCGGCCGACCACGGCAGCCCGGTCTGCGGGTCGACGACGTGCCCGGCCGCATTGACGATGACGAGCGCGCCGACCGTCACGCCGTTGTCGAGTGTCACCGATGCGGTGCCGAGCCCACCCTTGAGCGCCCCGGCCCGCGCGCCGGCGCCAGCCCCGACGTTGCCGGTGGACACGTCGGTACCGGCCTGGTCCGCCGCCTCGTAGCCCCACTGCGCCGTCGGCCGGTTGGCCCAGGCGCCGACGGGCAGATCGAAGATCACCGCGCCGGGCACGATGGGGACCCGCCCGCCGGGCATCTTCACCCCGCGGTCGTGTTCCTCCAGCCAGGTCATGACGCCGTCGGCCGCGGCGAGCCCGAACGCGCTGCCGCCGGTGAGCACGATCGCGTCGACCTGCTGCACGCTGTTGGACGGGTCGAGCAGATCGGTCTCGCGGGTACCGGGCGCTCCCCCGCGGACGTCGACCGCGCCGATAGTTCCGGGCGGGGCGACGACGACGGTGGTGCCGGTGGCCCAGCCGCCGCCCAAGGCGGCGTCTTCGATGCGGTGATGATTGCCGACCAGGATGCCGGCGACGTCGGTGATGGAGCCCGTCACCGCTCGTCCAGCAGGCTCAGCACCAGATACTCCTGCAGATACGTCAGCCACTGATACACCTCCAGATGCCCGGCCATCGGATGGTCCGGTGAAAGCCGTTGCGGCCCATCGGGTCCGATGTCCAGCATGGCGCCGAGCGCCAACCGGACGTCGTTGATCGCGGACGCCCAGGCCTCGGCCTGTTCCTCGGTCAGCTCGAATTTTCCGGCCGGGTCCGGCAGGGAATCCAGAAGCCGTTGCGCGGCTTGCCGTTTGGCGTCGACGATGGTGGGCTCGTGCAGGCTGCGCAGGGCACCGTTGAGGCTCTCCCCGGCGGCGCGGCCGTCCGGATGCTTGGCCGGGTCGTGGTAGAAGTCCGGCAGCAGCCGCCGCATGGTGTCGTCATCGGGGGCCTGCGACGGTCCGATCTTCATGCCGGTCAGCTCGGCGAGTTCGTCACGCGGTGAGGACGATTCACGGTCGTCGAGCATCTCGATGAGCGAGCCGACCAGGTTGCGCAGCATCTGGACCTCGTGCGCTTCCAAGCCGGACTTGATACGCACGCCCGACGACGTGTTGACCCGCTTCCACTTGCGCACGCTCAGCGGTCCTGCTGCATGGTTGCCCACAGTCCGGCTGCGTGCAGCTTGGTGACGTCGACCTCCATCGACTCCCGGCTGCCCGCCGAGACGACGGCCTTGCCCTCGGTGTGCACCTGCATCATCAGCTCGGTGGCGCGCACCTCGCTGTAACCGAACAGCTTCTGGAAGACGTACGTCACATAGGTCATCAGATTCACGGGGTCGTCCCAGACGATGGTCACCCACGGACTGTCCAGGCCGGCCACCTCTTCGACATCAGTCGCCGGGCTTGTGCGCGCGACCACCGTCGACGAGCTGGCACCCAGAACCATGAGCCCAGAATAGCCGGGTGGTCGCGGGTCGCAGAACCAGTACGGTGAGGTCTGTGACCGCCGCGTTGCTGACCGACAAATACGAGCTCACCATGCTCGCTGCCGCCCTGCGCGACGGCACCGCACATCGCCGCGCGTCGTTCGAAGTGTTTGCCAGAAGACTGCCCTTCGGGCGCCGATACGGCGTGGTCGCCGGGACCGCGCGGTTCCTGTCGGCGCTCGCCGAGTTCCGGTTCGACGACGACGCGCTCGCCTCACTGGACTTTCTCGATGCCGAGACGCTGCGCTGGCTGGCCGACTACGAGTTCCGCGGCGACATCGACGGCTACCCCGAAGGTGAGCTGTACTTTCCGGATTCTCCCGTGCTGTCGATCCACGGCACGTTCGCCGAGTGCGTGATCCTCGAGACCCTGGTGCTGTCGATCTTCAATCACGACACCGCGATCGCCTCGGCCGCCGCCCGCATGGTCAGCGCCGCGAGCGGCCGGCCGCTGATCGAGATGGGCTCACGGCGCACGCACGAGCAGGCGGCTGTCGCGGCCGCGCGGGCGGCGTACATCGCCGGATTCTTCGCTTCGTCGAACCTGGAGGCCCAGCGGACCTACGGTGTCCCCGCACGGGGTACCAGCGCGCACGCCTTCACCCTCGTGCACACCGCGGCGAGCGGCCCCGACGAGGTCGCCGCGTTCCGTGCCCAGGTCGACGCGTTGGGCGTCGGGACGACGCTGCTCGTGGACACCTACGACATCACCCAGGGCGTGGCCAACGCCGTCGCCGTGGCCGGGCCCGAGCTCGGCGCGGTGCGTATCGACTCCGGCGACCTCGGCGTCATGGCCCGCCAGGTACGCGACCAGCTCGACGGTTTGGGCGCGACCAAGACCCGCATCGTGGTGTCCGGCGACCTCGACGAGTACTCGATCGCCGGGCTCGCCGCCGTGCCCGTCGACGTCTACGGCGTCGGGACGTCGGTGGTCACGGGTTCCGGTGCGCCGACCGCGTCGATGGTCTACAAGCTGGTCGAGGTCGACGGCATGCCCGTGGCAAAACGCAGCAGCCACAAGGAATCTCACGGTGGCCGCAAAGCCGCGATGCGGTTGGCGAAAGAGTCCGGAACCATCGTCGAAGAGGTGGTGCACCCCGCCGACGCAGTGCCTACGGATGACGGGCGGGTGCTGACGGTGCCGCTCGTCCGTTCGGGTTCGGTCGTGTACGACGCCTCCCTGGACGACGCCCGTGCGCGCGTTGCGGCCGGTCTGCACAGCCTGCCGTGGGATGGTCTCAAGCTCTCCGCCGGCGAGCCGGCCATCCCGACCCGACTGGTGGGTGCATGAGCCGCAAGACCGATCCGACGGTTTCGGGGCTGTTGTCCGTCGCGGTATCCGCCCTCGGCGGCGCCGAACGCAGCGGCCAGATCGAGATGGCCGAAGCCGTCGGCAACGCCTTCGACAAGGGTGAGCACCTGGCCGTCCAGGCCGGCACCGGCACCGGAAAGTCGTTGGCGTACCTCGTCCCGTCTATCGCGCATGCCATCGCGTCCAATCAGCCGGTGGTGGTGTCGACGGCGACCATTGCGCTGCAACGCCAGCTGGTGGACCGCGACCTGCCCCGACTGGCCGACGCCCTGGCTCCGCACCTGCCCCGCCGTCCCGAGTTCGCGTTGCTCAAAGGCCGCGGAAATTACCTGTGCCTGAACAAGGTTCACAGCGGCGCAACCGTCGAAGAGGATCTCCCGCAGGAGGAGCTGTTCAACCCCGTCGCCGCGTCGGCATTGGGCCGCGACGTCAAGCGACTCATCGAGTGGTCGTCCGACACCGAGAGCGGTGACCGCGACGAGGTGGTGCCGGGCGTGCTGGACCGGGCCTGGTCGCAGGTCAGCGTCGGCGCGCGCGAATGTATCGGCGCCACCCGGTGCCCTTACGGCACAGACTGTTTCGCCGAGAAGGCCCGCGCGAAGGCCGGCGCGGTCGACGTCATCGTCACCAACCACGCACTGCTGGCCATCGATGCGATCTCCGAGGTCAACGTCCTGCCCGAACACCAGCTGCTGGTGGTCGACGAGGCCCACGAGCTGGTCGACCGCGTGACCAGTGTGGCCACCGGCGAGCTGTCCGCCACGTCCATGGCGGTGGCGCACCGCCGGGCCGCCCGGTTGGTGGAACCTGAACTGGCAGAACGTCTCGAGGCCGCCATCGCCACGCTCGGGTCTGCCATCCACGACATGGAGCCCGGCCGCATCGACGTGCTCGACGACGAACTGGCCACGTACCTGACGGTGGTCCGGGACTCGACGGACAAGGTCAAGATGGCGATCGATACCGCGCCGTCGGATCCCACCGCGGCGGCGGCGCGCAGCGAGGCCGTCACCGCGCTGACCGACCTGAGCGACACCGCGTCGCGCATCATCGACTCGTTCGTGCCGGCCATCCCCGACCGCTACGACGTGGTCTGGCTTGATCGTGAAGAGTCCAGGGGCTCAGTGCGATACATCCTGCGCGTCGCGCCGTTGTCGGTGGCCGGGCTGCTCCGTGGCCGGTTGTTCGGTGAGGTGACCGCGGTGCTGACGTCCGCGACGCTGACCATCGGCGGGCGCTTCGAGTCGATGGCGCGGGCCTGGGGCTTGTCGGTGCCCGAAGACTCGACCGCGACGCCACCCAAGTGGAAGGGCATGGACGTGGGATCGCCCTTCTCCCATGCCAAGTCGGGCATCCTCTACGTCGCCAAGCACCTGCCCCCGCCGGGGCGCGACGCCGCTCCGCAGGAACAGCTCGATGAGATCTACGAGCTGATCACCGCCGCCGGCGGACGCACCCTCGGACTGTTCTCGTCGATGCGGGCCGCCAAGGCCGCGGCCGAGATCATGCGCGAGCAACTGGACACCCCGGTGCTCTGCCAGGGCGACGACTCGACGTCCACCCTGGTGCGCCGCTTCACCGACGATGCCGAGACCTCGTTGTTCGGCACGCTGTCGCTGTGGCAGGGAGTCGATGTGCCGGGACCGTCACTGTCACTGGTGATCATCGACCGAATTCCGTTCCCCCGCCCCGACGATCCGCTGTTGACGGCGCGACAGCGGGCCATCGCGGCGCGCGGCGGCAACGGGTTCATGGCGGTGGCGGCATCGCACGCGGCGCTGTTGTTGGCGCAGGGCGCGGGACGACTGCTGCGCAGTGTCAACGACCGCGGGGTCATCGCCATCCTGGACTCCCGCATGGCGACGGCCCGCTACGGCGGGTTCCTCCAGTCGTCCCTGCCGCCGTACTGGTCGACCACCGACCCGGTCCGGGTGCGCAGCGCGCTGGAGCGGCTGGCCGCGTCGAGCTGACGCGGCGGCTCACATCCCCCGCAATCGCGCAACGTGCTGGCACTGCAATTCGGCTGCGCCCGTGAGGAATTCGGTGATCAGCTCCAGTTGTTGGGCGCTGTAGCGACTGAGCAGGGTGCGCTTTCCCTCAGCCACCAGTGGGCCGATCAACTCGAAAGCCCGCTCCCGCGCGGTAGGAGTGGCGTGGACCAGCAGTTTGCGCCGGTCGCTGGGGTGCGCTGACCGCGTCACGTAACCGACCTTCTCCAGGCGGTCGAGCATCGTCGTGGCGCTGCCGGTCGTCAGGCCCAAGCGGTCGGCCAGCTCTCGCGGCGTGACACCCGGTGTTTCCTGGATCAGGATCTCGAGGCACCGCGCATCCGTCGTGTTGATGCCGAGCAGGCGCGCCACCTCGCGGTCGAAGTCATCGACCGCCGCTTGGTAGCCCTGCACCGCCGCGCCCAAACGGTCGCCCACCGGATTTTCGCTTGACAATCGAGCGATCCGCCTCTCATTCTATTGCTTGATGATCAAGTTATCTGATGGTCGAGCCATCTGGGCACGAACCAAGGAACGCGTATGACCGAAGCACTCATCATCGGCGCCGGAGTCGCCGGCCCGGTGCTGGCCATCGCCCTGCAGCGCGTGGGTATCGTCGCCCACCTCTACGAACGCTCCCCGTCGGGTGCCGACCTGCGCGGGGCCTGGCTGAACTTCCAGGCCAACGGCATGGACGCGCTGCGTGCCGTCGATGCGGCCGGGCCACTCGAGAACCTGGGCTATCCGAACGACACCATCAGCTTCATCACGGGAAGCGGCAAGGAGTTGGGCCGCATCCCGATGGCAGCACACCGCCCCGACGGGCAACTGTCGGCCATGATGCCGCGCGCGGATCTCTACCGCGAACTCAACGCGCTGGCCGCGGCACGTGGCGCGCGATACGTCGGCGGTAAGGAATTCCTCTCCGCGACAACGACTTCCGACGGCCGTGTCCGGGCTGAATTCGCCGACGGCAGCAGCGTGACCGGTGATCTGTTGATCGGCTGCGACGGTATCCACTCCACGGTGCGCCGCATGATCGATCCGGCGGCACGCGCGCCCCGCTACGTGCCGGTGCTCAACGTCGGCGGCTACATCCCCGACTTCGCCGTCGACGTGCCCCCGCGAGAATTCCGGATGCAGTTCGGCACCCGCTGCTTCTTCGCCTGGTTTCCCACCCCGGACGGCGGCACCGTCTGGTTCGCCAATCCGCCGATGGCGCGCGAGCCGGAACGCGGCGCACTGTCCGACATGACCGATGCCGACTGGCGAAACTGGCTGCACCAGTTGATGTCCGGCGACGTCGGGCCGGCGCACGACATCATCGACGCCGCGCCCGGCCCGCTGGTCGGATGGGCCACGTATGACCTGCCGGTGGTGAAACGCTGGCACAACCATCGCAACCAGATCATCATCGGCGACGCCGCCCACGCCACCGCCCCCTCGGCCGGCCAGGGCGCGTCGATGTCCGTCGAGGACGCCGTGGTTCTCGCGCAGTGCCTGCGCGATTGCCCCGATATCCCAACGGCATTCACGACGTTCGAGTCGCTGCGCCGACGCCGCGTGGAGAAGATCGTCCGGCACGGGCACCGGTCGGCCAACAGCAAGGCCGCGGGACCGGTGGGCCGGTTCCTGCGTGACCTGGTCCTGCCGGTGGTGTTCCGGCAGGCGACGAAAGACGGCGGCCGCTCGATGATGTGGTTGCAGGGCCACCACATCGACTTCGACCAGACCATCCAGCCGGTGGCGCGCTAGACGGGCAGCCGCACCACGAACCCGGATTCCAGCGCCACCCACAGCGCGCCATCGCGATCGACAGCCAACCCGTGGGGCTCGCTGCCCGGCGGCAGGTCGAACGTCGAGACTTCCCCATCAGCGGTGACCCGCGCAATCGCGTCGGCGCCCCACAGGCTCACCCAAACGCCGTCGGCCTCATCGGCAATCACCGCGTGCGGCTTACCCGGCAGGTCCAGTTCCTGGATGGCGTCGTTCAGCGGGATGCGGCCCAACTTGTCGGCGCCAATCGCGGTGAACCACACCGCGTCATCGTGGGTAGCGCAGATACCGACCGGCCCCGCAGACGGTGTCGGCGTCGGCCGGGTCGAGAGCTTGCCGGCGACGGTCAGTCGCCCGATCGCGGACTTCTGATTCAGCGTGAACCACAATGCGCCGTCGCCGCCGACGGTGATCATCGACGGCATGCCGCGCGGCACGGCAACCACCTCCGCGATCCCGTCGGCACCGACCCGGCCGACTGTCCCGGCGTCCATGGCGGTGAACCACACCGCATCGTCGGGCCCGACGGTGATGCCGAACGGCGCACTGCCCGCATCCAATTCGATGAACGTCAGCGCACCGTCGCCGGCGATGCGCCCCAACTGAGAAGTGCCGGAACAGGTGAACCACATCGCCCCGTCAGGGCCCGCGCAGATCTGCATCGGCCGGCTGTCGGCGCCGACGTCGAACCGCCGCACTTCACCCCGGGCATCGATGCGGGCCACCGCGCCCGCAGCCACCAACGTCACCCACATCGCGCCATCCGGGCCGGCCGCCAGCGCGTACGGTCCACCATCGACCGCAATAGTCAGTGCACTCACGCCAGCGTGACCAGCCCGAGCTCGTTGTCGGCGGCCAGTAAGGCGTTGTGCGGCAACACCCGAACGGTGTACCCGACGGGTCCGGCCACCGGCAGCGGCGTGGTTGCCGAGAACACCTCGACGCCACCCTCACCGGAACCGGTGTGTGCCATCGACACCGTCACCGGGTCGACCAACTGGTCGCCGGCATCGACCCGGCCCAGAACCGCTTGCACCACAACCTCGTCGGTGCGCAACCCGGCCAACTGCACCGTGGCGGTCAGCGACAACTCCGAACCCAGTAGCGGCGTGTCGGGCAGGCCGTAGCTGTCCACGTCGGTGATCTGAATCTTCGGCCACGCCTCGGTCACCCGTTGGCGATAGGCCGCCAGCGAGCGGGCCGCCCCGAACGGCACACCGTCGATCGGCTCCACGGTGCGCCGGAACGAGCGTGCCGCAGGGGCGTAGTACTTCTCGGTGTAGTCGCGCACCATGCGCGATGCCAGCACCTTGGGTCCCAGCGACTGCAGCGTGTGCCGCACCATCTCGACCCACCGCATCGGCACGCCGTGCTCGTTGCGCTCGTAGAACTTCGGCGCCACCGAATGCTCCATCAGGTCGTACAGCGCCGCGGCCTCGAGGTCGTCGCGACGTGTCTCATCGCTGACGCCGTCGGCAGTCGGGATTTCCCAACCGTTTTCGCCGTCGTACCACTCGTCCCACCAGCCATCGCGGATCGAGAGGTTCAGCCCGCCATTGAGCGCGCTCTTCATGCCCGAGGTGCCACACGCCTCCAGCGGACGCAGCGGGTTGTTGAGCCACACATCGCAGCCCCAGTACAGCAAGCGGGCCATCGACATGTCGTAGTCCGGCAGGAAGGCGATCCGGTGCCGTACCTCGGGCCGGTCGGCGAACTTCACCACCTGCTGGATCAGCGCCTTGCCGCCGTCGTCAGCCGGATGCGACTTGCCGGCGACGATCAGCTGCACCGGCCGCGACTCATCGAGCAGCAGCTTTTCCAGCCGTTCCGGGTCGCGCAGCATCAACGTCAACCGCTTGTATGTGGGCACTCGGCGCGCGAACCCGATGGTCAGCACCGAGGGGTCGAAAGCGTTTGCGATCCATCCCAATTCGGCTTCCGTGGCACCGCGCTCGACCCACGAACGGCGCAGCCTGGCCCGCACGTCGGCAACGAGCATCTCGCGCAGCTGGGACCGGATCCACCAGAGGTGACCGGGATCGACATCATGCAGCCGCTGCCACAGCTGCGGCTCCCCGGCCGCCTGATCGATGGCCTCCATCCCCTCGACGCCGACCAGCTCGCGCCCCAACTCCAGCCATTGCGGCGCGGCCCAGGTAGGCGCGTGCACGCCGTTGGTGATGGACCCGATCGGCACCTCGGACTGATCGAAGCCCGGCCACAGTTCGTTGAACATGCCGCGGCTGACCCGTCCGTGCAGCAGCGACACCCCGTTGGCGCGCTGCGCGAGCCGTAAACCCATGTGCGCCATGTTGAATTTGTCCGGGTCGTCCTCGGCACCGAACGCGACCACCCGGTACAGCGGCACCTCGGGCAGCAGCGGCGAGGCCACGGTGTCGTCGAAGTAGCGGCGGACCATCTCCACCGGGAACCGGTCGATACCGGCCGGCACCGGGGTGTGGGTGGTGAACACCGTCGAGGACCGGACGACCGTCAGCGCGGTTTCGAAGTCCAGTCCCGACCCGCTGATGTACTCCCGAATGCGTTCCACGCCAAGGAAACCCGCGTGGCCTTCGTTCATGTGGTAGACCTCGGGCGCCTGGATGCCCTCGATCTCGGTGAACGCCCGGATCGCGCGGATACCACCGATGCCGGCGAGCAGCTCCTGCTTGATCCGGTGCTCCTGGTCGCCGCCGTACAGCCGGTCGGTCACCGAACGCAGCTCGTGATCGTTCTCCGGAATGTCAGAGTCGAGCAGCAGCAACGGAACTCGCCCGACCTGCGCCACCCACACCCGGGCCCGCAGCACCTGCGATTCCGGCAGATTCAGCGCCACCAACGCCGGCTGGCCGTCGGCTCCGGTCAGCAGCCGCAGCGGCAGGCCCTGCGGATCGAACGACGGATAGTTCTCGTTCTGCCAGCCGTCGGCCGTCAGCGACTGCTTGAAGTAGCCGGACCGGTAGTACAGCCCCACCGCGATCAGCGGCAGGCCGAGATCCGACGCCGACTTGAGGTGATCGCCCGCGAGGATGCCCAGACCACCCGAGTAGTTGGGCAGCACCTCGGCGACGCCGAACTCCATGGAGAAGTACGCGATGCCCTTCGGCATGGCGGGGCCGCCGTCCTCGGCGAGGTCGGCCTGCTCCTGGTACCAGAGCGGGCGGCTCAGATAGCTGTCCAGCTCGGCGGCCCGGTGGTTCACCCGGCCGACGAAGTCGCCGTCTGCCGCCAGTTCGTCCAGCCGCGCCGGGCTCACAGCCCCCAGCAACGCGACGGGGTCGGCGCCGACCTGTTCCCACAGCACCGGATCGATCTCCGCGAACAGCTCCTGGGTGGGTGTATGCCAGGACCAGCGCAGGTTGATGGACAGCCGCTCCAGGGCGGCGAGGCGTTCGGGCAGGTGGGCACGGACGGTGAACCGGCGGAGGGCTTTCACACGAGCCAACCTTACTGACATTTTTTTCACGTGCAGGGTCAGTTCAGCGACTGTGCGCAACGCATCCAGCCGCTCACTGCCCCTGTGGTGTCATCGGCTACTACGGTGGGTATCAGAGCACGGGCGGGCCTTTGAGCCACTACAGCACGTGGTGGCGTATGCCCGGGTAAGGAGTGGTTTGGGTGGCCGGTCGGATCGAGATCGACGACGTCGCACCAGTGGTGTCCGCAGGCCGATATCCCGCCAAGGCCGTGGTCGGCGAAGTGGTTCCGATCAGCGCGACCGTCTGGCGCGAAGGTCACGACGCCGTCGCCGCGACGCTGGTGGTGCGCTATCACGGCCCCGTCTACCCCCAGCTCGCCGAAACCCCGCCGGGTGCGACGCCGACGCCCGCCCCGCCGCGGGCCAAGGTCAAGCCGACCCGGCTGCCCATGGCCCCGGGTTTCACCCCCGACGTGTTCCACGGCCAGTTCACCCCGGATAGCGTCGGTCTGTGGACCTTCCGGGTCGACGGCTGGGGCGACCCCATCGCGACGTGGCGGCACGCCATCACCACCAAGCTCGAGGCCGGCCAGAGCGAGTCCGAGCTGTCCAACGACCTGCTCATCGGCGCGGGGCTGCTCGAGCGCGCCGCCACCGCCGTCCCCCAGGACGACCGCGCCCCACTGCTCGCCGCCGCACGGCGGCTTCGGGACCCGGGCGATCCGTACGTCCGCGCCGCAGCGGCGCTGGCGCCGGACGTCACGGACTTGCTGCGCAAATACCCGCTGCGTGAATTGGTCACGCGCGGAGAGCAATACGGCGTCTGGGTCGACAGGCCACGGGCCCGGTTCAGTTCCTGGTACGAGCTCTTCCCCCGGTCCACCGGCGGCTGGGACGCCGACGGGAAGCCGGTGCACGGCACGTTCTCCACGACTGCGAAGGCAATTCCACGCGTCGCCGCAATGGGTTTCGACGTCCTGTACCTGCCGCCGGTACACCCGATCGGCAAGGTGCACCGCAAGGGCCCGAACAACAACGTGACCGCCGCGCCCGGTGATGTCGGCTCCCCTTGGGCCATCGGCAGCGACGAAGGCGGGCACGACGCGGTGCACCCTGATCTGGGCACCATCGCCGAGTTCGACGACATGGTCGCCGCAGCCCGCGACAACGGCCTGGAGGTTGCGCTCGACCTGGCGCTGCAGTGCGCACCCGACCACCCGTGGGCCAAGGACCACCCCGAGTGGTTCACGGTGTTGCCCGACGGCACCATCGCCTACGCCGAGAACCCACCGAAGAAGTACCAGGACATCTACCCGCTGAACTTCGACAACGACCCGGCCGGCCTCTACGACGAGGTACTGCGCGTGGTCAAATTCTGGATGTCGCACGGCGTCAAGATCTTCCGGGTCGACAACCCGCACACCAAGCCGGCCAATTTCTGGGCCTGGCTGATCGGCCAGGCCAAGAACATCGATCCCGACGTGCTGTTCCTGTCGGAGGCGTTCACCCGCCCGGCCCGCCTCTACGGCCTCGCGAAACTCGGCTTCACGCAGTCGTATACGTATTTCACCTGGCGCAACTACAAGTGGGAGATCACCGAATTCGGCCAGGAGATCGCCGCGTACGCCGACTTCTACCGGCCCAACCTGTTCGTCAACACCCCCGACATCCTGCACGCCAGCCTGCAGCACGGCGGTCCGGGGACGTTCGCGATCCGCGCGGTGCTGGCTGCCACGCTGAGCTCGTCCTGGGGCGTCTACTCGGGTTACGAGTTGTTCGAGCACCTGGCGGTCCGCGAGGGCAGCGAGGAATACCTGGACTCCGAGAAGTACCAGTTGCGGCCACGGGATTTCGACGCGGCGCTGGCCGGCGGCCGGTCTCTCGAGCCGCTGCTGACCCGACTCAATGAAATCCGCCGAGTGCATCCGGCGCTCAGCCAATTACGAACCATCAAGTTCCATCACGTCGACAACGATGCAATGTTGGCGTACAGCAAGTTCGACCCCGTTACCGGTGACACCGTCCTAGTGGTGTTGACGCTCAACGCATTCGGCCCCGAGCAGGCAACACTGTGGCTGGACATGGGCGCCCTGGGCATGGAAGACCACGACCGGTTCTGGGTGCGAGACGAGATAACCGGTGAGGAATACCAATGGGGCGCAGCAAATTACGTGCGACTGGACCCGGGCAAAGCAATAGCCCACATACTGAACATGCCGCAAATACCGTACGACAAGCGGCTGACTCTGCTGCGGAGGCAACCGTGACGAGCCACCTCCGGCCACCCGTCGCTGATCTGGCCCGGCTGCTGGCCGGCGAGCACCACGACCCGCATTCCATCCTGGGTGCGCACGAGTACGGCAAGCACACGGTCATCCGGGCGCTGCGCCCGCACGCCACCGGGGTCACTGCGCTGATCGGAAAGAAGCGCTACCCGATGGAGGCCATCGAGGATGGTGTGTTCGCGGTCGAGGTGCCGTTCACCGATCTGGCCGACTATCGCTTCGAAGTCGAATACCCGGGCGACGTCCTGCACACCACCGCGGACCCCTACCGCTTCCTGCCGACCCTCGGCGACATGGATCTGCATCTGCTGGCCGAGGGCCGCCACGAGCGGCTGTGGGAAATCCTTGGTGCCCAACCCCGTTCGTTCACGACCCCCGACGGGGTGGTCGAGGGCTTCTCATTCGCGGTGTGGGCGCCGAACGCCAAGGGTGTCAACCTGATCGGCGACTTCAATCACTGGGACGGCAGCGAGGCTCCGATGCGGGCCCTGGGCTCGTCCGGGGTGTGGGAACTGTTCTGGCCCGGATTCGAGGTCGGAAGTCTGTACAAGTTCCGGATCCACGGCGGCAACGGCACCAATGGAGCCGTCACCGATCGCGCCGACCCGATGGCCTTCAACACCGAAGTGCCGCCACTGACCGCGTCGAAAACGTTTGTCAGTTCCCATGTCTGGCAGGACGAAGCGTGGATGGCCGCGCGCGCCGAGCTCAATCCGATCTTCGAGCCCATGAGCACCTACGAGGTGCACCTCATGTCCTGGCGCCCGGGGCTGAGCTACCGCGAGCTGGCCGTCGAGCTCACCGAGTACGTGGTGGCGCAGGGTTTCACGCATGTCGAGCTGCTCCCCGTGGCCGAGCACCCCTTCGGCGGCTCCTGGGGGTATCAGGTGACGTCGTACTACGCGCCAACGTCACGGCTCGGTACGCCCGACGACTTCCGCTATCTGGTCGACACGCTGCACCAGGCCGGTATCGGCGTGATCGTCGACTGGGTGCCCGCCCACTTCCCCAAGGACTCGTGGGCGCTTGGCCGGTTCGACGGCACTCCGCTGTACGAGCACGCCGACCCCCGGCGCGGCGAGCAACTCGACTGGGGCACCTACGTTTTCGACTTCGGTCGCAACGAAGTCCGCAACTTCCTGGTGGCCAACGCGCTGTACTGGCTGCAGGAGTTCCACATCGACGGTCTCCGCGTCGATGCCGTCGCCTCGATGCTGTACCTGGACTACTCCCGCCCCGAAGGCGGCTGGACGCCCAACATCTACGGCGGCCGGGAGAACCTGGAGGCGGTGCAGTTCCTGCAAGAGATGAATGCCACCGTCCACAAGCTGGTCCCCGGCATCGTCACGGTCGCCGAGGAATCGACCTCCTGGCCCGGCGTCACCCGCCCGACAAACCTTGGCGGCCTTGGCTTCTCGATGAAGTGGAACATGGGGTGGATGAACGACACCCTCGACTACATCAGCCATGACCCGGTGCACCGCAGCTACCACCACCACGAGATGACGTTCTCGATGCTGTACGCCTACAGCGAGCACTACGTCCTGCCGATCAGCCACGACGAAGTCGTGCACGGCAAGGGCACGCTGTGGACCCGGATGCCCGGCGACGACCACGCCAAGGCAGCCGGCCTGCGTCAGCTGCTGGCCTACCAGTGGGCGCACCCGGGCAAGCAATTGCTGTTCATGGGGCAGGAATTCGGCCAGCGCGCCGAGTGGTCGGAGGAGCGCGGGCTCGACTGGTTCCAGCTCGGCGAGCACAGCTTCTCGACCGGTGTGCAGCAACTGGTCCGCGACATCAACGGCATCTACCGGGAAAACCGTGCGCTGTGGTCCCGCGACAGCAGCCCAGAGGGCTACTCGTGGATCGACGCCAACGACTCCAACAACAACGTGCTGAGCTTCCTGCGGTTCGGCGACGATGGGTCGTCCGTCGCCTGCGTGTTCAACTTCTCCGGTAGTGAGCACTCGCAGTACCGGCTGGGCCTGCCGCATGCCGGGACCTGGCAGGAGCTGCTGAACACCGACGCCACGGTCTACAACGGCGCGGGCGCCGGCAACATGGGCGCGGTCGAGGCCACCGACGACCCCTGGCACGGCCGTCCCGCCTCCGCCGTCCTGGTCCTCCCGCCGCTGTCGGCGCTCTGGCTCAAACCCGCCTAGCGCGTTCCCACCAGGTCAGGTGCGCAACCCGTCGAGGAGGCGGTGCACCGCGGCACCGATGTCGCGCCGCGCGCGAACGGGATCAGTGGCGCCGGCGATCGCGGCGACGGCTTGATTGCTGAGTCCCATCAGCAGCACTGCCAGCGGTGAAATCGGCTGCGGCGCAAGCACACCCTGCTCCAGCAGGGTGACAAGGCCGGCCTCGATATTGGCCAGGGTGTACCGCGCGTTGCGCTCCTGCCATTTCTGCCAGCCGAGCACCGCAGGCGCGTCGACCACACGGATGCGCTGCAGCGGTACGTCAACCGCGGTGTCCAGCACGGCATCCCAGCCGGCGAGGAACACCGCCCATGCGTCCGCACCACGTTCGGCGGCCGCCGCGGCAGCGGCCCGAACCCGGGCGCTCACCACCTGGTCGGCGCGGTCGAAGACCTCCTCGAAGAGCGCTTCCTTGTCCGCGAAGTGGTGATAGAGCGAGCCTCGGGTCACGCCGCTGCGGCGAACGATCTCCTCGGTACCGGTCTGGTGGTAGCCCTTCGCACCGAACAACTCGGTCGCGACTGCGACGAGCCGCTCCCGCGAATCCCCCTTGACCGTACCCATACAAGTTGTATGGTACCAGCATACAACCTGTATGGAGGTCGCCATGACGACACTCGACACTCACGTCCCCACCTGCCTCGGCGATCTGCGCGTACGCCGCACCGGGACCGGACCGCCGGCCGTCTTATGGCACAGCCTCTGGGTGGACTCGCGCAGTTGGGGCCCGCTCGTCGACATCCTGGCGGCCCAGCGACAGGTGGTGACCATCGACGGACCGGGATACGGCGCGAGCAGCCCCATCTATCGGGATTTCAGCCTCGGCGAATGCGCAAGTGCCGCAGGCGAAGTGCTCGACGCGCTCGGCCTCGGCGCGGCCGACTGGGTCGGCAACGCCTGGGGCGGCCACGTCGGCATCACACTGGCCGCCACCGAACCGCACCGGCTGCGCAGCCTGACCACCATCGCCGCGCCGATCCTGCCCGTCAGCCGACGGCAGCGCTGGACCCAGACGTATCCGCTTGCCGCGGCCTACCGACTGCTCGGACCCAATCCCCTGCTGACCAAAATCCTGTTCGACGTGCTTCTCGGCGGCGCCGATATCGCGCGGACGGCACGCGCGGCCGAACTCAAAGCCGCATTCCGCGCAATGGACCACGAATCCGTAAGGCGCACAATCCGATACATGCACAGCTGGCAGTCACTCGCCGACCAGCTGGCCGCCGTCGCCGTCCCGACACTGCTGATGACCGGCGATCTCGGCGATCAGCACTGGAGTCCTGCCGACGCCCGCGCCGCGGCCAAAACCATGCCGGACGCGCGGGTCGTCACACTCACCGGCTCCGGACACGTCGGCCCGCTACTGGTCGACACCGACTTGATCGCCGATGCCGTCACCAACTTCTGGAATTCGGTGCGGGCCTAGCGCGCGAGAGATCAGTACAGGGCGTTGGCGAGGTTGCGCCGGCCCGCGATGACCTCGGGGTCGGCCGGGTCGAACAGGTCGAACAGCTCGATGAGCCGGGTGCGCACGCGGGTGCGGTCGTCGCCCGAGGTCTTCTTGACGAGCGCGATCAACCGGTTGAAGGCACCGTCGACGTCGCGCTGGAAGAGCTGCACGTCGGCGGCCGCGAAGGCCAGGTCGATGTCGTCGGGTGAGGCGTCGGCGAGGCGCACGGCCTCCGGTCGCTGCGCGGACGCGCGCTGCAGGAACGCGATCTGCTGCACAGCGCCCTTCGCCTCGACGTGCGCCGGGTCAGCCTCGAGGATCGCCTGATACGCGGCCAACGCGCCGTCGAAGTCTCCGTTGTCCAGGAAGTCCCGAGCTTGCGCGAGCGCAGGGTCGATCTGCTCCTCTTCGCCCTCGGCACCGCCACCGAGCTTGCCGGCCGTCGCCTGCAGCAGCGAGTCCACCCAGCGCCGCAGCTGGTCTGCCGGTTGACCGCCCTCGAACGACGTGATCGGCTGCCCACCGGCGAGCGCGACGACCGTCGGGACGCCCTGGATACCGAACATCTGCGCGATGCGCGGTGAGGTGTCGACGTTGACGGTGCCGAACGACCACTTGCCACCGTCCTCGGCGGCCAGCGCGGACAGCGTCTGCCCGAGCTGGACACTCGAGTCACTTCGCGGCGACCACAGCAGCACGACGACCGGCACCTCACCGGAGCGGATCAGCACCTCGGCTTCGAGATTGGCCTCGGTGATCTCGATGCCACCAGGCGCGCCACCGGCAGCGGCAGCACCTTCAGCAGGACGGTTCTTGAGCGCGGAGAGGTCCACCGCGCCAGCCAGCGCGGGACCGATAGGACGCGGACGAGTCACGCTGTCCAGTCTGTCACGCGACGGCCGACGGCTCCGGTTCGCCCTCAGCGGCACGGGCCCCAACCGCCAGCGCGCCGCTTCGTTCGGCCCAGCGCAGGAAGGCCACACTGGCCAGCGGCACGATGCTGGACACTGCCGCCAGCACCCAGGTGACCAGCGACCACCGCGCGGCCCAACCGACGATCAGCCCGGTGGCCACGAAACCCAGGAACACCACGCCGTGGACCATGCCGAAGATCTGCACACCGACCTCGGTGCGGGGCGTGCCGAGGTACTTGAAGTACATGCCGGTCAACAATCCGACCCAGCTGACGGCCTCGGCCAGAGCGATCAAACGAAACCAGCCCGCCACCCGGGGCACAACAGCGTTCATGGCGCCATTGTGCCCGAGTGACGGGCTGACTACTACGAGGCGTAGTTCACACCTCGCGGAAAACTACGGGCGACGCAGGATCAGGGCGTCGCCCTGACCGCCGGCACCACACAGTGCCGCGACGGCGTAACCCGAACCCTTGCGGGCCAGCTCCAGCGCCGCGTGCAGCGTGATGCGCGCGCCGGACATGCCGATCGGGTGGCCGATGGCGATGGCACCACCGTTGACGTTCACCTTGTCGCCGTCGACGCCCAGCTCCTTGGTCGAGGCCAGCGACACCGCCGCGAAGGCCTCGTTGATCTCGATGACGTCGAGCTGGTCGACGGTGATGCCCTCACGCTCGACGGCCTTCTTGATGGCGTTGGCCGGCTGGCTCTGCAGCGTCGAGTCCGGGCCGGCGACGACGCCGTGCGCGCCGATCTCACACAGCCAGGTCAGGCCCAGCGACTCGGCCTTCTCCTTGCTCATGACCACGACGGCACACGCGCCGTCGGAGATCTGCGACGACGAACCGGCGGTGATGGTGCCGTCCTTGCGGAACGCCGGCCGCAGGCCGCCGAGCGACTCGGCAGTGGTATTGCCGCGGATGCCCTCATCCTCGGAGAACTCGATCGGGTCGCCCTTGCGCTGCGGGATGGACACCGGAACCACCTCGTCGGCAAAGACGCCGTCCTTCCACGCGGCCGCGGCCTTCTGGTGCGACTGCGCGGCGAACTCGTCCTGCTCGGCGCGGGTGAAGTTGTCCTGGTCGTTGCGCTGCTCGGTCAGGGCGCCCATCGGCTGGTCGGTGAACACGTCGTGCAGACCGTCGTACGCGAGGTGATCCAGCGCGGTGACGTTGCCGTACTTGTAGCCCTCACGGCTCTTGGGCAGCAGGTGCGGGGCCTGGCTCATGGACTCCTGGCCGCCGGCCACCACGACCTCGAACTCACCGGCGCGAATCAGCTGGTCAGCGAGCGCGATGGCGTCGATGCCCGACAGGCACATCTTGTTGATGGTCAGCGACGCGACGCCCCACGGGATGCCGCCACCGACGGCCGCCTGGCGGGCCGGCATCTGCCCGGCGCCGGCGGTCAGCACCTGGCCCATGATCACGTAATCAACCTGCGAGGGCTCGACACCGGCCTTCTCCAGCGCGCCTTTGATGGCCACGGCACCCAGGTCGCTACCCGAGAAGTCCTTCAGCGATCCCATCAACTTGCCCACCGGCGTGCGGGCTCCGGCAACAATTACCGAGGTCGTCATTTCCATCCTCCAACAAATCTGTAACGGCTAATGTGGCCGATCACACAGGCGCAAATTCGGTCGTATCAGGTTACCTTTACGTTATGACCACCGAACACGTCGATGCCCGTCCGGCGCTGGCCAGCGCCCTCGTGACCGCTATTGATCACGTCGGTATCGCCGTGCCGGATCTGGACGCCGCAATTCGCTGGTACCACGACCACCTCGGCATGATCGTCCTGCACGAAGAGGTCAACGAGGACCAGGGCGTCCGCGAGGCCATGCTCTCCGTCCGTGGCGCGCCCGTCGGCAGCGCCCAGATCCAGCTGCTGGCCCCGCTCGACGAGAAGTCGACCATCGCCAAGTTCATCGACACCCGCGGCCCCGGCCTGCAGCAGCTGGCCTACCGCACCAGCGACATCGAGGCCCTGTCCGAGCGCCTGCGCGCCGACGGCGTCCGCCTGCTGTACGAAGCCCCGCGCCGCGGCACCGCCGACTCGCGCATCAACTTCATCCACCCGAAGGATGCCGGCGGCGTGCTGATCGAGCTCGTCGAGCCCGCCAAGGATGCGGCCCACTAAAGCGGTCTAGGACCACCGTCGGGTCGGTCCCCTGTTCCCCCGATTCGCCCAGCACGGCGTGTGCCAATGCCGGCGGTCTTCGGCGTCATCGACCCGCAGCACCACCACATGCGCTGTGCCCGGGCGGATTTCGTGATCGCATCCGGGGCACCGATAGGTCTTGACTGCGCGGGATCCGGCCACGGGCCGCACCTCGTAGTCATATCCGTCGGGTCCGGTCTCCACCCGGCGCGACGACAGCCCGAGCAGTGGCGGCGGGTCGCGCCGAGGCCGCTCCGGACGTCGCCGAGGCATCAGAACAACCGGAACTCGTCGTTGTCCATGCCACGCATCTTGTCGTAGTCCAAAGTCACGCAACGGATTCCACGGTCAGTGGCCAGCGTGCGCGCCTGCGGCTTGATCTGCTGGGCGGCGAACACCCCGGCGACCGGCGCCAGCACGCTGTCCCGGTTGAGCAGATCGAGGTACCGCGTCAGCTGCTCGACGCCGTCGATCTCCCCGCGCCGCTTGATCTCCACCGCGACCGACGCCCCGGTCTCGTCACGGCACAACAGGTCCACCGGACCGATCGGCGTCGGGTACTCGCGCCGCACCAACGTGTAACCGACGCCCAGCAGCTCGACGTGTTCGGCGAGCAGTTCCTGCAGGTGCGCCTCCACACCGTCCTTCACCAGACCGGGATCGACCCCGAGCTCGTGACTGGAGTCGTGCTCGATGTCCTCGACGGTGATCCGCAGCTGCTCACCGGCCTTGTTCTCGACGACCCAGACGAGAGCAGAGACGCCGTCCACGGGCGCCTCCTCGACGGTCCAGCACGGCGGCGTCATCCAGTTCAGCGGCTTGTAGGCGCGGTCGTCGGCATGCACACTCACCGATCCGTCCGCCTTGAACAGCAACAGGCGGCGGGCCGACGGCAGATGTGCGGTCAGACGTCCGACGTAGTCAACGGTGCACTGGGCGATCACGAGACGCACCCGAACCACCTTAGGGGTATTGAATCCCGCTCCGGACACGCCCCACGAACTAGGCTGACGACCAATGACTGCGGACCAGAGCGGGACGACGCGCCTGGCGCGGATACGAGAAGCCATCACCCCTCGTACGACCTTGCAGGCCACACCCGAATACGGATCGTGGATTCTGGGACGTGTTTCCGAGACCCAGCGCCGTCGCCGCATCCGCATTCAGCTGATCCTGACCACGTTCGTGATCGTCGCGAACATGATCGGTGTCGGCGTCTCGATCCTGATCGAGACGGTGCTGTTCCCAACCCCCAACGTCTTCCGGGCCGACGTCTGGTGGATCACCACGATCGTGGCACCCGCGTACATCGTGTTCGCCTTCCTCGTCGGTGTGGTGTGGGCGACCAACAGGGTGATCCAGAGCGTGCGCTGGGCCATCGAGGAACGCACCCCGACAGTCGAGGACCAGCGCAACACTTTCCGCGCACCCGGCCAGCTCACGCGCGTGCTGCTGTCCCTGTGGGGCCTCGGCGCCGTACTGCTGACGACGCTCTACGCACTGCACGACACCCAGTTCATTCCCAAACTGCTATTAGGCGTCACGTTCCCCGGCATCGTCGTGTCCACCAGCTGCAACCTGTACACCGAATTCGCGCTGCGGCCGGTCGCCGCCGACGCGCTCCAGGCCGGACGGCCGCCGTCCCGGCTGGCACCGGGCATCATGGGCCGGACCATGGTGGTGTGGGCGTTCGGCTCCGGCGTGCCGATGCTGGGCGTGCTGTTGGCCGCGGTGTTCGCGCTGACCCAAAGCACGCTCACCCCAACCCAATTCGCGTTCGCCGTGCTGGTGCTCGCGGTGTTCGCGTTGGTCTTCGGTGCGTTGCTGATGTGGATCGTGGCGTGGCTGACCGCCAGCCCGATCCGCATCGTGCGGCAAGCGCTGAGCCGAGTCGAGCAGGGCGACCTGACCACCGATCTGGTGGTCTTCGACGGCACCGAACTGGGCCAGCTGCAGCGCGGATTCAACTCCATGGTCCACGGACTGCGCGAACGCGAACGGGTCCGCGACCTGTTCGGCCGGCACGTGGGACGTGAGGTCGCGGCGCTTGCCGAGCAGGAGAAGCCGCAACTGGGCGGCGAAGAGCGGCACGCCGCGGTGATCTTCGTCGACGTCATCGGCTCCACCAAACTGGTGACGAGCCGCCCGGCCGTCGAAGTCGTCGAGCTGCTGAACCGCTTCTTCGCCGTCATCGTCGACGAGGTGGACCGGCACCACGGGTTCGTCAACAAGTTCGAGGGCGACGCGGTCCTGGCGGTGTTCGGGGCGCCGGTGTCGTTGCAGTGCACCGAAGGTGACGCCCTGGCAGCCGCCAGGGCCATCGCGTCGCGACTACGCGACGAGGTACCCGAATTGCAGGCGGGCCTGGGCGTCGCGGCCGGCACCGTGGTGGCCGGCAACGTCGGGGCCAAGGAGCGGTTCGAGTACACCGTGATCGGCGAGCCCGTCAACGAAGCGGCTCGACTGTGCGAGCTCGCCAAGACCGTGCCGGGCCACCTGGCCGCCTCCGCCACCATGCTCGACGCCGTCAGCGAATCCGAAAGTGCGAACTGGACTTTGGGTGACACCGTGACGCTGCGTGGGATGTCCGAGCCGACGCAGCTGGCCATCCTGGCCTGAATTCACATCTGCTTCACACCGATCCGGAGGATCATGGTGACCATGAAGCGACAACCCGTCCTGGCGGCTGCCGTCGGCGCACTCGCCGTGTCGTTGGCGCTCGCTCCGGGCGCCGCCGCCGACCCGACCCTCGTCACCGGGGGTTCGGCGGCCGACGTCATCAACAACTTCCAGGCCGAGGGCTACCTCGTCCAGATCAACTGGACCAACGGTTTCGACGTCAAGCCGCTCAACACCTGCTGGGTCACCGGCGTGAACAACCCGGGCAATTTCAAACCGGGCGGCCCGGTAGCGGCGACCGTCTACGTCGACGTGCAGTGCCCGAACCACGAATGGTGAATCACACCTGAGGGTAGGGCGCGAAGCGCTTGTCGAACCCGGCCTTGCGCACGTCGAGTGCCGCTTGCCGTTGCGCCGCAGTGACATACGTCGTCCCGGCGGGCAGCACCGTGCCGAGGTCGCTGAGCGCCACCACCTGTGAACTCACCTTCGGCAGGTTGGTGGCGGTGGGGTCGAGGTCCTGGAAGCGGATCGAGATGGTCCCCTGATTGAGGCCGCCGGTGGACACCCAATTCGCCACACCGGGGTCGGTCGGTGACACCACGAGGGTGTAGCTGCCGTCCGCGTTGGCCACCGACTGCGCGATGTTCAAACTGGTCTGCTGATCCCAGTAGTTCTTGGTGATGGTCCAGTCGTTGGTCACCGGCACGACGAAATAGCCGGCGTCGCCGGGCTTGATCGTCAGCACCAGCGCCTGGTCGTCAGCCAGCTGGAAGTACCCCGGGCTCTGCACCTGCGTCGACAGGAACGTCGCGTTGCTCTCCGGATCGGTGAAGACGTTGGGCGGCTTCGTCTTCCCCGACGAATCCTTGGTCGCCACGTCCATGTACTGCGGTTCCATCCGCAGCCCGAGCGCGAGAATCACCGACGCTTCCAAGCCCTGCAGGAACCGCGGCATCACCGGCAGCGGCGGGACCAGCGAGACCAGATTGGTCAAAAACGGATTGCCGGAGACGGCCGGTCCCAGACCGGGGATGTCGAAGCCGCCGATCTGCGCGAACAGGCTGTTTCGGGGGCCGCTGACCCGCTCGATGGACAAGCTCATCGGATCCTGAGTGTTCCAGTCCGACAGCGTGTTCCGCGCGACGATCAACGTGGTGTCGGTCGGGATCTGCAGATGGTTGGTCTGGCCCGGTTCGGCCGGGCGCGAACTCACCGTGACCGTGAAAGTGCCGTCCGGGTTGACCTGCATGTCCTTGGCATTGAGTACCGCGGCCGTCTTACCGCCAACGCCCGTCAGCACGCTGAAGGTCGTCTCCGCGGGCCTCTCCCCCGGACCGAACTTCCCGCTGATCACGTACGTCGAAGTCGAGTTGACCGCCATCATCCGGTAGATGGTGTCCGGGTTGTCGTACAGGATGCGCGTGCCGGTGATCGCCTGGCCGAACCAATCATGCGGCGGCATGACCATTTCCAGCACCGTCGGCCGCATCGGGTTGAGCAGCTGGTACTCCATGGCGGCCTGCTGGGCGTACTCGTCGACCGCCTGGTTCAGCTGATCCAGGTTCTCCTGGTCGGGTCCGCCGACCTGGGAGTACTGCTGCTTGGCATTCAGCTGGAACGCGAACTTGAGGATCGCCTTCATGATCTGCATCGGCAACGTGTTCACGATGGCGTTGGCTTTCCGCTCGCCCGCCAGCTGTTGCGACGTGCCGAGCACCGTGGCGGCGCTCTGCAGCGACGTCGGCGCGGCCGCCAATGACGTTGTCGCCGAAGTAGATGCGGTCTCGCGGCGGGTGACGCCGAGCAGCGCGGACAGCGCGGCGTTCTGCAGCGGCGCGACGGGGTTCCCAGACGCGTTCGCCGCGCCATTGAGGCCCACCGCCGAGAGCGCATGTGACACCGCCGCGGTGGCCGCGGCAACCGGTGCACCGAGCGCTGCGACCGGCACAGCCACATGTGCCCGTGGCGCGCTGCTCACGGGTGCGTCTTCCGTCACCGCCGCCGCCTGCACCTTCGAGGGTTTCTGCGCGGCTGTCACGGTCGGCGTGGTGGCGACCTTCGCCGCCGCGACCTTCTTGGTCGGCTTCGCGTCGGACTCGGACTCGGACGCTGCGCCGGCGTCGGTCGCGTCCTTTGCAGCCGACGGCTTCCCCACGTCCGCCTTACCGGCGGGCCGCTTCGAAGACTTCTTACCCGGACTCACCACGCCGGCGCGCTTGACTCCCTTGTCCTTCTTCGGCTTGTCCGCATCGGCCTTGTCGCCGTCACCCTTGGCCGCAGGCTCACTCTTCGCATGAGTGTCCGAGGACGCACCCGCGGCATCACTCGGTGCGGCGAAGGCGATGCCAGTGCTACTCGCCACCGCCGCCCCGATCCCCAGGGCGACCGCCAAAGCACCGACCCGGCCGACGAATCTGGCTGCGCCAGTTGGCAACTGCTCACGACTGTTGATCGGCATGCGACTCCCCTATACCCCGACTAGAACGCGTTCCAGTTATAACAGGGCCGCACTCGCACGTCAGCCATTTACGAGACAAATGATTAAATATGTCTCGCCCGCCACGTTGATGTCGATTTTCCGCTAGTACTCGGGTCGCCCGCATGCCATTGTCGAAGACATGTACGACGACTTCGACCGCTGCTATCGGGCAGTCCAATCCAAGGACGCCCGGTTCGACGGTTGGTTCGTCACGGCCGTCCTCACCACCGGTATCTACTGCCGCCCCAGTTGCCCTGTCCGGCCTCCGTTCGCGCGCAACGTCCGCTTCTACCCAACCGCCGCGGCTGCGCAGCGGGCCGGCTTCCGGGCCTGCAAGCGCTGCCGGCCCGACGCATCGCCGGGGTCACCGGAGTGGAACATCCGCACCGACGTCGTGGCCCGCGCCATGCGCCTGATCGCCGACGGCACCGTCGACCGCGAGGGAGTGACGGGGCTGGCCGCCAGGCTCGGCTACACCACCCGGCAACTCGAGCGGCTGCTCCAGGCCGAGGTGGGCGCGAATCCCTTGGCGCTGGCCCGAGCCCAGCGGAGCCAGACCGCGCGGGTACTCATCGAGACCACGAAACTGCCCTTCGGTGACGTCGCCTTCGCCGCCGGCTTCTCCAGTATCCGCCAGTTCAACGACACCATTCGCGAAGTGTGCGCGCTGACGCCGACCGAACTCCGGCTACGGGCGCAGGCGCGCTTCGAACCCAACGAAACCCCGGGCACGGGAACACTTTCCGTCCGGCTGCCGGTACGGACGCCCTTCGCCTACGAGGGGGTGTTCGGCCACCTGGCGGCCGGCGCGGTGGCCGGCGTCGAAGAGGTACGCGACGACACATTCCGACGTACCCTGCGGCTGCCCAACGGAACCGGCATCGTCGGACTGTCGCCGCACGTGGACCACGTTCAGTGCACGCTGATCCTCGACGATTTCCGCGACCTGGCCACCGCCATCGCCCGGTGCCGGCGACTGCTCGACCTCGACGCCGACCCGGAGGCCGTCATCGACGTCCTCAACGCCGACCGGCACCTGGCGCCCATCGTCGCCAAGGCGCCCGGGCAACGCATCCCCCGCACCGTCGACGAGAAGGAGCTGGCGCTGCGGGTCGTGATCGGGCAGCAGGTGTCCATGAAGGCCGCCGCGACGCACACGCGCCGGCTGGCGCTGGCGTACGGCACACCCATCAACGACCCGGCGGGAGCCTTGACCCATGTGTTCCCGTCCGTCACGCAACTGGCCGAGATCGATCCGAGCCACCTGGCCTTCCCGGAATCTCGCCGACGCACAGTTGTCGCACTGATCGGCGCCCTCGCCGCCGGCACCCTCGAGCTCGACGCCGGGTCGGACTGGCTGCAGGCCAGAACTCAGTTGGCCGAACTGCCCGGCATCGGGCCATGGACCGCCGAGGTGATCGCGATGCGCGGCCTCGGCGACCCCGATGCCTTCCCCGCCAGCGACCTCGGCGTCCAGGCCGCCGCCAAACAAGCGGGGCTGCCGGACAATTCACGCCAGTTGATCGAGCACAGTGCACACTGGCGGCCATGGCGTGCCTACGCCACCCAACACCTGTGGACTTCTCTGGATCACGCGGTCAACCAGTGGCCGCCCCTGACCACCAACCCGTCGCAATCACCACAACAGGAGCAGGCATGACCGCCACGTTGCAGACCCGGACGATGCAGAGTCCGGTCGGAACCATCACGATCGCCGGCCGCGACGGGCGGATCCGGCATCTGCGGATGGACGATCAGACATATGAGCCCAGTCATGACGGCTGGGAGCCCGACGAGACGGCTTTTCCGGAGGCCGTCGACCAACTCACCGCCTACTTCGCCGGCGAACTCCAGGCGTTCGATCTGGAACTCGACCTTGTCGGCACCGAATTCCAGCGCCGCGTCTGGGAAGCATTGTTGACCATCCCTTACGGCGAAACACGCTCGTACGGCGAGATCGCCCTGCAGGTCGGATCACCGGGTGCGTCTCGTGCTGTCGGTCTGGCGAATGGACACAATCCGGTCGGCATCATCGTGCCCTGCCACCGAGTCATCGGCGCCAACGGCAGCCTGACGGGGTATGGCGGTGGATTGGACCGCAAGAAGCTCTTGCTTGATCTGGAGAGAAGCCGGTCAGGAATTGAAGAGCCGACGCTATTCGATTGAGAAATGGTATTTCGGCGCCGCGTATTCGCGCGGCGCTGAAATGCAAAAACATCTTGAACGCAAAATGCCTCAGCCCCCCGATTTTCATCGGGGGGCTGAGGTAATTTGTGTTCGGCGGTGTCCTACTTTTCCGCCCGTGCAGGGCAGTATCATCGGCGCTGGCAGGCTTAGCTTCCGGGTTCGGGATGGGACCGGGCGTTTCCCTGCCGCTGTTGCCGCCGTAACTCT